>OBEQ010317784.1_pt1 | contig 61008 bp, 77 predicted proteins | sample 1670901 | NCBI WGS metagenome assembly OBEQ01 (sample SAMEA104232315, study PRJEB22302) | groundwater metagenome | biome: forest; feature: aquifer; material: groundwater | place: USA | collected 2011-08-07 | depth 5.4 m
AGTAAAAGAAGAAACGGTAAGACACCACTTGAATTAACTGGAGTTATTCTGCCGGAATATTACAACTTTATTAAACTTCTGAGAGAATCTTTGAAGTTAGATTTTACTACCTAAAAAGTCAGGATTTACCGACCAGTGCCAAAAAACCTAACCTTGCTATATCAAGCTATTTCTATTAGGAATCAACTGTTTTTGATACGCTTCTCTTCTATTGTGACGCGTGCGGGATTTGAACCCGCGATTTACAGGATGAGAACCTGTCGTCCTAGGCCTCTAGACGAACGCGCCTCAAATTTGACTTTTCTTTTAAATTATAGTATATTTTATCACATCCCCATTCATAGAAATGTACTGGGGTTTTTATTTATGAAAAAAATCCAGTTAACTAAAGATGGATTTGAAAACCTGCAAAAGGAATTAAAAGATCTTATTGAAAATAAAAAACCTGCTGCTGTTGATCGTCTTTCAATAGCTCGTGCGATGGGAGATCTGTCTGAAAACAGCGAATATACCGCTGCAAAAGAAGATTTATCCTTTGTTGAAGGAAGAGTACAGGAAGTCGAGGAAATATTAAAAACAGCAGAGGTGGTAACCAATCACACTGGAAATCATACTGTTGACGTCGGCGTTGCTGTTACCGTTGAAGCTGATGGAAAGCAAGATAGATTTCATATCGTTGGTGAATATGAAGCTGATCCCATGAATAAAAAACTTTCACATACATCCCCTATTGGAAAAGCGCTCATTGGCAAAAAAGTTGGTGACATAGTTGAGGTTGAGATTCCTGCAGGAAAAATCCAGTATAAAATTCTTGAGATAAAATAACTAGCTTGAGAATGATTTCTTCAAGACTGAAAAAGCACGATCTACATCTTTATTCTCCAGTACAATCGTTAATTCTGTATAGGATGAAACAACTTCAATAACATTAATCCCTTCCCAAGCAAGGGCTTTCAGGAAAAAATAATAGAGTCCTGGAGCATATACATTACTTGTAGGAAGATGAATAGTAATGGACGACAGATTGGTTAATTGGGAAATAATCTTTTCGGGTGGTAAAATCTCTTGTATTTGATTATAAAGATCACTACTTGCTATTATTGTCGTTTCAAATACTCCCTCAGTGATAGTCATAAAATACTGCTCTTCTTGTTCTGCAAGCTTAATAAGATTTTTATGCATACCGATAGTAAACTCGGTATTAGGAATCACAAATTCAATGAGATTGGAACGAACAATCAGGTCATTATTCGAGTGGATAATCTTTTTAAGAGTATTTGTAGGCTTGAATTTCTTGGATAGTCTTCGAAGAGCCATTAAAATAGCTCCGGTCTGAACGTCTTTAAGTAAGAGTCTTTCTACTTCCGGCCTGATTTTTCGTGCTAAAGCAGAATAGTTGATAATTCCTTCTGTTAATGCATCCTCTAAAAATGGTGAGGCTGAAATAATCTGTTCTACTGTCTCGGGTATAGTAATCATGTTTACACTGTAAAATCCTAATATGTGATTTTACAGTGTAAAGATTTTAACAAATTACATCAATTTTGTAAAGTTTAATTAAAAAATTGACATTAATTGCTATATAAATATAATTTGTTACATAATATATGAGTAAAATCAACAGAACTATATCTGTTTACCCTCGAACTGCTAGTTATGCATGGTTATTTGATAACGCCTTAAGAGGAATGCGTGATACTCATTTTGACTCTGTTAATTTAGCCAGTCAAGCTAATCTGAGAGATATTCATCCACGCCCTAATGCAATTATTATTGATAAAACGATTTTTGCTAGTACTAATGGAGAAGGAACGCAACTTTTGCAAAATTGTAATGCCTTAGGATTACTAGTAATCACCGTTGCTGAAGATACTGGAGGATTTATTTCCGAAGGTGAAATCCCTAGATCAAATTTACACTTACGTCTATCATAAAATAACAATGTTAAATTTTGAACATTTAATATATATTTTGTTAATTATAACTAAATATTTGTAATTTGAATTTGTGTTCTATATTATTACAACGTTATAAATGCATTTTTTATATGAAAACAACATGTCCAATCTGTGACGCAGCAGTGACTTTAGAAAAAAACACTGAAGAGTCTGAGATTATCAGTTGTTCAGAATGCCACACACGTCTGGTAGTCGCACAAATGAAAGGTGCTTTTGCTACCCTTGAAGAAGCTCCAAAAGTGGAAGAAGACTGGGGACAATAATTAGATTTATGATTAAAATAGGATTATTGCATACCACAATTAGAGGAGATGAGAAACTCATTATAGAAGCGGCAAAAAAAAGAAAAGTTAGAGTAAAGCTTATTGATGTTCGCACCGAAATTTTCAATCGCGAAACATACAAAGCTGATTTTGATGTTGCTCTGGAACGGTGCATATCAACAATAAAAGGTATGCACGCAACGCGTTTTTTTGAATCATTGAATGTTCCGGTAATCAATTCTTCGGTTGTTGCAACAGTATGCGAAGACAAGTTTTTGACCTCTTTAATGCTCCAAAAAGCAAAAGTTCCGACACCTGAATTCGCTATGGTATTTACCGAAGAACAGGCAGTTGAAGCAATAAAACAGCTTGGAGGATTTCCAGTGGTAATAAAACCACCGCTTGGTTCGTGGGGACGGCTCCTTGCAAAAATAAACGATACTGATAGTCTTGAAGCGGTTTTGGAGCATAAAGACGTTTTAGGATCACCACATCAAAAAGCGTTTTACATTCAAAAATATGTCAAAAAACCTGGTCGAGATATCCGTTCATACGTCATCGATGGTAAAACAATCTGCGCAATCTACCGCAATTCTCCTCACTGGATTACCAATACGGCACGAGGAGGTGTCGCAACGAATTGCCCAGTAACAAAAGAGCTTGCAAGTATTTCTGAAAAAGCTGCAAAAGCCATCGGAAAAGGAATTTTATCCATGGATATATTTGAAACCGGGGATGGACTTCAGATCAATGAAGTAAATCACACGACCGAATTCAAAAATTCAGAAAAGCCAACTGGTGTCAGTATTTCTGGTGCTATGGTAAAATATTGCATTAGAATTGTTAATAGATCATGATAACAGTTTCAATCTATGGATCGTCGGGATATGCGGGTGGTGAAATTCTCCGAATTCTTCTTGGTCATCCAAAAGTAAAAATACAACAGGTTACTTCCAGACAGTTTGTGAACCAACCAGTTACGATGGTTCATCCTAATTTAAGAAAAAGAACAGATCTTATATTCTCTCATCCTGATGAGCTAAAAAAATGCGACGTTCTTTTTATCGCGCTTCCTAACGGTGAATCGATGAAGCTTATGCCAAAATTAAAAACTGTTGCAAAAAAAATTATTGATCTGGGAGCAGACTACCGAATCCATGATAAAGCGAATTTTGAACACTGGTACCATCAAAAACATGAAAATCCTGAACTGCTTTCCAAATTTGTCTATGGAATTGCAGAATTGCATCGTAATCAAATTGAAAAAGCATCGTATGTTTCATGCGGCGGATGTGAAGCAACAGTTTCCATTTTAGCCTTATACCCTCTTGTAAAACACAATCTCATTGAAGAAAGAATAATTATTGATGCAAAAATGAGTAGTTCACAGGCAGGATTCAAACCATCATTTTCTTCTCATCATCCTGAACGAGCCGGCGTCGTCCGGTCATACAAACCAACCGGGCATAGACATACAGCAGAAATTTTACAGGAGTTGTCTCCATTTCAAAAAAAAATTGATGTAGCAATCACTGCAACAGCGCTGGATATCGTTCGAGGACTTTTAGTAACCATTCATGCCGTTCCCAAAAAAAATATTACTGAAAAGGAGGTATGGAAAGTATACCGGTCAGAATATGGAGATGAACCGTTTATCCGGATCGTAAAAGAACGACAGGGAAACTACCGGTTTCCTGAACCAAAGATTCTTCAAGGTACAAACTACTGCGATATCGGATTTGAGATGGATCAGGTATCGAAACGGTTGGTAGTAATTGCCGCCATTGATAATCTGGTAAAAGGAACCGCTGGCCAAGCAGTACAAGCTATGAATATCATGTTTAATTTTCCCGAAACTACGGGATTAGAATTTACAGGTCTTCATCCGGTATAACTCTTATGATCCTTGTTAAGGTCGGTGGCGGAAAAACAATTAACTGGGATTTTATCGCAGAAGATATAAAAACGTTGCAAAAAAAGGAGAAGATTATTATTATACACGGGGCAAGTGTTAAACGTGATGAAATTGCAAAAAAATTAGGAAGTCCGACAAAAACGGTCACCTCTCCATCCGGCATAACAAGCGTCTATACCGATGAAAAAGCATTGGAGATTTTTCTCATGGTATATGCGGGTCTAATGAACAAACAGATCGTTGCAAAACTCTTGAAACATGGGGTCAATGCAGTGGGGTTATCTGGTGTTGATGGAGCTTTGTGGCAGGCAAAAGCAAAAAAAGAACTATTGATTCAGGAAGGAAAAAAAGTAAAACTGGTAAAAGATAATAGAACAGGACGAGTTGAAAAAATAAATACCGATCTCATAAAAATGCTTATAAAAAATAATTATGTCCCTGTTATTTCAGCTCCGGCAATCAGTTACGAAAACGAAATCGTCAATACCGATAATGATTGGGCAGCAGCAGTTACCGCAGGATCTCTTCAGGTGGAAAAACTTATATATTTATTTGAAGCACCCGGACTCTTGAAAAATCATAAAGATGAATCAACCCACATTAAAAAAATTCAAAAAATAAAATTGTCTGAATATTTGCAATATGCGGAAGGAAGAATGAAGAAAAAATTACTCGGTGTCCAAAAAGCGATCGAGTTAGGCGTAAAACATATTTACTGGGGAGATGGTAGAATTAAAAGTCCCGTTACCTCTGCCCTACTGGGCAAGGGAACAGTTATCAATTAATATTTATGAAAGACTATCAATTTTTGCAGCAAAAATATATCCTTAATACCTATCCTAATAGAGGAATAACTTTGGTAAAAGGAAAAGGAATGTATCTTTATGATGAGTCAGGAAAAAAATATCTCGACATGATGAGCAATTACGGAGTCAGTATTTTTGGATACAATCATCCGAAAATAAATAACGCAATCAATGTCCAATTAAAAAAACTCATTAATCTTCATGGAAGTTTCAATAGCGACGTAAGATCGATTGCTGCTAAAGAGCTTATTGAACGATGTGGAAATAACTTCAGTCAACTCTATTTTTCCAACTCAGGAGCAGAAGCAATTGAAGCAGCACTCAAATTTATCGCATTAACAACCGGAAAGTCCTCCAAAGGCGGATCGCCCTTTGGGCGAAAAAAAATTATTGCTTGCGAACACAGTTATCACGGAAAAACATTGGGCGCACTCTCATTAACTTACGGAGATAAATATCGAAAACCATTTGAACCATTCTCTTGGCAGGTGGAGTTCGTAAAATACGATGATATTACTAGCCTTGAGAAAACCATTGATTCCAATACAGCAGCATTTATCCTTGAACCTGTGCAAGGAGAAGGCGGATTACTTACTCCTCAAAAGGGTTACTTACAAAAAGTAAAAAATCTTTGTAAAAAACACGGAATACTCCTCGTATTCGATGAAATCCAGTCGGGAACGGGCCGGACCGGGAGATTCTTGGCGAGCCAGTGGGAAGAGGTTTCGTCAGATATTCTTTGTCTTGGAAAAGGACTTGCCGGAGGTTTACCAATCGGAGCAACTCTCGTCACTAAAGAAATCGCCGAGAAAATACCGAGAAATATTCATACCTCAACATTTGGCGGAAATCCGTTAACCTGTGCCGGAATTATCACAACACTCAAACTATTGGATCAGAAACGGCTTTCATATATCCAGTCGACGGGAACATATTTTTGGAAAAAACTTCAAACAATCAAATCTGATTTCGTAGGTGAGATCCGTGGAAAAGGATTGATGATTGGATTAGAAATAAAAAGTAATAAACGAAATGATGTATTACGATTGTTACAACAAAATGGAGTTTTGGTAATCCCTGCGGGTGAAACCGTTGTTCGATTTCTCGCTCCCTACATTGTCGAAAAAAAGCATATAGATATGGTTATAAAAGTTCTAAAAGAAATATTATATGTGTCGCTTTCTACTGGCAAAATCGAGTAATTCCTTCCTACCGAAACAGATTCTCACTGAGTTTGCTGAAACGGCGAAAAAAAGTAAGGCATTTGACGGAGGCTGGCAAGGAGATGGATGGGGATTTTCTTGGCTCGACAAAAGAAATAAATGGAAACTCTACCGCTCTTTAAAACCTATATGGAAAGATCAATCTTCTTTTGATTCTTTTCCCAAAACGCTCATCTGTGTAATTCATGCACGTAGTGCCACATTCCCACAACAAAAAGGCAATATTGAATTTAATCAGCCATACCTTAATAATTCTTACTCATTTGTTTTTAACGGCTATTTAAAAGGTGTTTCACTTTCTATTCCCGGAAAAATCGGTGCAGAAAAGATTTGGTTTCTTCTTCAAAAAACCCTCAAAGAAAAAAAACCTGTAGATGCCTTAGAAAAAGTTAAAAATATTCTCAAAAAAAATACAAAACGGATACAGGCTTTAAATATTGGCTTTTCAGATGGAAAAAACATTTATGCACTTTCCTACTATTCAAAACATCCGGAATATTACCGATTAAGATATTTTAAAACCCGTGAACTGTCTATCATTTCTTCAGAACCTATCGGTGACTATTTATTCTCCAAAACTTCTTCAGGTTCAATTCTTTCGTTTTAAAAGATCGGAATGTTGTAAAATAAATAGATATGATCTGGGTTGATCGAGAAGCAAATAAATTAAAAGAACGCAATCTTCCAAGCGAGTGGATTGATGATATGAAAACACCTTCTGGAAGAATCCATATCGGCTCTTTGAGGGGAGTTCTTGTTCATGATCTTGTGTATAAAGCGCTTAAAGAACAAGGAGTTAACGTCCGCTTCTCATATGTTTTTAATAACATGGATCCGATTGATGGACTTCCTACCTACTTGAATAAACAAAAATGGGAACAGTATATGGGTGTTCCTTTGTATAAAATTCCTTCTCCAGAAAAAGGATTCAAGAATTTTGGTGATTATTCTGCGAACGAATTTATTAAAGTATTTAATTCAATAAACTGCCATCCCGAAATTATTTGGTCATCCGAGCTTTATAAGTCAGGAAAAATGAATGAGGTCGTAAAATTACTATTGAATAATGCGGAAAAAGTGAGAGATATCTATAAAAGAGTTGCTAAGACCGATCGATCCTCAACATGGTTTCCCTACAATCCTATCTGTGAAAAATGTGGAAAGATTGGGACCACCAATGTTTTTAAATGGGATGGAACGTATGTATATTACCGCTGCGAATTCCATATGGTCGACTGGGCTACGGGGTGCGGGTACGAAGGAAAAGTGGAACCGATTAATGAAAATCGAAAATTGCCATGGAAACTTGATTGGCCGGCTCACTGGAAAGTCATTGGAGTAACGGTTGAAAGCTCGGGTAAAGATCATATGTCTTCAGGAGGATCCTATGATATGGCAACGCATTTTTGTCGTGAAATTCTCAAAATCGAGCCTCCCGATGCAATGGGTGGTTATGAATGGTTTACCATTGGAGGGCGAAAAATGTCCTCATCAAAAGGCATTGGAATCTCAGCTAAAGAGGCTTCAAAGATTTTACCACCTGAAGTGTTTCGATTCCTTTTAGTACGCACTCACATAGAAACCCATCTTGATTTTGACCCCTACGGTGACACTATTCCAAATCTTTTTGATGATTATGATCGATGTCTGAACGCATATTTCTCAAAGATCGAAAAGAACATACCGCAAGGAAAACAAGGAGAAGTCATGGAAGATTTCGTACGAATTGCAGAACTGTCAGCTGTTCGTCCACTTCCTAAAAAAAGAGTGATTCTCCCTCGGTTTCGGACCGTTGCCAATCTATTGAAAAATAACACAGATGTAAAATTATTTTTTGAAGAACAAAAAAAAGGAAAGTTAACAAGTGAGGAAAAAGAAATCCTTGATGAACGAATGAAGTTCGCTCAATTATATCTTGAGAATTATGCAGAAGAAAAAATAAATTCTGTTACCGGTCAAAAAACACAATTTGTCTTTACAGATAATCAGAAACTGTTTCTCAAAACTTTACAAACTAAACTCGACTCTTTATCAAATCCATCACGTGAGGAACTACAAAACTGTATTTTTTCAGTTCTTAAAGATAAAAACTTTAAACCTAAAGAGGTATTTCAAGGATTCTATCAGGTTTTGACAGGAAAAGATTTTGGCCCTAATGCTGCAGATCTTATTCTTCAATTAGGTATAAAAGAAGTGCAAAAACGCGTTTCCTTATGAAAATTCTTATTGCCACTCATAACCCGGGAAAACTAAAAGAACTTCGAAAAGCGCTACACCCTCTTGAAAACGACGGTCATCAAATAGTCTCTCTTAAAGAACTTTCTATTGATAGTGAACCTGAAGAAACGGGAAAAACATTTCAGGAAAATTCTCTGTTAAAAGCAAAATACTATGCGAAGCGTTCAGGAATTCCTACCATTGCAGATGATGGAGGTTTAGGAATCAATATTTTGAATGGAGAACCGGGAGTAAAGTCTCGGAGATGGAAGGGCTATGAAGCAACAGATGAAGAACTTATCCAATACACACTTGAAAAACTCAAAAATTATCATGGAAATGACCGATCTGCATATTTACAAACCTGTATTACTTTTTACGACCCAAAGACAGAAGCTGTATTTTCTGAAACTGAAAAAATAGACGGTTTTATCGCAGATGAAGCAAGTAATAAACGGGTAGTGGGATATCCTTTTCGAACATTATTCATCGTAAAAAAATTCAATAAATATTATGATGATCTTACTGAAGAAGAACATGAAGAAATAAATCACCGATTAAAAGCGGCAAAACGCTTGGCAAAAAAAATGGGGTCATATTTGCTACAATAAATACATGTTGTCACTGGATTTTATACGGCAAAATAAAGAGAGAGTTCTTAAGGCTGCAAAAAACAAGAACCGTGAGATTGAATTGGATAAAATTTTATCTTTAGATGATAAACGAAGAGAACTTATTCAAAAAGTACAGAATCTTCGGGAGGAGCGAAACGTCCTTGCAAAAAAAGGAAAACCCATTGATGCCTCAAGAGGCAAGGAAATCAAAGAAATACTTAAAAGACTTGAAGAAGAATTAAAAAAAATAGAAACCGAAATAAGTCAACTTATTTCATACATCCCAAACGTTCCCCTTGACGAAGTACCAAAGGGTAAAGACTCTACCTCAAATGTTGAGTTGAGAAAATGGGGAAAAATCCCTAAGTTTGACTTCACTCCACAATCACACATCGAACTTGGTGAATCTCTAGATCTCATTGATTTAGAAAGAGGATCAAAAGTCTCAGGATTCCGTGGATATTTTCTGAAAAACGAGGCAGCATTTCTTCATCTTGCCTTATTATTTTATGTATTTCAAAAACTGATTAAAAAAGGGTATACACCAATCGTTGCACCAGCAATCGTAAAAGGATTTACTCTTTTTGGTTCTGGTCAGTTTCCTTGGGGAGAACAGGAAGTATATAAACTGAATGATGAAGATGCATATTTAGCTGGTACTGCTGAAGTACCGGTCACCGCATATCATTCAAGCGAAATTCTTCAGGAAAAGGATCTTCCAAAAAAATACGTTGCTTTTTCTCCCTGTTTTAGACGAGAGGCAGGAGCATATGGAAAAGATACAAAAGGATTATATAGACTTCATGAATTTTGGAAAATAGAACAGGTTATTATAGGCAAGAATGATCTTCAGGAAGCACGAAAACTTCACGAAGAGTTACAAAAAAATTGCGAAGAAATATTGCAGGATCTTGAACTCCCCTATCGTGTTTTACTTATGTGTACGGGAGACATGGGAGAACCACAAATAATAAAATATGATACGGAAACCTGGATGCCTTCAAGAAATGGATATGGCGAAACAATGTCTAATTCGATTATGGGAGATTTTCAAACAAGAAGATTGAAAATAAAATATCGCAATGCAAAAGGTGAAACCCATTATTGTTATTCATTCAATAACACAGCTCTCGCCTCCCCCCGCATTCTTATTGCAATTCTAGAAAACTATCAGCAAAAAGATGGATCAGCAGCTATCCCTAAAGTTCTTCAACAATTAATAGGATTCGATACTATAAAAGCTAAATAATTTCTAAACTCTTAATTTTCAAGTACCAATTTTCATTCAATATCCAATTTTACAATTTTCAAACAGTTTGAAAATCAGATCATTGAAAATTCATTGAGAATTAAAAATTGTAAATTGAAAATTTTATTACGGATTTGGTGTAGGAGTTGGAGTAATTCCAAATAAACTTTCCGAACAGGAAGCATTTTTTTCCGTTCCTTTCAAAAAATATTCTTTTCTTCCAAAATAACATGTTCTTTCGGTAATATTATCCGGCTTCTCATACCAATGATTACTACTCGAATATTTTTTCAACACATAACTCATTACACGATTCCAAATTGGCGATGCACCAGTAATACCTGACGTAAGATATGGATTCATCGGAGTATTGTCATTATTCCCCACCCATACTGCAACCAAAAAATCAGGAGTATACCCAATGGTCCAGTTATCTTTTTTATCATTGGTTGTCCCTGTTTTTACGGCAACCTGATATCCGGGAACAACAAGAGCAGATTGTGGACCGAATGCCCATTGACGAGCAAAGTTATCAGAAAGAATGTCAGAAATAATATAAGCAATACCTTGATTTAGTACTCTTATTTTATAAGTATTCATTTCTCTTATTATAGATCCGTTTACATCTTCAACCTTAATAAAACTGGCTGGACTTATCTTGTATCCTTCATTTGCAAAAACTCCAAAAGCTGTCGTCATATCAATCAACGTTACTTCTCCTCCACCAAGAGTGAGGGATAATCCATATCTTGATGTATCTGTCCAGGTAGAAATTCCCATTTTTGATGCATGATTAATAAAATCATGTACTCCGACTGTGCTTAATACTTTTACCGCTGGAACGTTGTAAGAATTTGCAAGTGCATAGCGCAATGGAATTTTTCCGTGAAACTTTCCGTCATAATTTATCGGTTTATATGACTCGCTCCCCGCGATATTAAAAACAACCGGTGAGTCATCAATGATTGATGCTGCTGTATAGTTTTTCTGTAGAGCTAAGGAATACATGATTGGTTTAATAGAACTCCCCGGCTGACGAAGAGCCGTTGTCACATTAAACGCTCCCGAAGGTGCAGTAAAATAATCTGCCGAACCAACCATGGCAAGAATCTCTCCGGTAGAAGGTCTTGTTACCAATATTGCTCCATTAGACACATTGAGATTCTGGAGTTTTTCAAGTTCCTCTTTCAAAATTTTTTCAGCTTGTTCTTGAATATCAAGATCCAATGAGGTCGTCACCCGAAATCCTCCTTCTTCAACTGCTCGTATTCCGTAAAGGGACTCTAATTGTGATTTCACATAAAAAACAAAGTGAGGAGCTTTAATCGCTGTCTTTGGTGCTATTACTTCAAGTTTTGAGTTTTGAGCTTTGAGATTTGAGATTTCGTCAATATATCCTTGTTCTTTCATTGCGCGTATTACTTCGTTTCTCCGTTCCAATGAAAGGCTCGGATTTACATGAGGAGAATACACTGATGGAGCTTGAGGAAGTCCAGCAAGAAGTGCTGTTTCTTCAAGTGTTAATTCTTTTGAGTGCTTTCCGAAATACACCTCAGCTGCTTCTTCAATTCCGTATGAAGAACCACCATAAGGAACTTGATTGAGATACATTTCTAGAATCTGATATTTTGTATACAGTTGTTCTGTCCATACGGCAAGAATCATTTCCTTGATTTTTCGTTGAATCGTGCGTTCAGGAGTCAAAAGAGCGGATTTCACTAATTGTTGGGTAATTGTTGATCCTCCTTGAAGATTTTTTTTAATAATCATATCTTTTGTTGCTCTAAAAATTCCTGATATAAGGGAAACGCCTCCATGTCTATAAAAATCCTTATCTTCTATTGCAATTGTTGCTTGATATACGTAAGAAGGAAGATCTTTCAAAGAGACCGGAGTTCTATTCTGCTCACGATATATTTCATACAATAGTTTTCCGTCTCGGTCGTAAATATGAGAGGATAATGGATAGTTTACCTTTCCAATACTAGTCGGATTTGGAAGGTTTTTCACAAAGACATAGCTCTGATAAATAAGGACAATGACCAAGGTTGCAATCGAACCAATTAAAAAATAACGAACTTTCATAGAAAGAAAGTTAAACCTCAATCTAAGAGGAGTGAAAGGAAACTTCGGAAATTGGATTGGAGTGAATCGAGTTTTTGAAAAACGTATTTTTGGAATTTTAATCTTTCGAACAAAATCATTGATAGATGTGTTGATATTTTTTATTATCTTTATTATCTTAATGGGAAGGTCCATCAAAAAGAGAAAAACATACTTTGTTTTCTCTCCAATATAGATAAAAAAAGAGATAGCAAAGTATATTGCTCTAAAAAAGATATCACCCCTATTTTTCATCTCACAATGGTATCATATATTATGGGATATTTCAATTAGAATGTGCCTGGGAGAGAAATAAGCTTAGCTTTTACCACAAGCCTTTTCCAATATGTTCCAGGCGGAACACAGGTGATAAGAGTTAGATAGGAAGCATCTGTTTTCTGTTCAAGCACCGAAACTTGGTCAGGATTTACTACTATTAAATCATACACCTCGTATTCATACTCTACGCCGTTTACCGTTACATATATTTTATCTTTTTTTTCAAGAGAAGGTAAATAAGTAAATATGGTTTTGTAATCCTTGACATTATAGAGTTGTGGAAGAGTCGAATGACCAAAGATAACTACATTTCCATACTCTCCAGGTAAAGATTTGGGAAGATAATGCACTAGACTTTTTGCAAGATCTTCACCGCCAACCATTACCATTGAATCCTTAATATTTAATTTAGGAATCGATAGAGAATATTCCTTTACACTTAAATTTTGGGGGTTATTTCCTTGGGGTTTCATAGGGAACCAAAGATTTGCTTGAGTGAAATCACGAAGATTACTTGAAAACGCGTTAAAACTTCCCAAAACAGAATTTGCTTCTTCAAGAGCAGAGACTCTATTTGATTTCGGGACAGGAGTTTGTAAATTCCTTTGCATAAATAACCGTGAATATAGCTCAAATGAGAGAATCGGATAGAACGACCAGAAAAGGAGGAAAGAGCCGATTGTTAATGTCACATAGGAAACGTAATTGATTGTTTTTCGGCGGACAGAAGTATCTTCTTTTAGATATTGATAAATAGCCATATTTAAAGACTTGAAATAACAACGCGAATATTATTTTTTAAGAATGGGAGCATCGAATTTAAGATTGGTAATGGTTCTTTTATTGTAAGGTCAAAACCTTCTGCCTGATATTGTTTTTTTAACACCGACTCTACTGAACTTCTATTTTTTCCTAGAATTTTTTTTACTATTTCATCTTTCGAAACTTTCTTTATCGTTTTTCCTTTTACCGAAATCATAAGAACAATATTGTTATTTTTCTTTTCTGCAGAATCAATGCTGTACTGAATTTTATCCTTCTCTAATATAAACCCATTCTTTATCTCCGGCGAGAGCTGTTTCATAACATATTGAAGAAGAACACCTTTTTTGAGATAAAAATAGATTGTGTTAGCTGTTCCCTGTAATGTTACCATGTTTGCCTCCTCTCCAACTTCTTTTGAATAGGTAAGATCACGTAATTCTATCGCTGACAGTTGTGGAATAATTTCCTCATCTTTTTGCATACCACCTTCAATATTTTCTTTTGTTGGATTTTTTGCTTTATTCATTATGCTTGTTCTTAAGCTATCAGTGTCTTTTGTAGAAACGGTCTGTACTTGCCTTCGGGTTCCACCAGCAAAAGCACTATCATTAATTGCAAAATAAACCGTTTGTGATAAATCGTTTATTTTAAACCGTTGACCTTTGCCAATATTGCTTTCAGGACCAATATCTAACGCGGTAACTGTTCCGTTGCTTTTGCCTGGGAGCTTTGCAGAGCCATCGGTAGATAAAGATGAAGATGCAACCTTTACGTCGTTATCAAGAGTAAATTTTAATTTATTTGTTTCCAATACAGTTTTTTTTGTAAATAATTTCTCATTATCATCAAAATTGTGAAGCGTTATTGTTCCTTTAGCATGCTCGCCTAGATCTCTTTTTCCAGTTGTTGATTTTGAATCGGTAAAAGTTGCTGATGAAGTTGAGACAAATACAGGTAACGGTGAATCACTTGCATTATTTATCCCCGTATTTATATCTATTTTTTTTGATAAAGTGTCAGAAGGAAAATAAACAGTAAGTGCTGCTGAATGAAGAAATAATTCGTTTAATAGTAAACTTAAAACAATAAAAACAATCCCAAAAATAATACTTATTCTCTTAGAAATATTAAATTTTGGAATCTGCCTTTTTGGAAGTTGGGACGGATTTTTTGCTGAAACCTGTTGTTCATCAACGATCTCATCTTGGACATCTTCACCTATAACAAATCCTAGAACTTCCTTTCTTTCGGGGATCTTCACTTCAATTTTTTCTCCCTCATTCATCAACTGTTCTTGAAATATATTCATTAATCCTTCGATGGTATCATCCTCCTTTAGGATTTCAATTCGGGGCAGTTGGATAAAATAATCTTCACTCCAATGATATGTTAAAATTTTTGTTGATTCATCATCGAGATCATTCGAATCATAAAGAATAAGACGAGCAGGAAGTAAAAATTTTCCTTTTTGATCTTCGAATGCAGCAAGAAGGTCACTAATTAAATTATCGGTCCTTGAGATTACTTTTCTATGTGCAATCTTCCCTCCTTTATAAACGAAAACTCCTACATTTGATTTATCCAATTCGACAAGAATTGCAGTTAAAGGCATCTCTTCTTTTTTTTCCAATAAATGAAGTACTGCTTCAGAACATTCTATATACCCTAATGCATGAAGCTCAAGATTCTTTACAATTTCTTTTATTTTTTGTATATATGGTTTTCTAATATCGCGAGTTTTTTCATCGATGAAATGAGAATAGATAAAAAAAATTGTTTGGTCTAATGATATATTTAGTTTCTGTTCAAAACGAAAGAGCACTTCGTCAATATCCTCTTTTATATGTTCCCAGCCGTTCGAATAATGAAAATGTTCTTTTTCCCGAATCATCATTTTCCCACCTCCTTCATATAAAACGAAGGCTATTCCTTCTTCTTCTTTAAGAAAAAGTCCTAGATAATTTTTTGATTTCACAATTTTATTTTTTAGAAAAAAAGGAAGTTGCATACTATTTAATTTTATATTTTGTAAATACCTGATTCACTCCTTCACTCGCTGTTTTTAATGCTTCCTCATAAGAAACTCCCTGAATCGTTGCATTCACCGCATTTTCTAGATATTGAACAATCTCGTCGTTCAAACCGTTATCATACGTCCTTTTAATAACAGGTATGGAGACATAATTATCTGCTTGTTTTATGACTGCTCCAACATAATCATTTTGAGCAAGGATGGGAGCTAAATCAACACGGGAATATGGTTCGCCAAACGGTCTAAGTCTTGCCTCAATCTCATACAGTTTGGTGAGATTATCTTTCTCAACTAGAAATCTCAAAAATTTCCATGCTTCAAGTTGATTTTTACTGTAACGTGATACTCCCTCAACCCAGTAACTTGCAATCGAGACTGGAGTTGCTCCTGGGACAGAAGGAACGGGAACGACCTTTATTGAAATATCTGGATTTGCAGCTTTGATATTTAATATCGTCCATGAAGGTGCAATAATCATAGCAACTTTCTCCTGAATGAATGCCGTTGTTGAATTAGGCATCGTATCATTCCAGAATCCTTGAGGTAGTTCTGCAAATTTTCGATAGATCTCAAGTGCACCAGCAGCTTCAGGTGCGTTAAGTTTTTTAAGGCTTCCCCCGTTTTGCATCAGCATCAAGCCAAAAATGTCAGAAAAATTCTCGACGTTAGAAGTAGTTCCCAACGCGATTCCTGAAGTAATAAGCTGGCTATTTTTATTTTTTACGGTGAGCTTCCCGACCATATCAGTTACATCATCCCACGTCACTGGAGCTGTCTGAATTCCTGCTTTTTTTAATAGATTTTCATTATAAATAAGTACAAGGCCGTCGATTTCCAAAGGTAATCCATAATAATATGAATCAACCTTCAGATCTTTTTGATGAATTTTATAGAACGTTTTTTCAAATTCACTGCTTGCCATTATTGTGTTAGGAAGTGGAGCTGCAAGTTCTTGTATTTCGGGAAGCCATGTGTTATGAAAACGAAACATATCCGGTCCTTGTCCATTTTTACTCCGAGCCAAAAGTTTATCCCGATAATCCTGCGGATCCATTTTCTGATAATCGATTTTTATATTTGGATTGTTTTTTTGATAAGAATCAATCAGTGAAGCGAAGATCTCTTTATCCTCCCAAAGACCCCAATAGGTCAAGCTAATATTTTTTCCGCCCGTTTTCCTTCCGAATAAAAGCTTTATAGAAAAGACTACCAGTACCACAAAAATAACAGCTGCTACGGCGATGAAAATGTATTTATTTTTATTTTCCTCATACACCATTGGTGGCGAATCGGAAGGAAGGGCTTCTGAAGGAGTGATTTCCTCCGGTGTTGCACTGGTTACGTCTGAAGCAATTTCTTCAGGCTTTAAAGATTCACTAACCGGAGTCTGATTTTGCTCCTCAGGAACGGTTTCAAAAATTGGTTTTGGCTCGGGTTGATTTTCGTCCAAGTTTTGCTTATTATCATCCATAGTATTATGATAACAAATCAGAGAAAAAAACACATTCAAATCCCAAATATCATTGTTATGGGTGTATTCCTGATTTTTATCCTTTCTATCCTCTCTATTTGGGATTTTGTTAAACGTGATCAAAAGATGAATAGTCTGATCTATCCGGGAGTTTACATCGACAATCTATCTGCAGGTGGAAAAACAAAAAAAGACATCGAGGAATTGTTTAACGAGAAAAGTCGAGTACTCGGCTCAATCGTTTTCACATTTACCTATAACAATGACCCAGTAGCTACAGTTTCGGGAAAACAAATTAATCTTCATTACGACGGAAAAGGAATTGCCGACCGATTGTATTTAATCGGAAGATCCTCGCATATTCCGTCCCGTATCTATCAGAAACTCGCGACTCAACTTGGCTGGAAAAAATTCCAGTTTTCAAGCTGGATTGATTATGATACATCACCCGTCGAAGAAACTGTTTCATATATCGAAGAAAAATACAATAAACCAGCAAAGAACGCACTCTTTAAATTTGAAAAAGGAAGAGTAATAAGTTTTCGACAGGAAGAAAAAGGACTGAAAATAGAATCAGATGCAATACTTTCACAGTTTGATACGTCGATGAAAAGTTTAAAGCAGCTGATTGGTTATAAAATCATAACAGTATCATCAAGAGCTATCGAACCGGAAGTTACCCTAGCTAAATCAAATACGTTTGGTATCGAAGAACTCATAGCGGAAGGAGAATCTGATTTCAGTCATTCTATTCCCGGACGAATTCATAATGTTATTCTGGCAAGTTCAAAGTTTAACGGAGTTCTTATCCCTAAAGATAAAATATTTTCATTTAATGATACTGTCGGAGATATCTCTGCTCTCACCGGATACCAACAAGCGTATATTATTAAAGGAGGAAAAACAGTTTTAGGTGACGGAGGTGGTGTCTGTCAGGTATCAACTACCTTATTTCGTGCAGCTCTTAATGGGGGACTTCCAATTGTTGAACGATGGGCACATGCATACCGGGTCGGTTACTACGAAAATGATTCAAAACCGGGATTTGATGCAACGGTTTTTGCCCCATCTGTTGATCTGAAAATAAAAAATGATACACCGGCTTCTATCCTTATCCAAACAGAAGTTGACGAAAATAATAATCTTTTAACCTTTAAACTGTACGGCAAAAAAGACAATAGAAAAGTCGAGACCTCGCAGGTAACTCTCTACGATGTACAACCTCCGCCGCCGCCTTTATATCAGGATGATCCGACGCTTAAAAAAGGACAAACAAAGCAGGTGGATTTTGCCGCAGCGGGGGGGAAAGCGTATTTCATGTATAAAGTAACCTATCCAAATCAAGAGTCGAAAGAAAAAAAAATTTTTTCAGCCTACCAACCCTGGCAGGCTATATTTTTGCAAGGAACAGCGGATTAATTTCTACCTTAATTAATTATTAATAACAAATTTCAACATCATTAGTATCTTTTATACAATGTCTTTTTGGATAAGAATTAGAAAAACTTCGTGAAATACTGATTGATATAAGCAACATAATTACACCAAGAAAAGAAAATATGATAAGTAATCTAATATATTGTTTACGTCTAAACGATAAAGCAAACAAAACAATACTAACAATAAATAAACAAACCGCTAGTACAAACGACAAACCTTCAATTATGCCCAACGGACTTGGTATAAACATATTTACCGAAACCAAGCAGCGCTTCCTAACTTGTAATAAAAAAATTTAGTCTATTGACTGATCATTTTTACAGTTTTTTGAGATGGTAAAAAATTCTCCCCGCTTACTACTTTTTTGCCCGTTTTATACTCCAATTCTTTACGTGCGTTTTTGGCGATGCGACCACCTTTTCTGGCAGGAGTTTTATTTTCTTCCAAGCCTTTTGTTTTTATACTTTCGGCGATTTCGCGAGTGGAAAGTTCCGCCAAAGCAGTAAAAACTAATTCCGCATCAGTCATATGATCGCGTAAATTTTGCGTCTTCAGACCTTTAACTTTTTTATGTTCTTTAACCGATAAATCACTCCATTCTTGATGAATTATATTTGTTAAAATTGCGTATTCGTCTTGTTCTTTAACTTCATTATTTTTCCAATAATCAGTTAATTTATTTCTGATTTCCTGCCCCATCATTCTTTGTTGAACCCATTTTGCGCTTCTACCCATTCTCTGCCAATTCATTCTGCCTCGATTGATTGATTTTTCCGGATCAACAGTTTCCTGTATTCTTTCATAGCCAACTTTTGCCAACCATAATTTTATCGGTTCTGCTTTTGGACTGGGAACAGATTGAATAAGGCGCAATAATGTTTCAACATCCGCCGTATCAGTTTCTCTTAATTTTCCGTCTTCTGCCTCTATTTTCAACTGGTTACATTTTGTAACCACTTCACTTCCCTCGTTTTTTAGGCGATTTTTCAGCACTTTCCAATAATTTCTAGCTAATTGAAAATTTGTCTGATTTGTTAATACGGCTACAATATCCACTACTGAGAAATACCATTTTTCTTGTTTTTCGTCATAAACTCGACGGATTTTTTTACCTTCAAAAATGGTGATATGTTTGTTATTTGCCATAAAATTATTATCTAAACCATGCTGCTCTTCCGAGTTTATAATGTAGATCTTTGTTTCGTCTTTCTCCAATTATTTTTGCCGGCACTCCACCGACTATTGCGTAAGGCGGGGCCTCTTTTGTCACTACTGCTCCAGCCCCTATTATAGCTCCCTTTCCTATTTTAACTCCGGGGAGAATAATGACCCTGGGTCCAATAAATACATAGTCTTCAATAATAACCGGTTCACAAACAACATTTTCAACTGCGGCGAAATGCTCACTGTTTACGTTGTGTTCGCTGTTATAGATCATCACTTCCGATGCGATGTCCACGTGATCTCCGATGGTAAGTTTATTTCTTCCATCTAAAACTGCGTTCTCGCCGATAATGCTATCGTCACCAACCGAAATGTTTGACGGATTATAAAATCGTGTTCCCATGTGAATTGATGATCCCTTTCCGATTTTCATTCCTGCCAATCGATAAAAAAATCTTCTAACATGATGAAATGGTATACAACCAACCAGATGAAGAAGATAAACTCTTTTTTCCAGAAGAATTGTTGAAAAACGAAACTGTATTTTTTCAACCATTTCTTTCGCACTCAACTCTTTTCCTGTTTTATCCGTAATCTGCAATGGCATGATCTTATTATACACAAAATGGATTTGAGATCAGTTCCAACAATCACCATCTTTACAAATGTAAAACGTCTTTGATGTTAAACAATGTAAATCCTTGCGGAAATAGTAGGAAAATCGTTTTGATGCAGTTAAAACTGTTCCCAACTACTATCAATAAACCTTGATTTTGCTGCGTTTGCCCTTCTCCCAAAGATAAACCTTCTTCGCGCATAAGTAATATATAGTTTGCTTTTTGCCCGGGTAATTCCTACATAAAAAAGCCTTCGCTCTTCCTCAAGTTCGTAAATATTGTCAATGGATCGTGAGTGTGGAAGTAATCCCTCTTCAAGTCCGACAATAAATACATGTGAAAATTCCAAGCCTTTTGCTTGATGAAGCGTCATTAGTCGTACTCCATCTTTATTTCCCTTTTTGCGTTCACCCTCAAAATATTCCGACTCCACCAACGCAACCTGTTCAAGAAACTCGATAAGTTTTGGGTGTGTTATTGCGACTGATTTCAGTTCTTTGATGTTTTCCAACCTATCATAATCTTCTTCATCATCGGGATTATATAACTGCAAATACCCAGTTGACTGAAATATCTCTTCCATGAGTTCGCTCGTTGTTTTTTTGTCAATATCCTCTTGTATTGACTTATACATTCCTTTAAACGAATCCCATTTCTTTTTTCCAATTTTAACTACGCGATCTTTTGCTATTTCATCGGTCGGATTAATAAGTAACCGGAGATACGAAAGAACATCTTTAATTTCTTTCCGTTCATAAAACCGCGTTCCACCTACTAATACGTATGGAATTCCATAATGCAAGAATGATTCCTCGATGATACGGGACTGCGCGTTTGTCCGGTATAAAACGGCCAGAGATGAATAGGGTTCGTGACGAGATAGTTCCTTGATTTTATCTGCAACATATAACGCTTCGTATTCTTCATTTTCAGCTTCAAAAAAATCAATATCTTCTCCTTCTTTGTTACTCGTAAACAGATGAAGGATCGGATGGGTTTGATTTTTCGATATCACTTCATAGGCGAAATCAAGAATTTTCTGCGTTGATCGATAATTTTCTTCCAAAGAAAATACTTTTGTATCTGAAAAATCTTCTTGGAACTTTTCCAGATTTTTTATATCCGCACCTCTCCAAGAATAGATGCTCTGAGAAAAATCTCCGACAACTGTTATGTTTCTTTGACTTTCCTGCCTGCCGGCAGGCAGGTCAGAAAGGAGTCTCGTCAACGTATATTGAGCATAGTTGGTATCCTGAAATTCATCAACAAGAATATACGTATACTTCCTCTGATATTTCTCGAGAATTTCAGGATGTTTGATAAAAAGATCAATTGATCGCATAATAAGATCGTCAAAATCAACTGCCTTATTTTTTCTCAATTGCTTTTCGTACTCTTTATATACAGTAGAAACTAACGAAGCGTTATGATCGGAAAATAGTTCCAGAAAACGAACGGGATGAATAAGCTGATTTTTTGCTGCGGAAATTCTATTGAGAAAGTAATGAGAGCTCAAACGCTCAACATCCATTTCTTTAATTATTTTCTTTATGAGCGCATCCTGATCGTTTTCATCATAGATGGTAAAATAATTATCAAGTCCAATAACATCTCCATTACAGCGAAGTACACGAGCACAGAAAGAATGGAACGTACCGACAAATCCGAGAGACATCTTAATCCGCTCCTTCATTTCACCTGCTGCTTTATTGGTAAACGTAATCATGATTATTGAATGAGGATCGACACTGCAATTTTTGATAAGATGAAACACTTTTGAGACAAGTACTCTTGTTTTTCCGCTTCCTGCACCAGCAATAATAATAGAAGGACCATCAACATACGTTACTGCCTCATTTTGTTGTTTATTCAGGTTCTTGAATATATCACTCATCATAAACTATAATGATACCAATAGTATGAAATATTTTATCGCTAATTGGAAAGCAAATAAAAATCTGAACGAAACACAATTATGGGTAAATGAATTCTTAAAGCAGAAATTAACGAGTACTGAAATCAAGATTATTCTCTGTCCACCCTTCCCGTTATTATCCCCTCTTAAAAAAATGGTTGAGGGTCAAAATAATATCACTGTTGGATGTCAAAATATTTCTATTTTTGAAGGAGGAACCTATACAGGAGAAGTTACTGCTCATAGTTTAGAATCGCTCGTAGAATATACTATTATTGGACACAGCGAGAGAAAAAAGCACTTTCATGAAACCGATGATGATATTCTAAAAAAATATGAAATTTTACGAAAACACAACATTGAACCAATCTATTGTATTGCACAAATGAATACCCCCTATCCCTCAGACTTGCATTTTATTTGTTTCGAACCTCCTGAAGCAATAAGCACTGGAGACGGAAAAGGAAATAATGAAACGTTAGAATCAATATTAAGCGCAAAGCAAAGTTTGAAGGTACCAAGCGAGATGAAATTTATTTATGGAGGATCGGTCAACAAAGATAACGCGACTGAATATTTGAATAGCAAAGAAATAGACGGTTTTTTGATTGGCGGAGCTTCACTTGATCCTATCCATTTTTATCAGATTATATCTCTATCTAAGTAACTGTCGATACCAGATATCTTTAGGTTCTATAAGGAATAGAATCTACGTAGATTAAAAAATAAATGAAATAAAAATCACCAAAGCAGATACTCCGAATAATATAATTGCATTGGTAATGAAGCCTGATCGAGGAAGTGTCGCTGTTTTTGTTGGTGTTATTGTTGCCGTAACTTTAGGAATTACTGTTCCTGATGCGGTTGCAAAAAGAGTGGTCGTAGGATTTTGATAAGCTAAAATAATCTCTGTAGGAGTTATTGCGCTCGTTGGTGATATGGTGAGTTTGGAAGTCGGGTTTATCCCTCCACCAGTAGTCTCAAGTGCAATAAACTTGCTATAACTTCCAGTTTGAGCTTTTGTTTTTTGTGGAGCAATTGCTGTAGGTTTTTCGGTATTAGCCGTAAGCACATATCCAATATAAAAAATAGCGAGCATAAGACCAACTGTCATCACTAAAAGTATAATCGTTACAATTTTCGATTTTTTATTCATATTAATTTCCTAACCATCCGTCAGTTTTTGAATGAAGTTCGGCTTCCACTTTCAAAAACGCTTCTCCGGTACTGATAATAAATTCATTGAAAAATACATTCTCTTTTTGATTAAATTTAAATGTTATATCATCTTTATCCCACTTATTTTTGTTAAATCGTATCCTCGCCATGTCAATATCTGCTCCCTTAACAATCTCTATCCCAACAATAATATGGTGATTTGGCGCTAGTTTCTTTAACATACCGTCTGAAAGTGCTTCCCAATTTTGATTATAGATCTTAATTCCTCTTGATGCAACAAAATTGATAATGGGTGTTGGACTTATATTTTGATTCTTTCTCGTATCTTGGAATTTTTGTTGTAGTAAGCCAAAAATAAAGATTAATCCAAAAATAAAAAATAAAATAATCCCTATAATAATGGGCCATATTAATGATCTTGTATACAATTTTTTTTTCTCTTGCAAAACTACCTTTGTGGGTTGCGTAAATGTGGCGTTGTTACTTTCTTTAAAGTCAGGCACCACAAGTTTTTTTTTCTTACTGTCTGTTTCCTTTTTTAAAAGATATATTTGATACGATAAAAAGCCTATAATGACAATTAAAGCGACCAAACTTATTTTATTTAACGATACTAAAAGGTCAACAATATCCATACTAGTCAATCGTATCTAAAAAACAGCTAAAAAACAAGCATGAGTCCTATACCAATAACGATAAAAGAGAGAGCTCCAACAAGAGGAATCTTAATATTTCCTCCCGAAACCGGTGGAGTCAGAGTTAAGGCTCTTGTCGGTGTAAAATAAGGAGTTGCTGTAACAACTGTCGGTTCTGCTGGAGTGACTGTCCCTTCAGGCGTAGCCTTTCCTAATACTTGTTCTCCATTTTTGGCAATAGTGAATTTTCGTTCAACAGTTACCGGATTTCCTTCTTTATCAACTGTTTTAATAGTTATGATATGTTCTCCAGGTGAAAGTGAAGACGGCAGATTCAAGAACCATAATCCTTTATAATCTGTTTTCACTCTCGAGGAAAAAACGGTATCAGAATGAACGGTAATAATGACTTCGGTATTAGGGATAGCCACGCCTTTTATAAGAGGGCTATAACCTGGTATCAAGGCATTTTCTTTCGGATAAACAATATCAATCTCATTGTTTGGTGCTTCAATAGTTCGAGAAGAGGTTGCTGAAAGAACATTGTCAGTCCTCGTAAAATCAAAATTCTGACCCATGATAATAGTCTGTGGAAGCGGAGATACTTTGGAAAGATCGGTAACAACTTGGGAGGTTTGATTTTCACCAACGACCTCTATTGTTACTTTATCATTTGATGCTAGAGTAATAAGTTGATACGTTCTTTTATCATACATTGTGTTCAAAGGGATCAACCACTCGCCTGTTGCTTTTGTCAATGTAGCAAGAGGGAATGAATTACCCGTAGAAAAGAGTATTACGGTATTTTCTAATGGTGTACCATTTGCTTCAATAATTTTTCCATAAGCAGGATTCCGTCCTTTAAAGTCTTTTATGCTTTTTGCTGTTTTAAAACTGAAAGGTACGTTTTTATTGTCTTCAAATTTATTATCATTTACCAATCTAAAAAAATATGTCTGATTTTCACTCAAGCTTTTTAACGTAATATAATGATTAAGATATAGGAGTTTATTTTCAGATATATCACGATCATCATAGGCTAATGTATTCAACCCATTTTCTTTTACTCCATACGTAATCCATCCAACTGTTTTCTCATTAGTTTGCCAATATATAGTTGCTTGATTTGATGATATATTTGCAATTTCAAGCCTTCGTACAACCTTTTTTTCAGCTTTTGAAGGAACTGCCTTATTAGTAAAAAGTCTCAGTAAAAAAAGTCCGACAAAACAAGCAATGAGTATTCCTAAAAGTGTAGGAATTTTTTTGTCTCTTTTTAGATAGAAATCCGAATATGTCATAGTATTAATTTTGCCTCAATTCAAGATTTTTAAGAACCTCTGCATTTATTTCATATTTTTTTAATGATGTTGGGGCTTCAACCTTTGTTTTGATTTTTTCAGTCGTTGCGGCATGATAGATATCGGCAATAACCCAAGCTATAACAGTAAAAAATATGCCTACTGAAATAAGTAATAATTCCTTTTTATTCATAGATAATATGCTTCAATATCCATAACAACTCTTAATTGTCCGCTTGAACTTGCCTGACCTTCTAAATTTCCGGAGTTTGTAATAACCATTTTCTCTATAGTTTTGAGCCGCCGCTGGTTCGATAATGATTGAATAAACTTCATAAGACTGTTAAAATCACTGGAACCTTCAATAGTAAGAAGAAGTGCTTGCAGTTTTTTATTTTTTGTATCAAGTAGATTCACTTCTCCGATGCCAGCTTTTTTTATAACAAATGCCGTTTGATCGCTTGCTTTTTTAATATCATCGATCATTTTGTTCACCTGTGGATGATCTGATATTGCATCGGTAAGTAAAGGCAGTTGTTCGCGATGTTCTTCCATAAGAGATTGTACAGATGTGATATTCATAATATTGTTTTCATATTTGGAATCAATTGTTTTTAAATCAGATTCTTCTCTTTTTAATGAGACAGCAGTAGTTAAAGACGGTTTAATTGCAAAAAAGATAAATAATGAAAAAATAAAGAAAAAAAGTATGGTAAAGGTATAATCAGTCGCTTTTTTGGTAAATATTTTTTTTGTGATACTGAGTGTCATCATATGAATTAACCCTCTTTAAATTTACTTAGACTAAGTATAAATGAATACCCAGATTCAGTTTTCCGTAAATTTTGCAGTTGAACATCTGAAAATTTATTATCTTTTTTTAAGGCAGTATAAAAGGCTTGAAGCTGATGCGCATCAAATGAATTTCCTGTAGCCTTCAATGAATTTGGGGTAATCTCGAGATTTATGAGACTTATGTTTGAGGGGAATTGAGAAAGAAAATATTGGAGCATTGAGCTAAACTGTTGTTGTTTTTGGATAATTTGTTTAGTTTCAGTAGATCTCTTATCAATGAGTTCTGCTTCTTTGAGAAGTGGTAGTACTACTTGTACTATCTCCTTTTTTTGATCAACCGATTCCTTGAGATCTACAATGCGCTGATCTATCTGAAAGCGGTAAAAGAATACTCCAATCACCACCAACTGGGTAATAATGATAATGTAGCGAAGGTAATTAAGAAAAAAAAACATTACCCTATCCAAAAGGGGATTTTCTTTTTCACTTAACAGATTGATTAAATACTTCATTTTGAAGTTTTAGTGTTTGAGCTTTTTTTAAGAAATTTACTAATACCTGCTTTTAATCGATTCCCCTTATTTTTATGCATGACTTTACGCTTTACTGCTTTATCAATTTGAGAATATACCTCGCTTGCTGATTTTTTTAAATCTCCTTTTCCTTTTTTAAGCTTTTTTATGGCATTTTTATATGCAACAATATACACCGCATTTTTTTTAGTTCTGGTTTTATCCTTCCGCATCTTTTTTATCGCTGATTTAATCAATGGCATTTAATATAAGCACCTCCATTCACAAAGAATTTGAAATTTTAAATTAATAATTGTTTAAAGCTCATACTCCTTCTCAAAAAATTTATCACCGTAAACTCCTATAAATTTCAATGTCAATTTGATCTTTCCCACGACCTCGTGATATACACATTTACCAGAAGAGCACGTTCCTAATGTTATTTTCTTTTCATACCTTGATTTTGTATTCAATGTAATCGTTCCAATGACTCCTTGCAATCCTTGTTGTTTAGTCTGATAGGATAGTTCGTAATCTATCGATTGCGTTCCTGATGGTATACCTTTAATATCCAATACTACTTCTTTACCCCCTGATGAAGAGGTAAGATTAACCTGTACAGAACTATCTACTGTCGGGATAACCGCTTCAGTTGGCTCTGTAGAAGAAGTAGTTTTTTGTAAACTTCTCTTTCCTCTTAAAAAAAACATGCCGAAAAGAATAACTACAATGAGCGCACCTCCAACAAGCATCATTTGTCGTTTACTAAGCTTCATAAATATATGAATTTATAATAATTCCAATTTTGACGAAAGATATTCCGATAATTTTGCAACAGCAACTCGTTCTTGACTCATCGTGTCTCGGTCACGAACGGTCACTGTTTCATCATCTTTCGTCTGATAATCTATTGTAACACAAAATGGTGTTCCAATCTCATCCTGACGGCGATACATTTTCCCAATATTTCCTGAGTTGTCAAATTCGGCTGTAAATTCTTTTTTTAGCAAATGATAGATTGTTTTTGCCTTCTTGTTAAGCTTTTCATCCTTTTGCAATGGAAATAGTGCTACTTTGATTGGGGATAATTGCGGGTCTAATTGCAAATATATTCTCGTTTTATCTTTTACTTTTTCTTCTCTATATGCATTAGTCAGAATGATGCCTATGAGTCGTGAAAGTCCAAATGTCGGTTCTACTACATGAGGAATATATGTTTCTTTTGTTTTTGGATCGGTATATTGTAAATTTTTGCCTGAATGTTTCATGTGATTTTTAAGATCAAAATCTGTCCTGTATGCCAATCCAAACATCTCTTTCCACCCAAATGGGTACTGGTATTCAATATCCATAGTTTTTTTTGAATAGTGAGACCGTTCAAACTCCTCATGTTCTCTCCAACGAAGACGTTTTTCACTAAGTCCGAGCTCTAAAGCCCATTTCCACATGTCCTGTCGCCAATATTCGTATCGTCTTTCCCATTCGGATGGGTGAATGAAATATTCAAATTCCATTAAGTCAAATTCGAGTGTTCTATGGACAAACTGACCCATGGTAATCTCGTTTCTGAAGGCTTTTCCCTGCTGAGCAATCCCAAACGGTATTCGCACCCGCATCGTATTTAATATATTCTTGAAATTAATAAATATACCTTGAGCAATTTCACCTCTTAAATATGCCTTGTTTTTTGCTTCTTCAAGAATACCAATATTTGTTTCGAAAAGAAGATTAAATTTTCGTACCTTGGTGAAATTCGATTTGCCGCATTTGGGACATTTTAACTTGTTTTCTTCAACTATTTTCGTAAGTTCTTCTACTGACAAACCTTCTACTTTTTTTCCAGGAATAGCATCTTCAATAAGATGGTCAGCACGTGTCCTATTTCTACAATTCTTACAATCAATAAGAGCGTCTGTAAAGCCTAAAACATGTCCCGAGGCTTCCCACACCTTGGGGCTTAAAAAAATACTTGCGTCAATTCCAACCATATCGTCTCGATCCAAAACAAAATGCTTCCACCATAGATCTCGTACATTATTTTTCAATAATGTTCCATAATGTCCAAAATCCCATGTATTTGCTAAACCTCCATAAATATCAGAGGAAGGATACACAAAGCCCCTGCGTTTGCACAAAGCAACAATCGGTTCCATAGAAACAATTATATATTAAAATTAGACTACAGGCAGTTTTTCTTCAATGATATTTTCTATAAAACTTCTTAATTCCTCGTACGGTTTGTCTTCGTGAATATATCCCAATAATCTCATTATTTTGTTCGTCCATTTTGTCAGATATGAGATATCACACTCCTTTTCCCGAGATAATTTGATAAAAAACTTTAATGTTTCCTGATAGATAATCTCTTCCTTCTGATGTTCGGGCAACAGCCTGTCGATTAAAAAGATTGAAAAATAAAAAAAGGGGAGTTTTCGTTCTGTATCCTTTATTTTTGAAAATGCTGAAATCAGGTCAGATCCCTGAAGATATAATCGGTTATCATGTTGATCAAGAACGACCTTGATAAGATTTCCAACCTGTGTATGGGGTAATCTCCGGCTTGTAATCTTTTTTATTCCCTTTGCAAATACGATAAGCTTGCCTTTTTCTTTGGAGAAAAAATCAATAATAAGATCTTGATTCGGAAGACTTCTTTTACGAAGAATTATACCTTCAGTTTTAACAGACTTTATCATGTTACTTAACCTCTTTATCTACATCAAGAATTCCGTCATATTTTGTTCTGCCGTCGACTTGAACCTTAAGTTTCTGATTATCCGTACCGGGTTGTTTTTCAACAAGCAACCAATAATTGTTGGCAAGATCAGATGGTACTGTATACTGAATTGTTGCTGTTGCTTTTCCTTCTGTTGGTACTTCGAGATATCCTTCAAATACGGTTTTTCCAAGCTCACCATATGTCTGGACTTTCTTAATCGAACCTTTGAATTCAATGAGCTTTGATCCATCTGGAACATAGACACGGATCCAATTACGAAGCGTTGCATTAAGACAAAGTCCTCCTCTTTCCAAACTGCAATCAGAGTGTGGATATGGATTTCTGTAGTCCACCGTAACCTCTCTGGTTACTTTACCTCCATTATTTGTTTTCGTTTTTGAATTCATAGATATCGAAACAAATAGATTGGACTTTGCTCCTGCAAAATTTACGTTATTTACATAGAGAAAGTCTCCTTTATTATCTCTTACTCTTCCTGCAAAATTTAATTTTTCAACCGATGTCTGAAGATCAGGATCGACAAAATAGAGCTGAATATGTTTTTCCTGCAGATTCTTAAACATCTGTTGAGCCAATGTTCCCCAATACTTAGATGGGGAAAAACCAATCGCTCTATAAAATAATTGGTACATCAAATCACCCAAAATTCCTTTTCGATTTGTTTTCACATAATTAACCGGTCGATCAACCATGTCAAAAAGCTGATATAAGACTTGTGCGCAATCGCATCGTTTATCAGTTTTTGCAGAAAAATTAATTCCATCGGCTTGCGTATCTCCAAATATAGTTAACATGTCTACAAGAATTTTTGAATCAATGGTAATGATCCCATCATATTTGACCCGTTCTCCACTCTTTTGATATAAGCTATCAAAAAGTTTAATGGAGGAAGGAAGGTCGGGAGAAAGATTGCTATCTCGAATATTAAACGTGGATACATCCTTATGATACGTAAGAATTTCTCGTGGAGCAACCGGGTGTGAGCTAATTGAATTATCTAAGGAGTACGTATCTTCCGATCGCTCTATCTTGATTTTACCCTTGTTTACCTTAAATACTGCATATGAGGTAAGAAATCCCCCTGTTGCGCGGAGTTCTTTGTCATTTTGGAATAGAATGAGATAGGTTTGTTCTTTGTCTTTTCCAAATATTTCGGGAATGCCTTTAAGGAGCGGTTTTGCATCAACAAAAAGGGACGAAAGTCCGGCAAACTGCTCTTTTGCATTTTTAATTTTTGATCGTATTACCGTCTTTCCAAGTTTTTCAGGATATCGGGACGGATCAATTTTGTTAATCCGTTTTTCCGCCTCTCCAATATTGGCAGAAATAACGTCCATCTTTCCTAATACTTTTTCAAGCGTAAGTACCGCTGTTTGTAAACGATCTTCTGCAGAACGCTCAACAAATGATGTCTGTCCTTTTTTGAATCCTATAAGATCCGCATAGGGCGTAATTGCAACGAGCGCTTCTTGTGAAGCCTTTACAAGATAATTGCCTGCCTCAACTCCATTTTTCAAATCGGAAATATATGGAATAAATGCTGCCCAATAGACCGATTTCGCTTCATTCTCAAAATCGATATATTTTTGCGAGAAATCATTGAGATTTGAATTAAGAAGATCGATATTATTTTTTGAAAAGCTCGTTTTCATTTCTTTCGCCGAGGCAACAAGAATCATTGCTTTTGCTTTAATCTTTTGGTAAGGGCGAAAAAAAAGGAAATAGCCGAGAATGAGAAAGATAACTACTCCAATAACTATGTTCTTTTTCATAATAGTTAAGTATACATTATACTGCACCTTTACCAGTAATCATAACAAGTGGAGTTTTTATAATGATTTTTAGATCTTCCCATAATGACATTGTTCCTACATATTGAGCATCGATTGCGATACGTTTATCAAAGTGAATTTCGGATCTGCCTGTTACCTGCCATAAACCAGTAATACCCGGCTTCACTGAAAGTACTTTTTTCACCATGAATTTTGTGTCAGGATATTTTTTTTGTTGATTTTCCAGCTCATCCGGATAATATGCTCGCGGACCAACAAGACTCATCTCTCCTTTTAAAACATTTAAAAGCTGGGGAATTTCATCGATGGAATGTTTACGTAAAAACTTTCCAACTCTCGTCACTCGCGGGTCTTTTTTCAGTTTATAACTTCCTTTTTTATATTCAGAGAAAAGCGTTTTAAATCGGGGATCAGTCCGGAGTAGAAAATGGGCATTGGTAATCATTGACCGAAATTTATACATTTTAAACTTACGTCCATTCTCCCCAACTCTTTCAGGAACATCGGCAAAAATCGGACCTGGAGAATCGAGTTTAATAAAAAGCGCAGCCAAAATGTAGACCGGGGAGAAAATAATCAAAAGAGTTATTGCCAGGAATACGTCCATCCATCTTTTTGTCGTCTTGCAGTAGATAACCCCTTGAGTTAGGCGAATAATGCTGTAAATCAGTTTCATTCTGTATTATGTTAATTGTTCATACTCGGTTCCCTTAAAATCTTCTACCATTTTTTTAATTTTGGAGACTGATGTTTTTTTTGCAATAAGAAGAACGTCTTCTGTATTCACTACCAACAATTCACTTAAATCCACACCAACAATTATTTTTTTATCATTATAGTTATAGATAAGATTGTCTGTCGAATCTTCAAGAAGTACTTTACCTTTTGTAATATTATCTTCCCGATTTTCTTCCAATGCTTCTTTGAGAGCTTCCCATGCGCCGACATCGCTCCATCCAATATCCTCAATAACTACATAGGCCAGTTCTTTATCTAGTTGTTCAAGTATGGCATTATCAAAATTAATTTCTGGCATTTCGTGATAGTATTGTGAAAATTTCTTCATGAAATTTTTTGTCCCTTCTGATTTAAGGATTTGTTCAATCAAATGATAAATATGTGGAGCAAATCGTTTAAACATCGAGTAAATAAAATGCGGAGTCGAAACAAAATACCCCAGATTCCAACTATATTTTTTATTGCTAAAAAATTTCTGGGCCAATTGTTTATTAGGTTTATATTGGAATCCAACGAAGGACTGAAAATTCACGCCATTTTCTTTTTTTATTGTTGGTCCTGTTTCAATCCATCCTAAATTATCAGAAGCGAAGCGTGGTTTCTGCCCGATAAATATGATTTTATCGGTATCTTTCTCTACACGTTTTCCCGAAGCAAGAACTATCTTTTTAAACAATTCCTTATGACGAACAAGGTGATCGCTCCATAAAATAACGACAGGTTCGTTTGGAAATTTCTTTGCTAAATATCCCATCATAAAGGCAACCGCTGGGCCAACATCCTTTTTTTCCGGTTCTCCGATAATATTTTCCTTTGGAATCTTGGGAAGCTGTTTAGTGATGATGTCGACATATTGGAATCCTGTTGAAATATAGATATCACGAGGGTTAAATTCTGGAAAAAGTCTTTCGACAGCAAGTTGAAGCGTTGATTTGTCACCGATAATCCTTTCGAACTGTTTAGGAGATTTTTTTCTTGATAAAGGCCACAATCTTGTACCGACACCGCCTGCAAATATTACTGCCTTCATATGGTTATATGATAACTGCTTCTAAAAAATTTTTCACAAAGATTATTTTGTTATATCTCTTGGCATTATCTGTACCTAATTTTCTCGTACTCAATTTCAGATTGTATGATATTGTATGAAATTGTTCAAGTGCTTTGGAAAGTGAGGACGGATTTTGCGCTGAAAAAAATAAACCTGTTTTATTATTAATCACTGTCTCTCTTGCTCCACCTTTTTCATATGCAATCACCGGACAGCCAAAAAATTGCGCTTCCAAAGAAACGTATCCAAAATCTTCTTCCTGTGGCATAATGAAAGCTTCTGCATTTGAATATAGTTTGGCAAGTTCTTCATCTGATACGTATGGAATAAATTGAATATTTCTATGAGCCGTCCTTTTTAGTTCGTCTTCCAGAGATCCACTTCCTACAACTACTAGTTTTTTGTCAGGTAGCTCATTAAAAGCCTTTATGACAACATCAACTTTTTTATACTGTTCAAGTCGTGAAACAACGAGATAGTATTTGGAATTTAGATTTTTGAATTTAGAATTTGTTTGGGATTTGAGATTTGTTATTTGTAATTTGATTTTCTCCCAGTATGTAATATCGAAAGGTGGATAAATAACTTTGGAGTCTCTTTTGTAATATTTTTTACAGCGTTTTTGAACGGTCTTTGATAACGAAATAATTTTATCCGGTCTCTGAGAAGCAACCAAATCCCATTTCTGAAGATAATTTCTAAATAATTCAGCTGTTTTTTTTTCTATATTCCCTTGTATATATTGATCTTTATGACTCCATAAAAACCGTGTCGGAGTCAAAAGATAACAAATATGACTTGTACCTGGTTTTGTAATGATGCTTTTTGAAAAGGATGATGTTACCGAAATAACAAGATCATAAGAACTGAAATTAAATGATTCAAATGCAAAAGGATATAAAAAAAGCGAACGTATCCTGTTTTTTTTTACTATTTCAGGTAACTTTTGGATAAATGAAGTTTCTATCGAAATATCTTTTGCCCAGCTTGCAGTTTCCAGATCAAAATAGGAAGTATAAAACTGTGCGTGAGGAAATAGTTCATGAAGAGTCAATAAAATTCGTTCAACTCCGCCCCATTTATCAATCCAATCGTACACAATCGCTATTCGTTTATCCTCAAACATACCCCTATGATACAATATTCTGCATATTCATGAAAAGAATCTTTCTATTATTTCTTTTTATTACTATCGCGATCACTTATCCTCTTATCTTCTATCTCTCATCATACTCATTCGGTAAGGGAGATGAGCTTCTCATTACCTGGATTCTGAATTGGAATATTCACGCTTTGTTGACTAATCCTCTGCATATTTTCGACGCAAATATTTTCTATCCGTATATACAGACCTTATCTTTTTCAGAGCCTTTTTTTACTTCAAGTATTCTCGCTTTGATACCGACTTTGTTATTGAAAGATCCGATGATTGCATATAACATAAACGTTATTTTCTCTCTTACGCTTCTTGGATTTTCTACTTACTGTCTCGTCTATTACCTTACTAAAAATCGTGCCAGTTCGTTTATTTCCGGACTTCTAGTTATGTTTTCTCCATTTACTCTCGGAAGATTGTTTCAGCTTCAAGTTGTTTCCATTCAATGGATCCCTTTAAGTATTTTATTTTTTATAAAGTTTTTAAAAGACGGAAAAACAAAAGATTTAATACTTGTTTCACTATTTTTTCTTTTGCAGGTTGGGAATAGTTTTCTTCCGGGATATTTTCTCGTTCTTTGCTACGGAGTAATTTTTGGAACATATTTTTTTTCAAAGCGAAATATATTACAGAAATTTTTATCAGGAAAGATTATCGTTATTATCATAGCTACGACTCTTATGGCCATATTGTTAGGTCTTCCCTATTTCAAAACCTCAAAGACTTTCCATTATGTCCGTGATATCCGAGATACCATTCATTTTGCCAACCGGCCAGAATACACTTTCTATCCAAACGGAAGAACGAGACTAGAACAAGTTCTCCTAAAAACTATCTATAAAAATGATAACGGTCCTTACCGCTATGACGGATACTGGGGATTACCGCTTATCATCTTATTTATATTATCCAGTATTGCTTTCATTGGAATCAAAAGAGAAAAAAAGCTCTTTCCAACTATTTTTTTGTTCATTGAAATCTTCTCCTTTATTTTAAGTCTAGGACCGGCATTTCAGTGGGGAGGAAAAGTAATTAAACATCCTTTCATCATTCCTCTTCCGTATGCTGTTTTGTATTATCTTATTCCCGGATTCAACGGCATCAGAAATTCTGCACGATGGGAAATGTTGACTGTGTTTGCTGCGTCTGTTTTTATCGGATTACTTTTAAGCGAATTATTAAAGAAGAAACACAGATTATTTATTGTCCTTATCGTCGTAGGAATTCTTGCAGAAATCAATTTTCCATTCAAATATGTTCAGCTACCAACAATAAAAGAATTTTCAAAGGTATATACATATATTAACTCATTGCCAAAAGATATCGCGATCATTGAATTACCTATTTTCAGCTGGGATGTACAACCATATTCAAATGTCGAGTTCATGAGAGAGTATTTCAGCACGATTCATTTCAGAAAAATGGTGAATGGATACAGCGGCTTTTCTCCAAAAGAATGGGAACAAAATACAAAGTTCCTAACGAAAGAATTTCCTAACACAAAAACAATTGAGTATCTTAAACAAATTAAAGTGAACTATATTATTCTTCATAAAAAAGATTATGATCAATTACCTGATTTTTTATTTGAAAATATCAAAAAAAATATCAAATTAATTCCAGAACTAGAATTTGTTAAACAATTTGATGATGATTATGTATATAAGTTAAATCACCTTTAGGCTATCTAGGAGCGAAAATATGAAAAAGCCAGGAATTCTCATCTTTTTTCTTTGGTCTCTGATTATTTTGTATCTATATATTAGTTATTTGCTCTGTAGAAGAACTGTATGTTTACCTTAGCAGTCATTATTGGTTTTTATGCATATATAATTTTTTTTCTCGGTGTTACCGGATTACTGTATCTGAAGTTTGTACTACCAATAACGATTTGTTTTATTCTTTGTAGCTTTTTTGTTATAAAACCTGAGATAAAAATCAGAAAATTATCGAGAGTAGAATTTTTTTTGTTTTTCCTTCTCTTTTTTCAGATCCTTATAAACCTTATCGGTACACTTGGGCCGGAACTTTCGTTTGATGCTTTGTGGTATCATCTTACCCTTCCCAAACTCTACATACAAAACCATGCAATTATTCATTTTCCTGGATGGTTACTTTACTATTCTGCGATGCCGAAACTCACCGAGATGTTCTACACGGTTGCTCTATTATTTAGCAGCGAAATTGTTGCAAAGATCATTCATTTATTGTTTGGAATTCTTATACTTGGAACAATCTATAAAATTGCAAGAAAATATTTTGATGCAAAATATTCACTTCTTGCATGTCTTATTTTTTATTCAAATCTGGTTGTTGGATGGTTATCGACTACTGCATATATTGATTTAGCAAGAACATTCTATGAACTTATGACATTTTGGGCATTCCTTTTTTTTACTCAAAAGAGAGAGATAAAATATTTATTGCTATCTTCTCTTTTCATGGGCTTAACCATATCGACAAAACTCATTTCAGTCGGATCTTTCATAATCTATATTCCGTTATTCTTATGGTTTTTTGGGATCAAAAAGAATTTAAAGAAAACTTTTAAGTATATCGCAGCATTCATCGTCATTTCATTACTTGTTCCTCTTCCTTGGTTCATAGTTAGTTATCTTTACACTGGAAATCCTGTCTATCCGATTTTTTCAGGATATCCTTTGGACAAAAATCCTTTGCATCTTTTAAATCCCATTAATTTTATCAGTGAAAGTTGGAATCTTTTAGCTCATTCACAAGATCCCATTAATCCTATCTATATCATTTTTCTCCCGCTTATTATTTTTTATATAAAACAACTGAAGAAATATGAAAAAATATTTGCGCTTTATTCGCTTCTTGGCCTCATTGTCTGGTATCTCACTCCCCGAACCGGTGGAGGAAGATTTGTTCTTCCATATCTCCCCATTGCATCAATTCTTGTTGTAATGGTTTTGAAAAGATTACACCCGTTGTTAAAAAAATATTCTACTGCGTTAATAATTATTGTTTCGATCATTTCAATCGGATACCGAGGTCTTGCGAATAAAAAATATATTCCCGTACTATTAGGAAAGCAAACGAAGGCGGATTTCCTAATAAAAAATCTTAACTTCAAATTCGGGGATTTTTATGACATTGATGGATATTTCGCAAAAACCATAAAGCCGATTGACAAAGTGCTTATCTACGGAATACACAATTTATATTATGTGAATTTTCCTTTTATACATGAATCGTATTTAAAACAAGGAGATAGATTTAACTATATTATAGTTGGAGATGGTGAACTTCCAAAAAAGTATTCAAAATGGAAATTAATATATCAGAATAATACTAATAATGTTAAACTCTACGCATTGCCAGAGTGGCCTTTTTTCAAAAGATAATACGAAACAATGGCCACAATAAGAACAATAATCGCAAACACAAACTGAAAACTAATTAAGAGTAATATAAATGCGATCAAACTTCCCGCGACCAGAAATTTAAGAATGGTATTTTGATCAAGATTCATAATATATTGTATTATATTCATATTTGATACAATAAAACAATATGAATAATTGGTTATTTTATGCATTTCTCTCTGCTCTATTTGCCGCTTTCACCGCAATCCTTGCCAAAATAGGAATTAAAGACGTAAATTCAAACCTTGCAACCGCAGTACGAACCATAGTCATTCTTTTGTTTGCATGGGGAATAGTTTTTGCAGAAGGAACGCATAGACAGTTATCAAATATTTCTAGAGGCTCTCTGTTTTTTCTAATTCTATCTGGAATCGCCACCGGACTATCATGGCTCTTTTATTTCCGAGCTCTTCAACTCGGAGCAGCTTCAAAGGTTTCGCCTATCGACAAATTAAGTTTGGTCTTGACTATTATATTAGCGGCAATAATATTGAAAGAAAAGATAACTCCTCTCATTCTTTTAGGAGCAATACTTATGTCAACCGGTGCAATTGTCATCGGGCTGTCAAAATAAGTTTCTTCTTATTGATTTGACTCTTCTCCTTGCGTTGGGATTGTTATGCTTGGCATTACCCCTGAAGGAACTTTAAAGTCCTTCATCATATTCTGTAAATCGGTGAACTTTACATCCGCTGGAGGTATGAATAGTGAGTCAGCGAGACTACATAGTATTGGCAAAGGATTATTAATTATTCTGCTATAATTAAATTCATAAAATCTATGTACAAGTTTGAGGATTTTGCCAAACTGGAAATGAGAATGGGAACTATTGTTAGTGCAGAACGCGTTCCTGGAACCGATAAATTATTAAAAATTATTGTAGATATGGGAGATGAAAAAAGACAGGTTGTTGCGGGTTTCGGTCATCTACATAATCCGGAAGATCTTATTGGAAAACAAGTCCCGATAGTGATTAATATCGAGAAAGCAATGATTCGCGGTGTTGAAAGTAATGGTATTTTTATGGCAATTGATGATCCAAAAGCTACATTACTTATTCCTCAAATCCCTGTAGAAAATGGAAGTAAGATAAAGTAAGGAAATAATTACTTCCACAAAGAAAATTTTCGTGTGAGTTCGTTAACTTGATTGACCGGGATTTTTTTATTTAATACTGCGACGAATTTATGAGTTAAAGGTTTAAATGTTTGTTCCATTGAGAAAAATTATATATTAGTAAAAGTTCATTTTCAACCTCGAGAGTTATTAATCAATCAAGAGGTAATGAGGACGCTTTCGCCGATTCAACATCGTGTACTGGAATTGTTGAGAAATATTGTTGTGAATATTTGCCGTATATATACGGAATAAAGCCTGAGAGTATGCTTTTTGCTCCAATCTCCATAAAAGTTCCGACTCCGTGTGACCTCGCAAAAGTTATGCCTTGCTCGAATCGTATCGGATTTACAAGTTGCGCAACAAATCCTTTTTTTATTGCCTCTCCCCGGTCCTCTTCTTTTCCGGTAAGATTCAAAAGCACCGGCGCATTAGGATCTCTGAATACAATACCACTCTCGTTAATAAATTTTATTAATCCTTCCATCGCCGGTCTCATATATGGAGTATGACTTGGGGGAACATTCCGTAACGGGATTATTTTAAATTTTGTTTCTTTTAATAGCCGCGTCGCCTCTGCTATGTTTTCTGCGAGACCGCTGATACTTACCTGCGCCGGAGTATTATACGTTGCCAAATATACTCCAGTTTGCTTACAGATATCATCTATGGTTAACATATCATTTTCTCTGACTTTATCTAAGTCTCTCTCAGTTATAATCGCCACCATTCCTCCAGGCGTTTGCTCTGCAACCTGCTGCATAAGTCTTCCTCGTTCATAAGCGATAACCAGAGCGTCCTGTCCTCTTAATACACCGGCAAAATACAGAGCGGTTAACTCGCCAAGACTATGGCCGATATAAAATTGAGGAATTACATTTGCCATCTCCGGATACTCAGCTAGAAATACTTCGTTTGCAGCAATGGTAGCAGCAACAATTGCCGGCTGCGCAACAGCATTATCTTTCAACGCTTCTCCGGATGGATCAAACATACGTTCTGAAAGTGAAAACCCAAGCATTTCATCAGCTTCACGAAAGACTGAAGCACCAGCAGGATGCTCTGCAAGTTTCACGCCCATACCGGCAAATTGCGATCCTTGACCCGGCGTCATTATTACAAACCTCGCCCGTCTCGGCTGCCGTTCTTTACCTATTGCATGTTCTCTCATGTTGATAACTAGATTCTAATATCGAGCTTATTATAGCAATAAAAATAGCAATAAAATTATAATTATGGTTTATATTATCTTGAAGCTCTTTTTTGGTATAATTGCCAATAATTATGGCAGAAAGAGATAGGTTTGGCGATTTAAGAAGAAATTGGATTTTTGAGAGAGCGTTCGTTTCGGGTTACCACACGGCGCTGGATTTGGGAGAGAAATTTTTTGCGGGTGCGTATGCTTATTGGCGTTACTTCAAGCATTTCGTCTTCATTAATAAAATCAAGTGATTGTTCAAGAGTTAGTGGTGAAGCCGGAGTCAATGGATCTGAAACTCCCTCCCCTGCCGAACGGTTATTCGTTTGCTGTTTAATCTTACAAAGATTAACTTCTACATCAAATTCCCGATTACCCAAACCAACCACCTGTCCTTCATACACTTCATCAGTCGGACTTACGAATAACATTCCTCTATCCTGTGCGTTAACCAAACCATAGGTTGTTGCGGTTCCCGGTTTCACTGCTACCAATGCTCCGCTACGATTGGATCCCATAGGAGTTCCTTTTGGAAAATAACCAAGGAAAAACGTACTCATAATTCCTGTTCCTCTTGTTTTGGTCATAAGACTCGAACGGATTCCAAGAAGATTTTGGTCAGAAATTTTGTACATTAATCGAACTGTATTTCCTGTTGTCACCATGTCAATCATTTCACCCTTTCGTTTTCCAAACTCTTCACTCACAATTCCCATATGTTCTTTATCAACATCAATCGTCACCTCTTCGTATGGTTCGCAGATTATTCCATCAACTGTTTTGTAAATTACCTGAGGTTTGGAAATCTGAAGTTCAAATCCTTCCCTTCGCATGGTTTCGATAAGAATCGCCAGATGAAGTTCTCCCCTGCCGTGAACGACAAAGTTGACGCCTTCCTGATCCGGCTCGATCCGCAAACCCAAATTCGTTTCTTTCTCTTTCAATAACCGTTCTTTGATTTGACGAGAGGTGCAAAATTTACCTTCGCGTCCGGCAAACGGGCTCGTGTTTGGACCGATGGTGACTTTTATCGTCGGCTCTTCTACTTTTATAGTCGGCAGACTTTCGGGGAAATCAGGATCGGTGACTGTCTGACCGATGGTCAACTTCGGAATACCGGCAATTGCCACGATGTCTCCCGCAGAAACCACATCAACTTCTATCCTCTGCAGACCTAGTGTTGTATATAGTTTTTGCGCTTTGTATCGGCCAATAATTGTATCGTCCGCAACAAGCGCAATCGAGTCATTTTTTTTGAGTTTTCCTCTGGTGACTTCTCCTATGCAGATTCTTCCAACATAGTTATCATAATCTAAAGTGGAGATAAGCATTTGAAAAGGTTTTTCCTCGTCTTTGACACTGTTTGGGATTTCTTTTATGACAGTTTCAAATAATGGCGAAAGATCTCCTTTCATACTTGAAGAATATTTTTCAGGCAGTTGATAAAACGCTTTTCCGTCGCGGCCAACCGCATACAAGGTAACAAACTCAAGGGATGTATCCTCATCAGCAAGGTCAAGAAACAAATCCTCTATTTGATTGACTACTTCCACCGGCCGAGCGTCTTTTTTTTCGATTTTGTTGATGACTAAAATAATTTCCAGACCTGCCTGAAGAGCTTTTTTGAGTACGAACTTTGTCTGGGGAAGCGGTCCTTCTGCGGCATCAACCAAAAGAATTGCACCATCAGCCATATTGACGACTCGCTCCACTTCTCCGCCGAAATCCGCGTGTCCCGGAGTATCAATAATATTGATTTTGATATCTTTATAAAAAACAGCTGTGTTTTTTGCGAGAATCGTGATACCTTTTTCGCGTTCAAGATCGTTTGAGTCCATGATCAAGGTCTCACCCATTTCCTTTTGGTTGTCGCGGAACGTATGGGTCTGCTTGAGCATGGCGTCAACGAGAGTCGTTTTCCCATGGTCAACGTGAGCGATAATGACGATGTTTCTGATTTCCATATGAAAATTATTGCTCCATTGTTCGATTGTTACATTGTTAAAAAAATGAAGCAATGAAGCAATAATGAATAGTATATTCTACCAGAAAAAGGGGGTTATTTCACGATGATTTGAACAGAAAGAACTTTGACCGGATTGACTGGTTTAGATAGTTCCCCTTGATTATTTGTTTCAACCGGAGATTCCGCAATTTTATCAACCACATCTAGTCCTTTCGATACTTTTCCGAAAATCACGTAGTTTTTTGGGAGATTGTAGTCTTCATGTATGATAAAAAATTGACTGCCATTGGTGTTTGGCCCTGCGTTTGCCATGGCAACTGTACCTTTCGTATATGATCCGTCAAATGATTCGTCATTAAAACGGTATCCGGGTCCTCCGGTACCGTCACCATTCGGATCTCCTCCTTGAATCATAAATCCTTTAATCACTCTATGAAAAATTGTTTTGTCATAAAATTTATTTTTCGCAAGGTAGACAAAGTTATTAACGGTATCGGGTGTTTGTTTTGCATTAAGTTCGATAACGATATCACCTTCAGACGTTTTCATTGTTGCGGTATAGGATTTGATGACATCAATCTGCATGACGGGTTTATTAAGTTTTTTCATGGTTTCAACTGGAGTAACTTGCCCTGAGCTTGCCGAAGGGTTGCTTTCTCCTTTATTAAACTCCTTAGTAATAAAAACTAACGCCCCTAAAATAAGTACGACAAATAAAGCGATATAAAAATTTTCTTTTTTCATGGATTGTACTTAGATTTTTTTACCAAGCGATATACAGGGATAATTTGTCGGAGTTCACCGTCAGTTCCTTCGATAACATTGGTTCCTGCAATTCTTTGGTATTCCTGAAGATATCCGGACAGTTTGTCATCCATGTCTTTGAGTTCCGTTTGGAGATCTTTTACTTTTGTCATAACGATTTCAACCGCGGGAGTTTTTAATATTCTTTGCTTGATTGCATTTTTTTGCCTGTTCAATTCTTTTGCTTTTTCGGAAAGCTCATGATATTCCTGATCCCCTTCGAATGCATCCTTTACCATCTGCTTTTGTTCGCGTAACTGCTCCTTAAGTTCTCCCATCGTCTTATCATAATCGTTAATGAGCGTTGTGAGATCGAGAACGGTCATTGCAGCGGGTTTATTTGTATCAGCCATAAGAACTTATACTATACACCAAAAAAATATACCATTGCAAGAGGTATTATAAGCAGGAAGTATAGACGTTCAATGTTTCTTTCGTCATCTGTTCAAACGAATATTTTGAAAGAATATGTTTATAGTTAAATACTGGTCTTTTTGCGATAAATTGATGAATCTTTTTTTCAAGGTCATTCCCTTCATGGGGATCAAATGATAGATACTCATCATTCAAAAGTTCTTTGAAAACTTCGATATTGGACCCGATGACCGGGCAGTTGCAATATGAGGCTTCCAGAAGCGGTAGTCCAAATCCTTCGGATAATGACGGATGGATTAATGCCTGGGCGTTTGAGTAAAAAAATTTGAGATCTGCCGGAGTCGCGTTATGATAAAAAATAATTTTTGTTTCCTGTTTTAGTTTTTGAATAAGCTTAGAAAGTCGTTTGGCAAAATAGTCATCAGGACCAACCAAAACGAGCTGATACTCATATTCTATTTTTGAAAAAACCTTTATTAGAGTTTCAACATTTTTATGCGGATAGAAATTTCCTACATAAAGAAAAAAAGGTTGTTTGAAAGTCTTGCTTAACTCCTTATTTTCAAGAATTTTTTGCAAAGTCCTGTCTACTCCTTCATAAATAGGAATTATTTTTTCTCCATATGAATGTCCATACAAACTAATGAGTTGTTTTTTTACTGTTTTTGTTGGAGTAATAATCTTCAGAGCATTTTTTATCTGTGACTTCAGAACGGTCTTGAATACTTTATGTTTTATCTCGTAGGTAAAGGGGTTTTTCGTCGAAGCTTTCCCAGTCTTGAAAAATAATGGAGTCGTATCATGAATCGTACTTATAAACCGTCTTCCGTATAAAATCGGGTAGCTGAAATAGGTAAAATGCATAAGGTCAATTTTATCTTTGTAAATTTCGTATAGAAATCTTGTCTGTTCCCCGAATGTATGCCACGAAGAAGTCACCGGTCTTTTGATGAAATTTTTTTTGTTAAACTCAATCTTGTCAACGTCTCGCTGTAAAAAATAAATATAAAATTCCAGATCATTCGGCGCACTCTTTTGAAGGTTGTTTAAAAGATTTCGTAAATACGTACCGACTCCTGTCTGGAAATAGAGCCGTGCATCAATCCCGATTTTTTTCATAGTTTTAATTTTAAATCAATAAGCCCGTAGATGATTTTATTGATAATTGCGGAATGATTTTTTTCGTAGTGTTTTTTATAGAAAATTTTCATCGCATCGTAAAAATACTGTTTTATTTCTTGTTGTACTTTACTATTTGTTGTTTCTAATCCGCTTGCATATTTGAGATGTGTCACATGAAAGAACGGGTAGTATAAAATTTTATAGCCAAGTTCTTTGATCCTCAAAGAAAGATCAAGATCTTCTCCATACATGAAAAAGCCCTCATCGAATCCTTTAACTTCATCAAGTATTTTTTTTCTTGAGAGGTAAAACGCGCCGCTTGGAGAGTCTATTTCATGGATTGTTTGCAAATCATTCCAGATCAGGTGATATCCACCGAAAATCCTGTTCATATATGGTACTCTACCGAATAGTTTCTCGAGTTTCAGAAAATAGGAGCAGGAGTTCCAGATCGTCGGGAATCCCCTATGAGACGCAGGGTCAATTAATCCGTCGGATAGATTCACGCGTACCGTACAGACACCAACATCCGGTTTCGAATCTAGATAATATAAAAGTCTTTTTAAATTAACAGAATCGACTATCACATCGGAGTTGAGAAAAAGGATATATTCTCCCTGTACAACCTTGAGTGCTTGGTTATTGGCTTTTGAGAATCCTACGTTTTTCCTGTTCTTAATAAGTTTGAGAGACTTGAATCGTGAATCGTATTTTTTGATTGCCGCTTGAGATCCGTCGGTTGAAGCATTATCAACAACGATGATTTCATAGTCAAACGCGTTTTCTCTCCGAAGATTTTTGAGAAGCGACATCAAACAGTGGTCAGTGACTTTTTTGCTGTTATAAGAAGGAATAATGATTGAAAGCTTAGGCATACTTTTATTGTATCATTACAGATTATCTCTTCGGTGACTGTTTCGCTTTCCGTGCTTTTCCGCCTTTTCCTACTTTTCTTCGCTCTTTCTTTCGGGGATCTCGAGTAAGGAGTCCTTCTTTTTTAAGAAGTGGTCTATACGTTTCCTTATCTACTAATTCCAATGCTCGGGATAATCCGTGTATTACTGCATCGAGTTGTCCTTTTTTCCCACCGCCTGAAATCATTATAGAAATTGCAAAGCGATCAACGGTATTCGTCAATTTCAAAGGCATTAGATAATATTCCCGCTCATATAAGGATGGAAATGTCTTTTCGATTGGCTGATTATTCAGATAAATTTCTCCTGCTTTGAGTTTTTTATCTCCATAGCTCGCCAGTTTTTCCTTCGTTACCAAATGCAGTCGAACTCGAGCGACTGATTGCTTTCTTCTTCCAACTGCTTCGTAATATTGTACGTCTTTTGTTTTTTTAGGCATAACTATAATTTATGATTTGTTTGGTTTTTGGTGCTTGGAATTTGTAATTTTATCACCGTATGGATGATTTTCATCTGCAAAAATAAAGAATCGTTTTAATCTTTGATCTCTCAATTTGTTCTTGGGAAGCATTCCTGAAACCGCTCTTTTAATAATCTCCGTCGGATTTTTCTCCATCATGGTCTGATACGATACCTTTTTTAGTCCTCCCGGATACCCGGAATATCGTGTATATTCTTTAGTTTGCGCTTTTCTTCCTGTTATAACAACTTTTTTAGCGTTTATCGCAACGACATTGTCACCCATATCAAGATAAGGAGCATAGTTTATTTTGTGTTTTCCTTGAAGTATTGTTGCAATCGTCGGTGCTATTCTTCCGACGATTTTGCCGGAAAGATCGATAAGCGTCCACTCTCTTTTTATTTCACTACCTTTTATTGATTTTGTTGAATGTGTTCCTGTAACCATATTATTTAAAATTTTGTGCTTTGTTTTGATTTTGGTGCTTGGGATTTGTAATTGGATAAGCCCATTCGAGTCGAGCTTGTTCTGACCCATCTGAATCTCTCAAACCTAACCGTACTACTCTTACATACCCACCAACTGTTTTTTTAAGAGTAGGACCAACTGTTCCAAACAGAAACTTTGTTATTTTTTTATCGGTTATATAGTGTAAAAGATAATTTTTATTTGCTTCGCTCTGTTCTTTTGCTTTTTCCACCAGCTTTTCAATAACCGACTTCAATACTTTCGTCTTTTTTAAAGTGGTAGTAATCTTTCCCCGTTCGAGAAAATTAAGTACCAATTTTTTTACAAGCATTTTATTTGCATCTTTTCCCGCCCTAAATTTTATTTTTTTTATTCGATGCCACATACTCTAGAATATTAAATTAATTTAATGCTATCCCCATTTTTTTCAATTCCTCATCAATGAGTTCGATTGATTTCTTTCCCACACCTTTCATGTTGGTAAGTTTTTCTTTACCCACTTTTACCAAATCCGCAACAGTCTCTATATGCTCTCTTAATAAAGCGTTAATAACTCGGGAAGGAAGACTCAATTCATCGATGATGATTTCAAAGAGTTTTTTATCAATCTGCTCTCTCTTTGCTTCTTCTTCTGTCTGTTCTACCTTAACCCGTGGAATATCTTTACCTGACAAGAAATAGGAAAAAAAGTCGGCAAGTATTTTTGACGACTTTTCCAACGTTTCTAATGGTTTTATGCTTCCATCTGTCCATACCTCAAGGGTCAGTCGGTCAAAATTCGTTTTTCTTCCGACACGGGCTTCCGATACTTTGAAATTAACTTTTTTTACCGGTGAGAAAAATGCATCTACCGGAGTAAAACCGTATTCTTTTGATTCTCTTTCTTCAACTGAAGAATATCCCATCCCTACTTCTACGATTGCTTGCAGTTCCAGCTTTCCTTTTTCGTCGGTAATCTCACCAATGTAAACATCGGTATTGACTGGTTTGATTTCGCCTTCAAAATCTTTTCCATATATTTTCCCAGGTCCTTTTGCTTTTAACTCAACCTTGAATGGTCCTTCACCCTTTGCTTCAAATTTCAATTCCTTCAAGTTCAACATAATCTCCATTGCGGATTCTTTCACTCCCTTAAGTGTGCTAAAAAGATGTGGAACGCCTTCAATTTTTACATTCGTTATTGCTGCTCCTTTAAGAGATGAAAGTAGGGTTCTTCGAAGCGCATGCCCCAAACTCTGACCAAAACTTAATGGTAACGGCTCCAAAACGAACTTGCCATACGTTGCTGTTTCTTCAACTTTTTCTGTTGAAAAACTTGGATTAAGCATAGAAATTTATCCGCCCACTGGCGGAAAATTATTAATTAACGGGAATAATATTCAGTAACTAATCGTAAATTAACTTGTTTTTCAATTTCACTATTGGTTGGTTCTGCAACAAGCTTTCCCATTGTGGCTTTCTTTTCAAGCCATTCAGGGATAATAATATCTTTATTAGACAAACTTTTCTCTATATACGGAATTTTCTGTGATTTCTCTGTTAAAAAACCTATCATTTCTCCTCTCCTTACTTGATAGGAAGGAATCGATAGTTTCTTATCATTGACTGCAACATGTCCGTGTCGAACAAGCTGTCTTGCAGAGGCTCTTGTTGGCGCAAAACCAAAACGATATACAATATTATCAAGCCGCTTTTCAAGAAACTGGCCGACATATAAGGCCGTATTTCCTTTTTTAACGCTTGCAGTCTTAAAATATTTTTTGAGCTGGCTTTCTGTTATTCCAAAAAGAAATCGTAGTTTTTGTTTTTCTCTCAATTGATGTGCGCGTTCCGAAACTTTTCTCCTTTTTTTTGCTCCGTGCTGTCCAGGAAATATATTAAGACGCCTTAATAATTGAGCATGTGATTTTGAACCTGGTGTTTTTAAACCAAGATCGACTCCTTCTCTTCGTGCAATTCTATTTTTTGGTCCTGTATAACGCATACTTAAAAAAATTCCAATAATCAAATTCCAACTTCCAAACAAATCTCAATTCCCAAATTTCATTTAAACCCTTCTTATTTTGGGCGGCCTGACTCCATTGTGAGGAACCGGCGTCATATCAATAATTCTATTCACTTCAATAGTTGATCCTCTTATTGCTCTAAGCGATGCCTCTCTCCCCGGGCCAATTCCTTTTACAAAAATATCGGCATATCTTAAATTGTATTGATTGGATGCTTTCTTTATTGTTGCCTCTGTGGTAATCGTTGCTGCATACGGAGTTGACTTTCTGGTTCCTGCAAATCCATACATACCGCATGACCCGACTGCGATTGGATTTCCTTTTTCGTCGGTAATCGTTACCAATGTATTATTGAATGTTGCGGTAATATATATCCTTCCGCTTTCAACTATTCTTTGTGTTTGTTTTTTTGCCATATGTATTATTTTTTAGCTTCAGCAACTTCCGCTTGTGTTTTGTTTTGTTCCATCTTTGCCCATACTTCTTTTCGGAGTGCTCCAACAGTCTTTCTCTTTCCTCTTTTAGTTCTTGCATTTGACCTGGTCCTCTGACCTCTTACGGGTAACCCCCTTCCGTGACGAATACCTCGGTAACATCCTATCTCTTTGAGGCGTTTCATGTCTTCATTCAATTGCTCTTTTAAATTTCCTTCGACTTTATAGCCTTTGTCTATAATGGCTGTTATTTTTTTTAGCTCGTCCTCTGTTAATTCCTTGACTCTTTTCTGCACATCGATTCCTGCTTGATCAAGAATTTTCCCCGAGCTTGTCCATCCTATCCCATATAAAAGCGTCAGCGCGTATTCTACACGTTTGTCATCAGGTAATGTTATTCCTAGTAATCTAGCCATTATTGATAATTTTCAATTTTTAATTTAGTTTTCAATGAATTTTCAATAGTTCAAAGTACAATTCTCAAACAGTTTGAAAATTAAGTAAATGAAAATTGATTATTGATTGAAAATTGGTAATTGATAATTGGAAATTGTTCTCATCCTTGCCTCTGTTTATGCTTTGGATTAGAACAAGTAATGTATAATCTTCCTTTTCGTTTAACCAACTTACATTTTGGACAAATTTTTTTTACTGATGATTGAACACGCATAGTTATAATCTGAAAACTATTCTTCCTCTTGCCAGGTCGTACTGTGTTAATTCGATTCTTACTTTATCTCCCGGCAAAATCTTAATATAATTCTTCCTCATTTTACCTGAAAGATAACATAAAATCACCTTTTCGGAATTAAACAACTTTACGCGAAACAATGTATTAGGAAGGTTCTCAATTACCTCTCCTTCTACAATTATTACATTATCTTTCATAAACCATTAATTTTACCATAAATTTACGTTAAAACCATTGTTTCTTTATCGGTAATGGCAACCGTGTGTTCGAAACATGCAGATAGGCTTTTGTCAGAGGTAATAACCGACCATTCTTCTCCCGTTTCATGATTAAATTTTTCTGCTCCCATCGAATAGATTACTTCAACCGCAATTACGAGGCCAGATCGGATAGGAATAGTTTTTTCAACAGGTTTATCAAGAAATCCGAGCACATAGGGATCTTCGTGAAGGTTTCTTCCTATTCCATGACCGGTTAAATCCTTGAGGATCTTATACCCATTCCCATAAATTTCCTTCTCAATAACTTGTGAAATATGTCCAAGCCTCTGCCCTACCCTTGCCTGGTCAATTGCTTTGTAAAGTGCTTTTTTTCCTGCCTCAAGAAACCTATTTATCTTTTTATCAGTTCCTTGACCAACTATTATCGTATCCGCATAATCCGTATGAAAACCTTTGTAGTACATCCCTATATCAATCGTCAAAACATCTCCAACTTTCAGTATTCTAGATGATGGTGGAGTATGTACAACTTGTTCATTAATCGGTAAACAAGTAGTCCATCGATACCCCGGAACTTTTTTGAACGAGGGTTCTCCTCCTTGTTTAATAATTAATTCTTCCGCTTGTCTATCAATTTCTCTTGTTTCCATTCCTACACTCACGTGCTGCATGAGTTCGCGAACAACTATTCTCAATCGTCTTCCTCCCTCTTTCATGATCTCAATTTCCTCCGTCGTCTTCAGATTCGTCATTTATGAAAAATAAATTGTTCTATATACTAATTCCAGTTTGTCATGAAATTCTTCTATCGAAAAATTATTTTTTACCAGATGGTCACAGAATGCAATCGTCGAACCCATATTCGTTCCTATTAATTCATTGATATCTCTATCTTCACCGTAGTGTGTCAATCGATGTGATCGTAACGAAATTCTTTTATAGCGCAGATTCTTATCCGCATATAAAGCAAGTATTACAACTCTCACTCGAGGAAGCTTTTCTTTTAGATAGACATACTCTTCCCATGAACGCATTCCGTCAATAACGACAATCATATTTTTCTTCAAAGCCTGACGGAGATGTTTCTCATTCAGAATTGCCAACGCCGCCATTCCGTGTTTTTTGCGTAGTCCTTCACGAATCTCTTTGTGAACTTTTTCTGTGTGAGGAAGGTTTTTTTTATCGATAGAGTCGTTTATTTCTTTTCCGAAAATTACAACTTGCAGGTCTTTTTTTCTAAAAAAATTAGCGGTATCCGTTTTACCTGAACCTGGAAGACCAACAATTGCAATAATCGTTTTTTGTTTCTTTTCCCAAGTTGTAACCTGATTTTTAATTAATTGTTTCCCGATGCTTTTTAGAATCTCTCCATTAACCACCTCAATTTTTTCAGTTCCGTCTACAGTCAGCAATTTATTTTCTTTATCATACAGATTTAGAACTGGCTTGGTAAATTTATTAAATAATTCTATTCTTTTTTTCAGTGCCGGTAATGTTTCATCATTTCTTCCTGAGTCATCACGATGCACCAATCTCCATACTGCTTCTTTTTCAGGAATTTTGAGATAGATCACTTTATCAATATTGTTTTTGAATTTTTTTGCCTGCGGAACAGTTCTGGGGAACCCATCAAGTATATATCCCTTGTCATACTCTAGTCGCGATAAATATTCATTTACAATCTCTATTGTTTTTTCATCAGGAATCAATAACCCTGCGCTCATTGTTTCTTTAATATATCGACCAAGTACCGTTTGTTCCTTTGCAATCTCCCTAAATATGTGTCCGGTGGATAAATAAGGAATCTTCAGTTGTTTTGACAAAAGATTTCCTTGTGTTGACTTTCCCGAGCCTTGGATACCAATCAATACTAATTTCATACTAATAAATACAAATTAGAAATTTAAAATTAACTTAGTCCAGTTTCTTCCTCTCTTTATGAACCGTGTGCTTTTTACAGTTATTGCAATATTTTTTCAGTTTCAAACCGGTTGTCGTATTCACTTTATTTTTTTCTACGACATAGTTTTGTTTGTTACATACTTCGCAGGTTAAACCTACAAGTATTCGTGATCCTTTTTTTGCCATAATTATTTTACAAATTTATCATAACTCCTCATAACAAGCTGAGCCTCAACCATTTTAAATGTTTCCAGAATAACCGATACGACGATTAAAATTCCTGTTCCACCGATCACCAGATTGTTTATACCGGTAATTTTTGACATAATGGCCGGAAGAATTGCTATAACTCCCAAAAAAATTGCTCCTACACTGGTAATCTTATATAGAATTTTTTGAAGATATTCTTTTGTCGTAAGTCCCGGTCGAATTCCCGGAATGAATCCTCCATGTTTCTGAATTTCTTCTGCAATTTTTTGGGGATTAAATACGACGACGGTATAAAAATAAGTAAAGCCTATGACCAAAATAAAATAGAAAAAGTTGTAGAAAAATCCGGAGGGATTAAAGACCTGTACAAGAAAACGTGCAAATCCCGCCACCGCAGGATTCTTTACATAGGAAAAAAAGTTTCCTATAAGTTGAGGAAACAACACAAAAGAAACGGCAAAGATTATCGGAATGACTCCCGCTTGGTTTAATTTCAATGGCAAATAGTTTGTCGCTCCTTGATACATTTTGTTTCCTTTTATCCGTTTCGCATAAAATATCGGAATTTTTCGTATCGATTCATTAATAAATACGATTGCGGCAATAACCATTATTGCTAAAACAACAAAAATAATGATATTAAAAACAAGTTCCTGATTTACCGTAGCGAGGGTTCGACCAAACATCACCGGAACTCTCCCTACGATACCTGCAAAAATAAGAAGTGAAATGCCGTTTCCCAGTCCGAACTCTGAAATCAGTTCGCCGAACCAAACGAGAATGAATGTTCCGGCAACCATGGTAAGAATGAATGAAACAAATTCCAAAGGAGAAAGTGTTCCAACAATTTTTTGGTTTTTAAGGAGTACAAAAATACCGACAGATTGAACCACTGTCAACGGAACAGTCAGAAAACGAGTATATTGATTAATTTTATATCTTCCATAATCTCCTTCTTTTGATAACTGTTCAAGCTGAGGAAAAATAACGGTAAGAAGCTGAATTACAATTGAGGCATTGATGTAAGGATTCAATCCCAATGCCATAACCGAAAAATTAATCAATGTTCCTCCGGAGAAAATATCCAAAAGCGACAGAAATTGATTCTGTGAAAAGAGTAAACGCAATTTTTCTAAATTAATTGCAGGAACGGGTAAAAAAGCAAAAAGTCTGAACGCAAAAAATATAAATAAGGTAAACAGAAACTTTCGTTTCAGTTCAGGATCTCGAAACAACATCAATATTTTATTTTTTATCGCCTCCATAGGACTGTTTTTTCACTGACTTTGACATCGGAACTTTTATGATGAGTTTTTTTTCGATCTTTCCATTGGCGACGATCTTTACTCCTCGTTTTTTTCGCCCAGAGGGCGATCGACCTTTGGTCGAATTTTTCCCTCCAATAAACCCCTGTTTTACCAGCGCTTCTATATCAACTATAGTATTTTCTTTAAATACATTGAGTTTTGAAAGAGAGATCATGAATGGTTTTTGTCTGACCGCATTATTTTTTCCTTTTCCCCGCAAAAGCGGATATTTTTTCACCATGCGGCCCTGCCCTCCTTCAAAATGGAGAGGAATTGATTCTCGCGCTTTCTGATGTCTTGTGGTACCACGTCCGGATTTTGCTCCTTTACCACTTCCCCCTCCTCGTCCAAGACGTTTTTTTGATCTTTCAACGATTTTTGGCAACTTTGATAAAAAATTATCCATGATGTTTTTGAGTTTTTAACATTTGTAATGCGCGCATAATCGCATACGTATTCACTATCTGATTTCTTGAACCGATAATTTTTCCAGAGGCATTATAAATTCCGGCTAAGTCTAAAATAACACGAGCAACGCTTCCTACTTTAAGTCCTGTCCCTTCCGGAGCGGGCTTCAACAGTACCCGTGCTGCTTTATATTTCAAAAAAACCTGATGAGTGATTGAATTGTTACGCATAGGAACGGTAATCATGTGTTTTTTTGCATAGGCGATTGCTTTTTGAATGGCAGGAGGAACTTCCAATCCTCTTCCCAAACCAATTCCTACTCTTCCTTTTTTATCTCCCACAACAACGAGAGCAGAAAACGTGACATAATTTCCCCCAGGGATTTTTTTTGAAACTCTTCGGATCAATAACACATTTTCCTCAAGTTTTTGTTCTCCACTTGGCGGTGCTGTAATCATATTTTCAGTCCTCCTTCTCTCAATCCTTCAGCGAGCGCCTTTACTCTTCCATTATACGTATAAGCTCCCCTATCAAATACTCCCGTTTCAATCTTTTTTTCTTTTAACACTTTTGCCAGAGTCAACCCAACCTGTTTCGCTTCATCGGTCTTTTTTGCCTTTACGTATGCTTTATCCTTTTTCAAAAGCAAGCTTGTAACCGAAACAATGGTTGAACGAAACGTATCATCGATCGCCTGCGCATAGATATATCGATTTGATCGATATACTGATATACGAGGTTTTACGTTTGTTCCGTTGATGTTACTACTGATTCTTTTTTTTCTCCGAATTTTTCTGTTAAATGTTATTTGTTTCATAAGGGTTATGCTGCGGCTCCTCCTGTTGTTCCGGCTGCCTTTGCTTTCTTACCAGGCTTAATGCGTAACTTTTCACCTTCATAGCGAATTCCTTTTCCTTTATATACATCTGGTTTTTTCAATAGCTTTATCTGGTACGCGATCTGCCCAACAAACTGTTTGTCAACTCCTGAAACAACTACTATATTATTTTCTTCCACTTGATAAACAATACCAGGTACTTTTTTAAATACGACCTGATGTGAATATCCAAGTTTAAACACAAGATCTTCACCCTGCAATTTAACATTGAATCCTGTTCCAACAACCTCAAGTCGTTTTTTCCAGGGTTCGTTTACCCCGCTGACTCCATTAAAAATAAGCTGTCTATATAATCCATGCATCGATTTGGTTTTTTTGTTTTCGTTTGCTCTTTTTACCAACACGCTGTTATTTTCTATAATCGCTTCAAGAACGTCCGGCAAAGTAACCGTATATTCTCCTTTTGGACCTTTTACCATTATGGTCTTTTTTTCCGCAGTACAGGTGACTCCTTGTGGTATTAAAATTATTTTTTGCCCTATTTTTGACATTTTAATTTTTTGATTACCAAATATTGAATAATAACTCTCCTCCAAGATGCTCTTTTTGAGCTTCTATATTAGTAAGAATTCCTTTTGATGTCGACAGTATAGAATATCCAAAACCGCTTAAAACTGGTTTGAGTTTTTTGTGTGAAACATAATACCTTCTTCCCGGTTTTGAAAATAGTTGAACGTCGGTCATCGCCGGCGTTCCCTCATGATATAAAAGTTCTATATCCATAGTTTTTTTTAATTCGCCTTTCACGGTATATCCTTTCACATACTTTAAACTCACCAGTTTTTTTACAAGACTTTCTCTAAATTTAGATTGTGGTGATTGGATAAACTCATTATTTGCCATGTACCCATTCTTTATTCTGATTATGAGATCTATTATTGAATTTTCCATACTATTATGTTGCTTCAACAACCTTTTTGGTAACTTTTCCGTGACTTCTAAACGTTCTTGTTGGTGAAAACTCGCCCAATCGGTGTCCAACCATACCTTCACTTATCAATACTTCAATGAATTTTCTCCCGTTATGTATTGCCATCTTATGACCTACAAACTCTGGTGCAATCTGACAACTCCTTGACCATGTTTTAATCGGACCAAAATCCTTTGTCTGTTTTTGCTTCATGACTTTTTTTAAAACTCTTTCATCGACGTATGGGCCTTTTTTTGTTGATCTACTCATATAATTACCATGAAATTTTTCTAACTCCAGGAATTTCTCCTTGTAATGCTTTTTCTCTAAAACAGATCCTACACATACCAAATCGTCTAATAAATGCTCGTGCCCTTCCGCAAAATGGACAGCGATTTCTTTGACGAACAACAAATTTTTGTTTGTGTTTGAATTTTACCTCATCAGATGTTTTTGCCATGGTTATTTCTTAAATGGAATTCCTAACAATTCGAATAATGTTTTTCCTCTGTCGTGCGTTTTTGCATTCGTTACAACCGTCACTTCCAAACCTCTTATTCTATCAATTTTGTCGAAATCGATCTCGGGAAATATAGTTTGTTCCGAAAAACCTATGTTAAGATTTCCATGAGGATCGACACATGACTGATTAACACCTCTGAAATCGCGAAGACGAGGAATCACAATTTTTATGAGTTTTTCCAAAAACTCATACATTCGTTGTCCCCGCATCGTTACTTTTACCCCAATCGGCAAACCTTTTCGTATTTTGAAAGCCGAAATAGATTTTCGAGCTTTCGTAATAACTGATTTCTGACCCGAGATAGTAGTTAATTGTTCTTGAATCTTTTCAAGAACACCTTTTGTCGATACTGCTTCACCTGCTCCAACATTGAGCACAATTTTCAATACTCTTGGAGCCTCCATAGGATTTTTAAGTTTGAGCGTATCAAGCAATTTTTTCTTTACTTCCTGATTGTAATAATCTTTAAATGTCATAGTTATATTTTGCTTTCGCATTTCTTACAAACTCTATATTTTTTATCCTTTTCTACTTTATACCCTACTCTTGTTACTTTTCCACATTTCGGACACACAAGCATTATTTTTGATACGTTCAACGGTCGTGGAACTTCGACGACTCCACCTTGGGGCATTTTTTCACTTTTCTTGATATGTTTTTTATAAATATTTATCTTCTGAATAAGAACCCTGTTACTTTTTGGGTATACTCGATCTATAACCCCATCTCTTCCTTTATCTTTGCCCGCCATGACTTTGATTTTATCTCCTTTTCTAATTTTCATATTTAATAGATTTCTTCCGCTAAACTTGCAATTTTTGAGAAACCAGCGTCCTTTACTTCTTTTGCAACGGGACCAAAAATGCGCGTCCCCTTGGGATCTTTCACATCAGGTCCTGCCAAAATAACACATGCGTTATCATCAAAACGGATATAACTTCCGTCTTTTCTCCCTTTTTCTTTTCTCGTTCTTACAATAACAGCGCGATGAATTTCTCCCTGTTTCACCTGGGCATAGGGAATTGCTTCTTTGACCGTAACATTGATCACTTCTCCCATATAGGCAAATTTTCTATTCCCTTTTTTTGCCATACCAATCATGGAGACTTTTTTTGCTCCTGTATTATCGGCTACATGTAACATCGTTCTCAACTGAATCATATTTTCTTTGTAACTTTTTCTACAACTTTAAAATGTTTATCTTTAGAGATTGGTCGAGTCTCTTCAATTTTTACCGTATCACCAACAATAAGTTCTAGATTCTCATTATGAGCTTTATATTTTTTGTGTCTGACGATTACCTTTCTATACAATGGATGCCTAAACTTACGCATAATACGGACAACTACTGTCTTCTTCATTTTGGTCGACACGACTTCTCCGATAAGTGTTTTTTTCATACAAGCTCCTTTTTCTGAGATAAAAAAGTTAATACAACTGCTAATTCTTTTCGTTTTTTTACGACGACGTTTGTGTCTTTTGCCGGATTCACCTTCTGATTCAAAACTAATTTTGCAATTTCCTCCCTTAAAACCAGGCTTTGTTTTTCAAGCTCCTTGATGGTCTTTCCTGTTAATTCTTTTGTTAGTTTTTTCATAGTTCGACTTCGTTCACTATAAATTTTTAGAAACAACTTTTGCTTTAACCGATAATTTTGACGAGGCTGTTCTTAAAACATCCATACTCTCTTCTCTTCCCAAACCATCCAATTCAAAAAGAATTTTTCCCGGTGTAACCGATGCAACAAAATAAACAACATCTCCTTTTCCCGCTCCCATCGTAACTTCCGCTGGCTTCTTAGTAAAGGGCTTATCTGGAAATATTCGAATCCAAAACTTTCCGATTTTTCTTGTCGCACGTGCAAAAACTACTCTCACGGCTTCAATTTCACGATCCTTTATCCACCCATGTACAAGAGTTTTTAATCCATAACTTCCAAAATTGAGCCGCTCTCCCTTGACCGCAATCTTCCTCCAAACTCCTCTAAATTGTTTTCTGTGTTTTTGCCTCTTTGGTGCTAACATACTATTTACAAATCCATACCTTAACTCCTATATATCCTGATTTAGTCAGTGCCGGATATTTTGCAAATTCAACGTCCTCTCGAATGGTTGAAGTCGGAATCGTACCTTGAAAATATTTTTCTCTTCGCGATATCTCTGCTCCTGCAATTCTTCCTCCGAGTTGAATCTTAACTCCTTTTGCTCCTGACTCGATAACTCTATTCATTGTACTGTGTACAACCGATCGATGAGGAAAGCCCCTTACTAACTTTTCTGCGACCGCTTGACCGACATAATATGCATTAAGATATGGTTTTTTTACTGGTTCAATCTTTATGTCTAACTTTGATTCTTTTGATTTCTCATTTAGTTTCAGGTATTTCAACACATATTTTTTTACATCTTCTAAACCTTTTCCACCTCTTCCAATAATCATTCCAGGCTTTACAGAATATATAATGAGCGTTATTTTATTAATTGCACGCTCAATTTCAATCTGTGTAACTGACGCAAATACGAGTTTCTTCATAAGAACTGTCCGTATATGACAATCTGATATCAGAGCATCTTTATAAGCTTTCTTATTTGAAAAAAACCATCGAGAACTCCAGTTATAAATAATTCCTAGTCTCAATCCTTTTGGATGTACCTTTTGTCCCATTTATTTTTTGGTTTTCTTAACTGCTATTTTTTCTTCTGCGTCATATACTCTTTTATCTGAGGGTTTTTTCTGAAACTGTTCGGTAGATTTAGCACTCAAAACAATCTTGATATGAGAAAAACGGATTTTGAATGGTTTTGGCGTTCCACGACCTCCTGGTCTATTTCTCTTTAGCTTATATCCTTCTTCAACAGTCAAGAGTTTCCATTCTAATAGATTTTCATCCACTTTCAACGAATTTTTTGCATTCGAAAGAGCTGATTTTAATGCCTGATACATAACTTTTGCTGCTTTTTGTGGCGCATAATACAAATAATCTAAAGCATTAGCTGGTTTTCTCTTTTTTATTTCAGGCAGAAAAAATCTAAGCTTTTTTGGTGATTCTCTTAAATTTTTAAGATATGTTTTCGATTCCATATTATTTCCTCCGCTCCACAATTAATTTATTAGTCCATTTCTTTTTCCAGCGTGTCTTTGTGCCTCTTGCTGATTTACCCCATGGCGTTTTCGGATGCATACCTTCGCCTGATCTTCCTTCTCCTCCTCCATGAGGATGGCTCCGTGGATTTTGGGCAGTTCCACGAACCGTTGGTCGAATTCCCATTAAAATTTTTCTTCCTGCATTTCCGATAATTTCTTCTTTATGACCGATATTCCCTACCTGTCCAACCGTTGCATAACAATCTGCAAAGAATTTTCGCACTTCGCCAGATGGAAGCTTTAAATGAACGTATTGATCTTCCTTTGCAATCACTACCGCATAACTTCCTGCTCCTCGCATCATCTGTCCCCCTTTTCCCGGATAGAGCTCAATGTTATGAACTTGAATTCCTAATGGAATATTTTTTAAGGGCAGTGCATTTCCCACTTTGATATCAGCGTTTTCTCCTGCAATAACCGACATTCCTACTTTGAGATCTTTTGGATGAATAATATATCGTTTCTCTTTATCCTTGTATTCGATAAGTGCGATATGGGAATTTCTATTAGGGTCGGTCTCTATTCTTATCACTTTTGATTCCATTTCCCTTTTGTCTCTTTTAAAATCAATGGTTCGGTAATATCGCTTTTGCCTTCCTCCTTGATGACGAACTGAGATAGTACCAGTAGAGTCCCTTCCTGAATGTTTTTTCAGGATATGAATGAGACTTTTTTCCGGCTCTGTTTTTTTATCCAATTCATTTTTTTTATTCATAAATCTTTATTCCTTAATCGTTAATCTTTAAGCTTATCTTATGCTTGTGGAAATAAATCAATTGTTCCTTCTTTTAGCAATACGTATGCAATTTTTGTGTTAGATAATTTTTTTGCTTTCATCCTTCTTCCTGCTTTTCGTTCTTTTCCTTTTCGAATCATCATCCGTACTTCACTTACCGATACTTTATAAAGCTGCTCCAATGCTGTTTTTACTTTATGCTTATTTACTTTCATTCCCACCTCAAACATATATACTTTTCCTTTGGTAAGATTTGTTGCTTTTTCTGTCAAGACCGGTTTCAAAATGACCTCATTAATTTTCATGATTCAAAAAATGTGTTTCCATAACTGATAAAGCGTTATCGACAAATATGATTTTCCTCGCTTGCAGTAACAAATACGGATTAAGTGAATGAGCATCAATGATATGAACGCCGGGAATATTTCGTGCAGCAAAAATAAAGTTGCTTTTCTCCATTTTTGGAAGAACAAAAAGTACTTTTTGATCCTTTGACCCGACTTCCCGCAGAAAACGAGCGATTAATTTTGTCTTTGGCTCAATAGTAATAAGGTCTTTATCTGCGGCAAATATTGCATTCGCTTTTTGTTTCAAGGTAAGCGCCAAAAAAAGCGCTTTTTGTCTTTGCTTCTTATTTAACTTTAAAGAATAGTCTCTTGGCTTGGGTCCTCCAACAACTCCTCCCCCCACAAATATTGGGGCTTTAATACTCCCGTGTCGGGCGCGACCTGTTCCTTTTTGACGATAGATTTTTCTTGTTGAACCGGTAACTTCCCCACGGGTTTTTGAGGAAGCAGTTCCTTGTCTCTGATTTGCAAGATAGACTCGTACGTATTGGGCAAGAAGTTTTGGGTTTTCTTTTTGAGAAAAAATTTCTTTTGATAATTCTACGGTTTTCTTTTCAGATCCTTCCCGGTCATACAGTTTTATCGTCAATCCAGAAGGACTTTTCTTTTCAACTATCTTTTTTGCAGTTGGTTTTTTTGTAGTTTTTTGCTGTATCATATTATTTAATTTACTGTAATAATCTCTAATAATCCTCCTTTTGGTCCCGCGACCAATCCTTTAATTGTCAAACCGTCTTCTTTCACATCGATAACCGTAAGATTTTTAAGGGTTACTTTTTCTCCTCCCATTCGACCGGCCATTCTTTTTCCTTTATAAACTCTTCCTGGTGTTGTAGTCTGTCCTATTGATCCTGGAGCTCTTTCTGAATGTGACTGACCATGAGTTCGAGGACCGCCGCTAAAATGATGTCTTTTGACAACTCCTTGAAATCCTTTTCCTTTCGAAATCCCTGAAACATCTATCATTTCTCCTTTTTTAAAAAGAAGGGGTGGTTTTATTTCATCTCCAATAAATATTTTTTGTTCCTGTATTGAGATTCCTTTTTTAGCGCCTTCATCAAGAAATTTTACTTCTTTAAGATTATCAAGACGGAATTCTCTTAAAAAACGAAGCGGGGCTTTTACCCCCGCTTTTGCAATTTTTCCTTGGCGTGCTTTTTTGATATTTTTGACTGATCCAAATCCAAGCATGGCCGCAAAATATCCGTGCTTGGCAGGCCACTTCATATCAATAAGATAACATGGAGTAGTCTTAACGAATGTTGTAGGAATCCTCTCGCCTTTTTCATCGAAGGTTTGAGACTGTTCTGATTTTTCGCCGAGTATAAAACCTGACATAATAAAAAAGACCCCAGATTGGGGTCTTTATAAAATTCCAATCCGGAAAACTTTTATTCCCTGTTATCCCGAACAAAGAAAAAAAACATGTATGGTAATTATATACTATGAAATTCTGAAGGTCAATCGGAAATTTGCTCTAAATTCGTTATAATTTAGCTATGTCTTTCAAGATAAAAAATATTCATCA
>OBEQ010287654.1_pt1 | contig 60920 bp, 69 predicted proteins | sample 1670901 | NCBI WGS metagenome assembly OBEQ01 (sample SAMEA104232315, study PRJEB22302) | groundwater metagenome | biome: forest; feature: aquifer; material: groundwater | place: USA | collected 2011-08-07 | depth 5.4 m
AGCAGCAGCGTGCGGATGTGGCTGCCGTCGACGTCGGCGTCGGTCATGATCACGATTTTGTGATAGCGCAGTTTGGCCAGGTCGAATTCGCCGCCGACCCCGCAGCCCAGCGCGGTGATGACGGTGCGGATTTCTTCGTTGGTGAGCACCTTCTCCAGCCGCGCCTTCTCGACGTTGAGGATCTTGCCCTTGATCGGCAGAATCGCCTGGAACCGCCGGTCGCGCCCCTGCTTGGCGCTGCCGCCGGCCGAATCGCCCTCGACGATGTAGAGCTCGCACAACGCCGCGTCGCGCTCCGAGCAGTCGGCCAGCTTGCCGGGCAGAGCACTCGACTCCAGCAGCCCCTTGCGGCGCACCAGCTCGCGCTCGTGCCGCGCTTTTTCTCGCGCGCGCGCCTCGACCAGACATTTATCCGCGATCTTGCTCGCGACCGACGGATGCTCCTCGAAGAACGCGGTCAGCTTCTCATAGCAGATGGAGGAGACGACCGGTTCGACCTCAGGGCTGCCCAGCTTGGCTTTCGTCTGCCCCTCGAACTGGGGCTGCGGCACCTTGACGCTCACCACCGCGGCCAGCCCGGCGCGCGCGTCATCGCCTTCGATCGTGAGGTTGTCGCCCTTGAAGAGATTCTTGCCCTTGCAGTACTGGTTGATCGTGCGGGTCAGCGCCGATTTGAAGCCGGAGAGGTGGGTGCCGCCGTCGACCGTGTTGATGTTGTTCGCGAAGGAGAAGAGGTTTTCGGCGTAGCCGTCGTTGTACTGCATCGCCACCTCGACGGCGATGTGGTCTTTCTCGTCCTCGAAGTAGATGGCATTGTGCAGCGGCGTCTTCGACTTGTTGATGTACTCGACGAACTGCTTGATGCCGCCCTCGAACTGAAACTTCCCCTCCTTGTCGGTGCGCTCATCCTTCAGCGTGATGATGAGCCCCTTGTTGAGGAACGCCAGTTCGCGCAGCCGGTTCGTCAGCGTCTCGTAGTTGTGGGTGATCTCCTTGAAGATCTCTTTGTCCGCTTTATAGGTGATGCGCGTGCCGGTGCCGGTGGCTTTGCCGACGACGGTCAGGCCGGAGACCGGCTTGCCGCGGGCGTAGCGCTGGCGGTAGACCTTGCCGTCGCGCCGCACCTCAGCCTCCAGCCATTCGGCGAGGCCGTTGACGACCGAGACGCCGACGCCGTGCAGCCCGCCGGCCACCTTGTAGGTGCGGCTGTCAAACTTGCCGCCGGCGTGCAGTTTGGTCAGCACGACCTCGAGGGCCGGCCGCTTCTCGGTTTTATGCATGTCGACCGGGATGCCGCGCCCGTCGTCGACGACGGTGATGGAGTTGTCCTGGTGGATGACGACGTCGATGTGCTTGCAGTAGCCGGCCATCGCTTCGTCGATGGAGTTGTCGACCACCTCTTCGACGAGGTGGTGCAGCCCGCGGACGCCGCTGTCTCCGATGTACATCGCGGGGCGGCGGCGCACCGCTTCCAATCCCTCGAGCACCTGGATGCTGCTGGCGTCGTACGACTTCCCCGTTTCCGGGGCCGCGGCTGCGCGCTTCTCCGGCTTGATCTTGGATGGTTTGGTCGCCCGCTTCATGAGCCTGCTCGTCGCGTCCTTTTCCGTGGCTGCGTAAAAATGCCCTGCAGCCCCTTGGTGGGAGCCTTGGCATACCGCAGCAAGGTGCTCGGCCTCGTCAGTGTCTGATAGAGGCTGCTGTCTCGCAGGATCAAACGGCTGCGAATGCGCCGGCGGCGTGTCGCCACCACGGCCACCACATCGGCCCAGCGCACCGCGCGCTGCCGGTCCATCAAATACGGCATGACGTTTTGTCCTTTGTTGCGCCGGGGCGCACCACGAGCTCTTCCACCGGCGCCTTGGCTGCGAGCCGCTTGAGCAGCTGCGGCCGCTGATAATTCAACAGAAAGCTGTCTCCGGGCCGGTCCACCTGGACCGTCAGCCGGCCTTTGCGCAAACTGACCGGTTTCGTGTGGGCGGCCAGCTCCTTGCCCACGAGTTTCGGCCAGATCTCCTGCACCGCGTAGAGCGCGCTGTGCCGCTGCTGCGCTTCGCGCAGCACCGACGGCAGCAGGGCCCCGATGCGCTCGGCCTTCGCCCGGTGCTTCACGCCAATTTCATCGGTAGGACGACGAACGTAAAGCCCGGCTGCCGGATCACCGCCGGCTTATCCGGGCCGGCCAGCTCGATGCGGACATCCTCGACGTCGAGGGCCTTGAGCGCGTCGAGCCAGAACTCCGGATTAAACGCCACCGACATCGTCTCGCCGGCATAGGCGACCGAGAGCTCTTCGTGCGCGCTGCCCAGCTCGGGCGACTCTTTGGACACGATCAGCTTCCCCGGCGAGAGCTCGAAGACCACCGCCTGCGAGGTGGCCGCGGTCATCAGGCTGGCGCGCCGGATCGCGTTAATCAGCCCCTGCCGGCTGCCGGTAATCGTCTGCTTTGACGGTCCGGGCACGACTTTCTCATACGGCGGAAACTGGCCGTCGATCAGCCGGGTCATCACCGTCACCGCGCCGAAACAAAAGGCCAGCTGCTGATCCTGCAGCGGCGCGATCATCACCTCCTCGTCGCTGTCCACGTCGAGCAGCCGCCCCAGCTCCCGCACCGTCTTCGCCGGAATCACCGCCTGCAGCGGCTGTTTGGCGGCGGCGCTGAGCGGAGCGCTGGCCACCGCCAGCCGGCGGCCGTCGGTGGCCACCATGATCAGCTCATTTTTTTGCGTCGTGAGCAGCGAGCCGTTCAAGATAAACCGGGTTTCTTCCATCGACATTGCGTGACCGGTTTGAAGGATCAGGGCTTTGAGCGCTCCCTGCGACATTTTGATCTGGTCCTGATACTGCGGCAGGGGCAGCACGGGAAAATCTTCCGCCGGCAGTCCCGGGATCCGGAAACTGCTGGTACCGCAGTCTACCGTGGCGGTGTGATTCTTTTTCGCCTCCAACACTACCGTCTCATCCGGCAATTCCCGGATGATGGTGGTGAGTTTGCGTGCCGGCAAAGCCACCGCGCCTTTCTCCACCGGCTGGGTCAATGGAAACCGGCACTGGATCCCGACATCTAAGTCGGTGGCGGTTAACGTAAGTTCCTTGTCGTCGGTTTGCAGCAGCACGTTAGCTAAGATGGGGAGGGTGCTGCGGTCATTGACCGCGTGCTCGACCGCTTGCAACGTTTTCAGAAACTGCGGCTGTGGGATGCTTAAACGCATCACTCCTCCATTTCCTGGGTTATCCACATGGTTCACCATTTCCTGGCGCTTAGACGGTTATTCTATTCTTTTTAAAGAAAAAGAACCCCCGTGGTAGTCACCGAGGCTGTGGAGATGTGGATAAGTTCATTTGTGGTTCTGTTGTGAGGCCGCCAGGACCAGTTGGTTCAAGTGGTCGACGGTTTGCTTCTTGCGCGGATCCTGTGTGATTTCGTGCGCAATCTTGTCCACCGCGTGCAGCACCGTGGTGTGGTCACGGCCGCCGAAGGCCCGGCCGATCTCCGGCAGCGACGCTTCGGTCAGTCGGCGGCACAGAAACATGGCGATTTGCCGCGGGTATAAGATCGACCGCTGCCGCCTCGCCCCCTTAATCTCGCTGACCTCCACCTGAAAGTACGCCGCCACCCGCCGCTGGATATCGTCCAGCGTGATCCGCGAGCGGACCTCCCGCACCAAGGCCCGCAACACCTCCTGGGCCAGCTCGGCCGAGAGCGGCTTATTGAACAGGTTGGCGTAGGCGGTAACGCGGATGAGGGCGCCTTCCAGCTCGCGGATATTGGAGGTAATCTGCTGCGCGATAAAATTGGTCACCGGGTCCGGCACGTCGATGCGCGCCTCCTCGGCCTTTTTCCGCAGAATGGCGATGCGCGTTTCCAAGTCCGGCGGCTGGATGTCGGTCACCAGCCCCCACTCAAACCGGGAGCCCAGCCGCTCTTCGAGCCCGGCGATTTCCTTGGGCGAGCGGTCGCTCGACATGACGATCTGTTTGTGGGCGTCGTAGAGCGCGTTAAAGGTGTGGAAAAACTCCTCCTGCGTGGCCTCCTTCTCGGCGATGAAATGAATGTCGTCGACGAGCAGCGCATCCACGCTGCGATAGCGGTCGCGGAACTTGGTGGTCGTGCGGGTTTGGATGGCGGCGATCAGCTCGTTGGTGAACCGTTCGCTGGAAAGATAGACGACGCGCCGCGACGGCCAGCGCTGCAGGATCGCATGCCCGATCGCCTGCATCAGGTGGGTTTTGCCCAACCCGACGCCGCCGTAGATGAAAAACGGCGTGTACGCTTTGGCCGGCGATTCGGCGACGGCCAGGGCTGCGGCATGGGCGAAGCGGTTGCCCGGTCCGACGACGAACCGGTCAAAGGTGTACTTGAGGTTGAGCCCGTGCTCCCACTTTTCGCCGGCAGGCTTGGCGGGTAGTTCGCTCGGGGCGGCCGGGGCCAGCCGCACCGAGTCGAGAACGGCGGGCACGGTGGCGGCGACGCTTTCCGCCGTGACGATCTGCAGCTCGCGGCCTCCGGCGCACGGCCGCAGCTCCTCAAGATAATGGGAGGCCACCCAGTCCCGGAAGAACAGGTTGGGCGCTTCGAGAACAATCGTGCGGTCGGTGACCGAGGCCACGGAGAGCGGAGCCAGCCACCGACTGACGACCTCTGAGCCCAGCCGGCCTTTCAGGACTTCCCTGGCCGCGACCCAGTCAAACGGAGAGTTTTGCACAGTTTCCACACGTTTTACACAGGCGGTCGATAAACGCAGGCCGCAATTATACCAGCCCGGCAACGGCGGCTTCAAGCGATTTCTCCTTGATTTCGAAGAAAGCTTATCCCTATAATGAGCGACGATGAAAAAACATCTTCGCAACCGGACGAATCGCAAGGGGAAGCAGACCCACGGATTCCTCAAGCGCATGCAGACGAGAGGCGGGCGCAGGACGCTCAACCGCCGTCGGCAAAAAGGGCGCTGGAAGCTCATCCCCGCCTGATCCTAGCACCGCCACCGCGACGCCCACCACCCGATTGCAGCAGACCCAGGCTTTCAACGCCGTCTACCGACGAGGACGATGGACGCGGGGGGCGGCGGTTTCGCTTGGAGTGCTGCCGACGCAGCAGCCGCAGACCCGTGTCGGATTGCGGACTCGACGGGGAGTTAAGCCGGCGGTGGTGCGCAACCGGCTCAAACGGCAGCTGCGCGCCATCCTGGCCGGACCCGAGATCCGGCTGCGGGACGGGTTCGATTTGGTGATCGTGCTACATCCGCCGAAATTGCCGATTTCAACCCAGCAGCTCCGCGAGGAGCTGGGAAGCTTATGCAAAAAAGCGGGCATCATCGTCTAGCGGGCGCGGCGGCGCACCTGATTTATCTCTATCGTAACTTACCTATCCACAGTAAGTTACATCTTTGTAGGTTTTCCCCAAGCTGTTCACAGTATGCCGTTAATGCGCTGCGGCGGTTTGGGATCTTGCGCGGCGGCTGGCTGATCCTTGGCCGGATCGTTCGATGTCAGCCGTTCGCCTCCTGGGGCTACGATCCATTGCCATGAACGAAAAACGTGTGCTCCTCGCGGCGCTGCTCTCTTCCATTTTTCTGGCGTGGTATGCACAGAGCGTCATGAAGTGGCAACGGCAGGCAAAAACGCCGGCGCGCCAAGGCCTCGCCGTCCCCGGGCAGCCTGTTTTAACGTCGGGCAGCGATGAGTCATGGCCTCCCCTGCCGGCGCACGAAGAGATGGCGATCATTGAATCGCCGATGCTGCAGGTGGAAGTTGGACGTTCAACGGCTGCCGTGCGGCGGGTAAGACTCAAGGAGTTTCAGAGCCAGGATGCCAAGCAGCCGCTCGAGCTAGCCGCGTCGCTTCCCCTCTTTCAGGCAAAGCTGCCAGGCAAAGAGCTTCATTGGCGATACCTCCCGTCCTCTTCTTCGCAAGAAGCTCTATTTGAATCAGAAAAATATAATATTTCATATACATTAGATCAAATCAATCCATTGGTAATTATCAAGTTACAACAGATAAGTGATTCAGAAGTTGGACGGCTTGAACTGCTTCAAGCCTGGACAAAGGCAGATTCATTATCAAATCGTCAGAACAGGCTGGAAATAATACTGTTAAAGAATAATAACAACGCTAAAATGTCTTATGAAAGACGATATCCAACGCAGAAAAACTGGACCAATGTTTCACGTGGAACATTTATCGCCTCCCTAAGTGAGCGGTATTTTTGCCAATCGGTCAAGACGGAAAAAGGATCTCTTGCTGTGCGTCGTTTGCCAGCGCCAGAAGGCATCGCGGCCATTGTGTCTCAGATCGAAGCCGAACCATCAGCAGAACACCAGCTGATAGCCTACGTAGGCGCGCGAGACTATTTTCGGATGAAGCGGGCTGGATTTGAAAAAGCCTTTCCGATCGGCACGCTGGGACAGATCGGTTTGATTCTGTTGACGGTGCTTGGCTGGATTGCAGGAATCGTAAAAAACTATGGGATTGCGATCATTCTCTTTTCGGTGCTTATTACCAGTGCCATGGCGCCGATGTCGCTGATGGGATTTCGATCCATGAAGAAGATGCAGGAACTAAAGCCGAAGGTCGATCGGCTCATGGCGCAGCATAAGGACGATCCCAAACGAGCGAACCAGGAAATTTTTTCGCTATATCGCGAACATCGCGTCAGCCCGATGAGCGGCTGTTTGCCGATGATGCTGCAAATTCCGATCTTCATGGCAATGTTCAACGCCATTTCCCATTTTATTCAGCTGCGCGGCCAATCCTTTTTGTGGATCAGGGATTTGTCTCAGCCGGATCGTATTGCCCATCTGCCAATTTCGCTCCCGATTTTCGGATCGGATATCAACCTCCTGCCACTCATCATGGCCGGAGCGATGTTCCTGCAAACAAAGATGTCGCAGGGTAATGTGAAACCCGATCCGTCCAATCCATCAGCCAGCATGATGTCAAGTCCGTTAATGTCTGTGATGTTTGGAGTTATGTTCTATCAATTTCCGGCAGGGCTTGTTTTGTATTGGCTCACGAACAGCTTGACCTCATTGGCCTACTATCGAGCCGCCGGCATGGCCCGCAATGCATGACTTTTCCACGGATTCCACAGGATCTGCACAGGCCGTAAGATTTGATGTAAGAGGCGCTTGCTTTCTTTCGTGGTAGGGGTACAATACACCCGGCAGCGCAACACTGCCGGAACCCATGGCCAGCATCATCGCGATCTGTAATCAAAAGGGCGGCGTGGGAAAATCAACCACGGCCGTGAATGTTGGCGCGTATCTGGCAATTTCCGGCAAACGAACGCTGTTGGTGGATTTGGATCCGCAAGGCAACGCCACCACGGCCTGCGGCGTGGACCGTAAAACGCTGCAGCGCGATGTCTACGATGTGCTCATCCAGCAGGCGCCGGCCGCCGAGACCATCGTGAAATCGGCGGTGGAGCGGCTGGAAGTGCTGCCATCCAGTTTGGATCTTGCCGGGGCGGAGCCGTATCTGACCGCCTTGGAAGAGGATCGCGAGCAGGTGCTCAAGCGCCTCTGCGAGCCGTTGCGCGAGGCCTTTGATTTTATCCTGCTGGACTGCCCGCCGTCTTTGGGGCAGCTCACCGTCAACGCGCTGGTGGCGGCCGACAGCACCATGATTCCGGTGCAGTGCGAATATCTGGCCTTGGAGGGGCTCAACTCGTTAATGCAGGCGGTCGGGCTGATCAAGCAGCGGCTGAACCCTTCGCTGCGAGTGGGGGGCATCGTGCTGACGATGACCGATTTCCGCGCGAATCTGTCCAAGGAAGTGGCGCAGGAAGTGAAAACGTATTTTAAAGAGCTGGTGTTCGAGAGTTCGATCCCGCGCAACATCCGCCTCGCGGAATCACCGAGCTTCGGCAAGCCGATCTGCCTCTACGATCCGCACTCCAGCGGCGCCCACGCCTACCGCGCGCTGGCCGAGGAGCTCCTGGCGAAAGAAACCGCACACCATCTTCCGGCCGCCGCCGAAGTGCCCGCTCCCGCATGAGCATGAAGCGGCTCGGCCGAGGACTCTCGGACATCATTGACGGAGCCCCGCCGGCCGCCGCGTCCAATTTGGTGATGCTGCGCCCCGAGCAGATCCGCCCGGGCCGGTTTCAGCCGCGCGGTCCGATCAGCGACGCTTCGCTCGAGGAGCTGAAAGCCTCGATCCGGCGCTCCGGTGTTATTGAGCCGGTGATCGTGCGTCCGATCGCGCACGGTACGTATGAGCTGGTGGCCGGGGAACGGCGGCTGAGAGCCTCCCAGGCGGTCGGGCTCAAAGAGATTCCGGCGATCATTAAAACGCTGACCGACCGTCAGGCATTGGAATTTTCCCTCGTCGAGAATATTCAGCGGGAAAATCTCAACCCCTTGGAAGAGGCTAAGGGCTATCAGCGGCTGCTCGACGAATTCGGCTACACGCAGGAGGACATCGCCTCCGCCGTCGGAAAAGACCGCGCCACCGTCGCCAACGCGCTGCGGGTGCTCAGCCTGCCTGAGCCCATTCAACAGGGGCTGCGCGATGGCTTGATCACCATGGGCCACGCCAAGGCGCTGTTGGGTGTGACCGACCGGACGAAGCAGATGGAGCTCTACCGCCGCGCGATCGCCGGGAAGTGGTCGGTGCGCGAAACCGAAACGTTCGCCGGGGCGGCCCGTCCGGCGAAGCGGCGGCGCGCCGCCGCGGAAGATCCCCAGCTGAAGGGGCTGGAAGATGAGCTGCGCCGGCTGTTCGGCACGAAGGTGCGGCTCATCGCGCGCGCGGCCGGCGGCCGGATCATCATCGAATACTTCTCGAGCGAAGACTTGGACCGGATTTTCACGACGCTGAAAGGCCAGGCCTGATGGCCGACCAGGCGAGCCTCGTCATTGTGAAACCCGACGCGATCCAGCGCGGGCTCACCGGCGCGGTGCTGGCGCGGATCGATGCGCTGCGGCTGGAGATCATCGGGGCCAAGGTGACGAAGGTCAGCAAAGAAACCGCCGAAGCCCACTACAGCAACATCCGCGGCAAGCCGTTTTTCGACGAAACGGTCGATTTTCTCCAGGGCAAGCTGCACGGGGTTGCCGGCGTGCTGGCGCTGGTCTACTGGGGCGAAGACGCCGTCGAGCGCCTTCGCCGATTGACCGGCGCGACCCATCCGGAAAAAGCCGACCCCTCAACGATCCGCGGCGCGTTCGGCCGGATGCACACCACCGGCTTGATGGAAAACGTGCTGCACGCTTCGGCCGACCCGGCCGATGCGGAACGGGAAATCCGCTTGTGGTTCCAGCCCTCTGAATTAGTGCGCGACATCTTCTCCGCCTCCTCCCGGCAGACGGCGGCCCGGTAAGCGATGGCCGATGCGGCGCGCAGCGCCCTGCAAAGCATGACCGGCTTCGGCCGGGCCAGCCAGCGGGCCAACGGCAGCACGATCACCGTCGAGCTGCGCAGCACCAACCACCGGTATCTCGAAGTCGACCAGCGGCTGCCCAACGGCTACAGCGCCCTCCAGGGCCCGGTGGCCGAACTGATCCGGACCCGGGTGCGCCGCGGGCGCATCGAAGCGACGGTCATGGTGCAGGGCGCCACACAGCGGCGCGTCGCGTTTGATGAGCCGCTGCTGCGCCGCTACTACGAGGCCCTCATGGAACTCAAAGGCCGGTTCGGGTTGAAAGGCACCGTCACCCTCGACCATCTGCTGGCGCTGCCCCAGGCGCTCAACGTGGCGGAAGACCGCGCGCCGGCCGAGCAGCTCGGCGAGGCGCTGCGGAAGACGGCCGCGGCCGCGCTGCAGGAATTGATCCGCTCGCGGCGCCGCGAAGGCGCGAAGCTGGCCGTCGACCTGCGGCGGCAGCTGCAGCGCATCGAGCAGCATCTGCGCGCGGTGAAGCGGCGGATGCCGAAGGCGCTGAAACACAAGCGTCTTCAGCTGCGCCGGCGGCTCTTGGATCTGATCGGACCGGGCAAGGCGGTGCTGCCCGCGCACCTGGAGCAGGCGGCCGCCCTGGCGAAAGAAGCCGACGTGCACGAGGAGATGGTGCGGCTCGAGAGCCATGTCACCTACATGCGGCAGAGCCTTTCCGGCGAAACACTCGTCGGCAAGCGGCTCGATTTCATTGCGCAGGAGCTGATGCGCGAGGCCAACACGATGGGGGCTAAGCTCGACGATCCGCAGTCGGCGCACGAAGTCGTCGAGATCAAAGGGTGCATCGAGAAGATTCGCGAGCAGGTCCAGAACCTCGAATGATCCCCGCATGAGCGGGACGCTCCTGAACGTCGGGTTTGATAACGCGGTCGTCGTCGAGCACATCGTGGCGGTGGTGTCGGCGGATCCCTCGCCGATCAAGCGGCTGCGCGAAGCGGCCAGCCGCCACCAGAAGCTCATCGACGCGACAAACGGCCGCCGCACGCGCACCGTGATCATCACCGACTCGGACCATGTGGTGCTTTCGAGCCTGCAGCCGGAAACGGTGGCCCAGCGGCTCGGGGAATTGAAAGCGCCCCGCAAGGATAAAGCCGGCGGAGCCGAGGGGTGAAGCCCGGGCGCGTGTTCGTGATCTCCAGCCCCTCCGGCGGCGGGAAAACGACGGTGGCGCAGCGGCTGCTGCGCAACCGGCGGCGGCTGGCGCGGTCGATTTCGGTCACGACGCGGCCGGCGCGTCCCGGCGAGCGGCGCGGGCGGGACTACCGGTTCATCACGGCGGCGGCGTTTGCGCGGCTGCGGCGCTCCGGCGGCCTGCTGGAGTGGGCGAAGGTGCACGGCGCGCACTACGGCACACCCAAGCGGCCCATCCTGCGCGCCATCGCGCACGGCCGCGATGTGATGCTCACCATTGACGTGCAGGGAGCGCGGCAAGTGCGCCGGGCGCTGGGCGACCGGGCGGTGCTGATCTTCCTGATGCCGCCGTCGCTGGAACAGCTGCGGCACCGGCTGCTGCGCCGCAGCACCGACGCGCCGTCGGCGATCCGCCGGCGGCTGGCCGCGGCGAAACGCGAGATGGCCTGCGCGGCTTGGTACGACCACCGGGTGGTGAATGACCGGCTGGACCGCGCCGTGCGGGACATCGGCAGAATTCTGAACGCGAAGGCAACCAGAAAGGACGCATGATGGCGCAGGTTCCGATCGAGGATTTATTGAAACGGTGCGGCAGCATCTACCGGCTGGTGATTCTGGCGGCCAAGCGCGCCAAGGAAGTTTCGGAAGGCTCGCCGCCGCTCATCGAGAACCACCCGCGCAAAGTGACGTCGATCGCGCTGGAAGAAATCCTGCAGGGCAAGGTGCTGTACAAGCCGGCGCCGGCTGAGGCGGGGTCGGGCAAGAAGCGTGGAGCGAAAGCCAAAGGGGAGAAAAAAAGGGCCAGCTGATGACCAATGCGCCAGAAGTTGTCCTTGGGATTACCGGGTCGATCGGGGCCTACAAGGCCGGCGATCTTGTCCGGCAGCTCCGGGATGCCGGCTACGCGGTGACCTGCGTCCTCACCCATCGCGCGACGAAGTTCATCGCGCCGCTGACGCTCCAGGTGCTCTCCGAGCGCAAAGCGCACGTGGAAATGTTCGACACCGAGTCGCCCCAGATCGTGCATACCAGCCTCGCCGACCACGCGAAGCTCGTGATCATCGCGCCGGCGACGGCCAACATCATCGGCAAATTCGCCAACGGGCTGGCCGATGACCTGTTGTCGTGCCTGCTGCTGGCGACCCGGGCGAAAATTCTGTTCGCGCCCGCGATGAACGTGCATATGTGGCAGCACCCGACGGTGCAGCGCAACGTTACGACGCTGAAACGGCTCGGGGCCCGATTCGTGGGCCCGGACGTCGGCAAGCTGGCCTGCGGCTACGAAGCCATCGGCCATCTCTCGGAAGCGGAGGAGATCGTGCGCGCCGCGCGGCAGCTGGTGCCGGTCATCGGCGGCCCGGCCGCTTCCGCTGCGCCGTCGTCCTCGGCGCGCAACAGCCGGCCGTCGGCGGCGCGGCGCCCCGCGCGCAAAGCGGTCAGCCGCCGCAAGCGGTGAGCAATTTGCGCGTCCTGATCAGCTCTGGGCCGACGCGCGAGCCGCTGGATCCGGTGCGGTTTTTGTCCAATTACTCCACCGGCTTCATGGGCGCGCAGTTGGCGGCCGAAGCGCTCCGGCGCGGGCATCGCGTCACGGTCGTCAGCGGTCCGAGTATTGAGCCGCTGCCGGCAAAAGCCCGGGTGATTCCGGTGGAGCAGGCCAGGGAGATGGAGCAGGCGATGCGCCGGCAGGCTCCGCGCGCCGACGCGGTCATCATGGCGGCCGCGGTGGCGGATTTCATGCCGACGCGCCGGCAGGCCACCAAGCTGCGCCGGGGGTCGGGGCTGCGGCTGCAGTTCACAGCGACGCCGGATATCATCGCCCGGCTGCCGAAACGCCGCGGGCAGATCCGGGTGGGATTCGCCCTGGAAACCGGACAGGTGATCGCCCGGGCCGCGCGCAAGCTGCGCGGCAAGCGGCTGGATTTGTTGTTGGCGCAGGAGGCGGGGCTTTCCCGCGGGCCGTTTGGCCGCGAACGCGTGCGCGCCTGGCTGCTGGAGCGTGATGGCACGGTGACAGCACTCGGACGGCAGCCCAAGCGGCGCATCGCGAGCGCCTTGCTTGACAAAACCGAGTCGCTTTGGTACGGTCAACTGAGGCCAACAGCCTCTCGCAAAAGAGCTTAAGATGGCACCGCACTCCACTGCTTCAGCTGCCTGTAACGGCTGCGCCGCCAGGCGCGGGCCGTGCTCCCGCCGTTTTGCCGCGCGCTGTAGTTTTTAACCAGTCGCCGCTTCATGCCCACGCCCGCGAGGGATCGTCGTCTTTTGTTGCACGGCGCTGCTGTTCGGCGCGGTAGCCAAGTGGTAAGGCGAGGGTCTGCAAAACCCTTATACATCGGTTCGATTCCGATCCGCGCCTCGTTTTTTGCGTGGGCGCCGGCACGCCGGGGTGGTGCAACTGGCTAGACACGGGAGACTTAAAATCTCCTGTCCCGAAAGGGACATGTGGGTTCGAATCCCACCCCCGGCTGCGATTTCGTTGTCTCTGATTTTGGCGCTGCTGTGCGGCTGTTCGTCGAAGACCAAGATCCCCAAAGACTGGAAGCCCAGCGACACCAAGTGCTTCACCTTTTTGATGCCGCCGGACATGAAGGGCAAGCACCGGGAACAGCTCGACGGAGATGCTGGGGATTACCGGAACAAGAGCATCGCGCTCTCCTTCGAATACAGCTGGTATACCGACCCGATCGACGGCCGGCCCAGCGGGCTCGATTTCCAGGAGGGAGAACTGCTCATCGACAAGAAAACAGCCAGGCTGGTGACGCTGACCGAGCCGGCCAGCGTGTTTCCGTATCGGGCGGCGGTTTATTTCCGAGAGACCGGCACGGGAAAAAATACCGGCGGCAGCATCGTAGTATCGCCGAACCTGACGATGAAAGCAGAAAGCACCACGCCGGAGGCCCAAGAGACGGTCAAGAAGATCTTTGGGACGATCCGGTTTCCGAAGGAGCAGCGGGGGGAGTGCTTGGGCGATTAGCTCAGTTGGTTAGAGCGCTTCCTTGACATGGAAGAGGTCAGAGGTTCGAGTCCTCTATCGCCCACCATCTACATGGGACACGCGGGAAAATCTGAGCAGCTGAAAGACCACGATCCGCTGTACGCGCTGCGGCACAGCGCCGCGCATATCATGGCGCAGGCGGTGCGCCGGCTCTATCCCGAGACCAAGCTGGCGATCGGCCCGCCGATCGAGGACGGATTTTACTACGATCTCGACCTGCCCACGAAACTGACCGACGAGGATCTGGCCAGGATCGAAGCCGAAATGGCCAAGATCATCAAGGAGAACCACCCGTTTCAGCACTCGACGATGCCGAAAGCCGAGGCGGTCAAATTCTTCACGCAGCGGGGCGAACGGTTCAAGCTGGAGCTGGTCGACGGAATCGCCGAGGCGGCCGTCTCCATCTATACCGACGGCGAGTTTATCGATCTGTGCGAAGGGCCGCACGTGAAGTCCACCGGCGAGGTCAAGGCGGTCAAGCTCTTGAGCCTGGCCGGCGCGTACTGGCGCGGGGATGAGCATAAAGCCCAGCTGCAGCGCATTTACGGCACGGCGTATCCGTCCAAGGGCGAGCTCGACGCGCATCTCAAGCGGCTCGAGGAAGCCAAGCGCCGCGACCACCGGCGGCTGGGCACCGAGCTGGGGCTGTTCAGCTTCGAAGAGCTGGCAGGGCCGGGTGTGGTGTTCTATCATCCGAAAGGGGCTCTGGTGCGCTCGCTGATCGAAGAGGAGGTCAAGCGCCAGCATCTGCAGCGCGGCTATGAGCTGGTCGCCACCCCGCATATTTTCCGGACCGATCTGTGGAAGCAGTCGGGCCATCTGGAGCACTACAAGGAGTACATGTTCCTCTTCGAGGCCGAAGAGCAGTCCTTCGGCATCAAGCCGATGAACTGCCCGGGGCACATGCTCATCTACAAGTCGCGGCTGCGCAGCTACCGCGAGCTGCCGATCCGGTTCTTCGAGCTGGGGACGGTCTATCGGAACGAAAAATCCGGCGTGCTGCACGGGCTGCTGCGGGTGCGGGGCTTCACGCAGGATGATGCGCATATCTTTTTGCAGGAGGATCAGCTCGTCGACGAAATCGAGCGGATCCTGGAGTTTGAGTTCGAGATCTTGAAGGCCTTCGGCTTCAGCGACTATGCGCTGGAGCTCTCGACGAGGCCGGCGAAGTTCATCGGCGAGCCGGCGGCCTGGGACCATGCCGAGAAAGCACTGCGCGAGGCCATGACCCGCCGGAAGCTGGCCTTCGAGGTCCATGAAGGCGAGGGCGCGTTTTACGGGCCGAAGATCGACATTCGGATCAAGGATGCGATCGGCCGCAGCTGGCAGTGCGGCACGATCCAGTGCGATTTCGCGCTGCCGGAGCGGTTCGACCTGACGTACATCGGCGCCGATGGCAAGCCGCACCGGACGATCATGATCCACCGTGCGCTGCTGGGCAGCCTGGAGCGGTTTTTCGGGGTGCTGATCGAGCATTACGCCGGGGCGCTGCCGGTGTGGCTCTCGCCGGTGCAGGTGATGGTGATTCCGATCGGCGATAAGGCGCTCGATTACGCCCGTCGGGTGCTGGACCATTTGCGGACGCACGGCGTGCGCGCCCAGCTGGATGACCGCAACGAAAAGATGCAGGCGAAAGTCCGGGATGCTCAGCTGCAGCAGGTTCCCTATATGGCGGTCGTCGGCGAGCGCGAGGCGCAGGCCAACACCGTCGCCGTGCGGCACCGGCGGGAAGGCGATCTGGGCGCCATGAAAACAGAAGCGTTTGCCGACCGCGTGACCCGCGAAACCGCCGGCCGCGCGACGACATCACCGCAACAGGAGGAGACGCGTTGAGACAGCTGCGGATCAACGAACGGATTCGGATCGCACAGGTGCGGGTCATCGGCGAGGACGGCGCCCAGCTGGGCATCATGGCCCCGGCGGATGCCATCAAGATGGCCCGCGACAAGGGGCTGGACCTCGTCGAGGTGGCCCCCCAGACTGCGCCGCCGGTCTGCCGGATCATGGATTTCAACAAATTCCGCTACGAAGAGCAGCGGCGCGAGCGCGACGCGAAGAAAAAGCACCACGTCGCCAAATTGAAGGAAGTGAAGTTCAAGCCGCACATCGAGCAGCACGACTATCAAGTGAAGCTGAACATGCTGAAAAAGTTTTTGCACCGGGGCGACCAGGCGAAGGTCACGATGGTCTACCGCGGCCGGGAGCTGGCCCACACCGAGCTGGGCCGCCGCATCCTGGACCGGCTCATCGACGACCTCAAGGCGATCAGCAAAGTCGAGCGGACGCCGATGCTGGACGGCCGGTTCATGACGATGGTCGTCGGACCGGACCGGGACAAGATCAAGCGATTGGAGCAGCAGGTCCGCCAGCAGCAGCGGGCGGCGGAAAAATCCGGACAGGCGAAACCCGCCGCGCCGGCGGCCGAGGGAGGATCGTGATCCATGCCGAAGATCAAGACGGTGAAAAGCGTGAAGCGGCGGTTTAAGGTGACGGGGACGGGAAAGCTGGTCGGATTCCGGTCGGGCCGGCGGCATCTCTTGGGGGGCAAGCGCGCGAAGATCAAACGGCATCTGCGCAGGCCCCACACGGTTTCGAGCGTCGATGAGCGCAAGCTCCGCGCGCTCATGCCGTATGCGTAAGCACACAGCAGGGTAAGGAGGCACGATGGCAAAGGTCAGTTGGGCGGCGGCATCCCGCCGCCGGCGCAAGCGGCTCTTGAACCAGGCCAAGGGATATCGCGGGGCCCGCCGGCTGCATATTTTAAAGGCGAAAGAAACGGTCATGCGGGCGAAGGCCTACCGCACCCGCGACCGGAAGGTGAAGAAGCGGGAGTTCCGCAATCTCTGGGTGATCCGGCTCAATGCGGCGGCCCGGGCCCGCGGACTGACGTACGGCCGTCTGATCTCGGCGTTCCGGAAGGCCAACATCAAGCTGGACCGCAAGCAGCTTGCGGAGATGGCGCTGACCGACCAAACCGCCTTCGATCAGCTGGTGGCCCAGGCGACCGCCCACTAACGGACAGCCTTTGAACGAACGTCCCATTGATTTTTCCCACCCGGAGGAGTCCCGGGTCACGGTCGTAGACCGGGGCACCCTGCATCGCGTCCTCAACACCCCGCAGCTCTTCGCCATCGGCTACGGGGACGTGGGCTCCTCCATTTATTACGCCCTCGGCGTCACGACGCTCTACGCCCTGGGGGCGACCCCGCTGGCCCTGGCCCTGGCCGGCATTGTCTTCTTCTGCACCGTCCTCACCTATACCGAGCTCTCGGCGGCGATGCCGGAGTCCGGGGGGTCCTGCAGCTTCGCCCGCCACGCCTTCAATGATCTCATTTCGTTTATCGCCGGCTGGGCCCTGCTGCTGGATTACATCGTCACCATCGCGATCTCCGCGTACTCCATCGGGCCGTATTTAAGCCACTTCGTGCCGGTGCTGCACACCGCTGGCGGCAACGTGACCTTCACGCTGCTGGTGCTCGCCGTCCTGCTGGGGCTCAATGTGCTGGGCATTAAGGAGTCCACGCGGATTTCCCTGCTGCTGATGCTCTTTGACATCGCGACCCAACTGGCCATCATTACGCTGGGGCTGGTGCTGTTGATGCAGATTACGCAGCCGGAGCTGTTCGTATTTCATTTGAAACAGCTCTGGATCCGGATGCACATCGGTGTGGCCGATGCGACATGGTCGCCGACCTGGCCGCAGTTCTTCAAGGGCGTCGGCATGGCCATGGTGGCCTACATCGGGATCGAGTCCATTTCCCAGCTGGCGGGGGAAGCCCGCAAACCCTACCGCACGGTCCCCCAGGCCATGATGATGACGATGGTGACCCTGCTGGTGCTGTATTTTGGCATTTCGGTGATCGCGCTGACCGCGTTGAGCCCGCAGGAGCTGACGAGCGCGTATTTGGAAGACCCGATCGCCGGCATCGCCGCTTCGATGCCGTTTGGCCGACAATATCTTGCGCCGTGGGTGGGGCTGTTGGGAGGCACCATCTTGTTCGTGGCGGCGAACGCCGGACTTATCGGCGCCTCCCGCTTGACCTTCGCGATGAGCGAGCATTTCACCTTGCCGCGCATTTTCTATAAGCTCCACCCGAGGTTTAAAACCCCCTATGTCTCACTGATCGCTTTTACGGTAATCGCCGGGGGGATCGTGGTGGTGGCCCGCAACCTGACCCATATCGCCGAGCTGTATAACTTCGGCGCGATGCTCTCCTTCGCCCTAGCGCATCTGTCGCTGTTGGGCTTACGGGTCCGGCAGCCGGAGCTGCACAGACCCTTCAAGATCCGCTGGAATCTTCGGTGGAAAGGCGCCCAACTGCCGCTGACCGCCTTTCTCGGTCTGGTGGGCACCACCGCCGTCTGGGTCGACGTCATCCTGACCAAGCCCGCCGGCCGCAACCTCGGCTTTCTCTGGATGGGGGCCGGCCTCGCCAGCTATTTCTGGTACCGCCGCCAGCAGAAACTGCCGGCGGCGGCCCGGGTGGAGATCGAGCGGCTGAAGATGCCGGAGTATCATCCGGTGCAGGTGAAGAAGATTCTAGTGCCCACCACGGGGGCGCACACCAACGACATGATCCAGTTCGCCGCCAAGCTCGCCAAGGTCCATGGGGCGGATGTGACGGCGCTGCACGTGATCGAAATTCCGACGACCTTGCCGCTCGACACATTTTTCCCTGAAAAACTGGCGTTGGCCGACACCATCATGGAGCAGTCGCAGGCGATCGGACGCGAATTCGAGGTCCCGATCGAAGCGCAGGTGAAACAGGCCCGGTTGGCCGGCGAAACGATCGTCGAGCTGGCCCAGCAGGGGGCCTACGACTTGATCATTCTCGGCGGCCAGCCGCGCGCGCTCTCGGCCGCACCCGGACGGACGTCCTTCGGCACCACCGTCGAGCATGTCGTGAAAAACGCGCCCTGCCGGGTCTGGATTTTCACCGGCAAGGAGCCGCGGCCCGCCTCCGCCCCCGCGGCATGACCCCCGTTCCCCCAGCCGAAGAATTGGAGCGGTTGCGGCAGGAGAGCGCTGCGGCGCTGTCCCAGGCGCGCACCGTCGAAGAGCTTGAACAGCTGCGCGTGAAGTATCTCGGAAGAAAAAGCCGCCTCGCCGGCATCATGAAGGGGTTGTCCGGCCTGCCGGGCGAGCAGCGGGCCGAGGTGGGCAAGGGCGCAAATCTCTTCAAGCGCGAAGTGGAAACCCAGCTGGTCGCCCGCCAGGCCGCCCTGGCCGCGCCGGCATCACCGGCGGCGATCGACGTGACGCTGCCCGGCAGCGCCCTGCCGCATGGGCGGCTGCATCCGGTCACCCAGACCATCGACGAGATTCTCTCGCTGCTGATCCCGCTGGGCTTTGAGGTGGCGGATGGACCGGAGATGGAGTTCGAGTACTACAACTTCGACGCGCTCAACATCCCCAAGGATCACCCCTCCCGCGAATCGTTCGACACCTTTTTCATCGACCTGCCCTCGCCGGATCCGTCGAAAGGCCGGCTGCTGCTGCGCAGCCACACCTCGCCGGTGCAGATCCGGGTCATGGAGCGCCGAGCGCCTCCGCTGGCGATCGTGGTGCCGGGCAAGGTCTACCGGCCGGATCCGCTTGACCCGAGCCACAGCTTCATGTTCCACCAGGTGGAAGGGCTGCTCGTCGACGACCGGACCTCCTTCGCCGATCTCAAAGGGCTGCTAGACCGGTTTCTGAAGTCGCTCTTCGGGGCGAACACGACGACGCGGTTCCGACCGCACTTCTTCCCGTTCACCGAGCCCTCCGCTGAAGTGGACATCGCTTGCTCGGCATGCGGCGGCAGCGGCTGCTCCACCTGCGGCCGCAAAGGATGGCTGGAAATCATGGGCTGCGGCATGGTGCACCCGAATGTGTTCAAGGCGGTCGGCTACGATCCCCGGCGCGTGCAGGGCTTCGCCTTCGGGATGGGCGTGGAGCGGATCGCAATGCTCAAGCACGGCATCACCGACATCCGATGGTTCTTCGAGAACGATCTGCGCTTTCTGGAGCAGTTCTGATGAAAGTCCCGCTGGAGTGGCTTGCGGACTACGTTCCGACGAAGCTGAAGCCCGAGGCGTTGGCTGAGCGGCTGACGATGGCTGGGCTGGAAGTGACCGGCATCGAGCACGACGTGCTCGATTTGGAGATCACCCCCAACCGGGCCGATTGCCTGTCCATCATCGGTGTGGCGCGGGAAGTGGCCGCGATCACCGGTCAGCGACTGCAGTTGCCATCTGCGGCGGCGCGGGGAAGCGTGAAAACCTCCAAAGCGGCCAAACCAATCATCACGATCGAAGATGCCACGGGCTGCCCGCGATATATCGGCCGGCTGATCACGGGGGTTAAGGTCGGCCCCTCGCCGGACTGGATGCAGCGCCGGTTGACCGCCGCCGGCGCGCGCCCGATCAACAATCTCGTCGACATCACGAACTATGTGCTGCTGGAATACGGCCAGCCGCTGCACGCGTTTGATTTCTCGCGATTGGCCGGCGGCACGATTCTAGTGCGGCGCGCGCGGGCGAACGAAAAGATCACTACCCTGGACGGTGTGGCGCGGACGCTGACGCCGGACGCCCTGGTGATCGCTGACGCGGAACGGGCCGTTGCGGTAGCCGGCATCATGGGCGGCGTGGGCAGCGAAGTCACCGGCCGGACCACGACCGTCCTGCTGGAAAGCGCGCAGTTTGATCCGGTGCTGGTGCGGCGCACCGCGCGCAAACTGGGGCTCTCCAGCGACTCCTCGTACCGGTTTGAGCGTGGTGTGGACCCTGCCGGTGTTGAGACGGCCTCAGCACGGGCTGCCTCGCTGATCGCGGAGCTGGCCGGAGGCGCCGAGCAGGCCGTCGTCGACGTGGGACGCAAGCCGGCTGCGCACGCCGCGATCGCCCTCGATGCCGCGCGGGCCAACCGGTGGCTGGGCATCCGGCTCGATCCCCCGGCGATCCGCACCTCGCTTGCGCGGCTCTCATGCCGGGTCGCCTCGTCGGGAAACTCTGGATCGCTCCGCGTCATCCCGCCTTCGTTCCGGCAGGATTTGACGCACGAGGTCGACTTGTACGAAGAGCTGGCCCGGATCGCCGGGTATGACAAAATCCGCTCCACCGTGCCGCGGATTGCCCCGCCGGCTGCGGCCGAAGGCCCGACGGCCTACGAGCAGCTCCGGTCGCTGCGCACGCTGTGCGCGGAGCTTGGCCTCGTCGAAACGATCAGTTGGTCGCTGCTCTCGTCGTCGGATCTGGCGCGCTGCGGCATGGCCTCGGGTGCTGCCGCGCTGGCCAACCCGCTGAGCCAGGACCATGCGCTGCTGCGGCCCTCGCTGGTGCCCGGGCTGCTGCAGGCGGTTCGCCGAAATCTCACGCATGGCGCCGACGTAGTCCGCATCTTCGAGCTCGGCGATGTCGTCGCTGAGCGCAAAGAGCAGGCTCGCCTCGGCATCGCCATCAGCGGGGTGTGGCTGCGCGACTGGCAGGGCAGCCGTCCGTCCGACTTTTACCGGCTTTCCGGGCTGGTGCAGGAGCTGCTCCGCCGTTGGGGGAGGACTAGCGCGCAGTTTGCGGCGGCATCAGGTTCGTGGGCCTCGGCCGGCGCGTCGATTCTCGTGGGCGGACAACGGATCGGCCTTGCCGGGCAGGTGCAGCCGAAAATTTTGCAGGAGCTGGACATCGAGCAGCCGGTGTGGATCGCCGAGCTCTCCGTGCCGCCGCTGCTGGAGTTGCGGCGCCGTGCGGGCGGGGTCACCGCGCCGGCCACCGTGCCGCCAGTGCGGCGCGATCTGTCAATCGTCGTGGGGGCCGACGTGCCGTTTGAGCAGATTCGCGATACGATCCGGCAGATCGCCGGGGCAAAAGCCGCCCGGGTCGAGCTGGTCGACCGGTACACCGGCCGGCAGATTCCAGCCGGCAAATGCAGTTTGACCTTTGCGCTCGAATACCGGGACGCGGCCCGGACGCTCACCGCGGAAGAGGCCGATGCACTGCATCAGCAGGTCGGCGCAGCGCTCTTGAGCCGCTTCGGCGCGGCCCTGCGGTAGCGCCGCAGAGAATCTGTGTTATACTAATTTCTCTCCGGACCTCGTCGAGCACACCAAGGAGTTCACTCATGGTTAAGGGATTTACGCTGTGGTTTACGGGTCTCTCAGGCGCCGGAAAATCCACGCTGGCCACCCAGGTCGCCGCGGAGCTGCGGCGGCGTGGCCGGAATGTCGAGATCCTCGACGGCGACGAAGTCCGCACGAATCTCAGCAAGGGGCTGGGCTTCAGCAAAGAGGACCGCGACACCAACATCAAGCGCATCGGCTACGTCTGCAAGCTGCTCACGCGCAACGGTGTTGTGGCCATCAGCGCGGCGATCTCCCCATACAAAGAGGTGCGGGATTTTAACCGCCAGGAGATCGGCAACTTCATCGAGATCTACGTGAAATGCTCGATTGAAGAGCTGACCCGCCGGGACGTCAAAGGGCTCTATAAAAAGGCGCTGGCCGGCGAGGTGAAGAATTTCACCGGCATCTCCGACCCGTACGAAGCGCCCGAGCATCCGGAAATCACCGTCGACAGCGAGACCCAGCGCGAGCCGGAGAGTCTGCGCAACATTCTGGACTATCTTGAGCGCGACGGCTGGATTTCGGCCGTCGTCACGCCGGCGACTGAGCCGGCATGATCCTTGCCGGCGAAGGAGTGCCGCGCGCTGCGGAGCGTGCGGCCGCCCCCGCACGCTAAGCCCGTTGTTCCTGGAGAACGCATGCCGCATCCCAAACTTTCCCCGGAGCAGATCAAAACCCTCAACGCCAAGCTGGAGCGCGCCACCCCCTCGGAGATCCTCCAGTGGGCGGTGGACACCTTTGCGCCCGAGGTGGCGGTCACCTCCTCTTTCGGCGCCGACAGCGCCGCCCTGCTGCATCTGGCGGTGCAGGTCGATCCGAAGATCAGCATCCGCACCGTCGACACCGGGCTGCTGTTTCCGGAGACGTATCAGTTCATGGAGATGCTGCGCCAGCGGCTCAACCTGAACTTGACGGTCTTCAAGACCAAGCTCGACGTGGAGAAATTCAAGAAGGAGCACGCGAATGAGTCGGTGGGAAATCCGGGGTTCTGCTGCAGCGACTACAAGGTGGAAGCGATGCAGCGCACGCTGGCCGGCCTGCGGTGCTGGATCACCGGCATCAGCCGCAGCGAGTCCGCCGCGCGGGCCAACACGCCCATTGTGGAGATCTTGACGACCGGGGTCGCCAAGGTGGCCCCTCTGGCCGCGTGGACGCCCAAGAACTACCATGCCTACATGACGGAGCATCAGCTGCCCTACCATCCGCTGTGGGCCAAAGGCTACACGTCCATCGGCTGCTGGCCGTGCACCGTGCCGCCGGTGGATCCCAACGATCCGCGCTCCGGCCGCTGGGCCGGTCAGGATAAAACCGAGTGCGGCATCCACGACCTCGGCAAAACCCCGCCAGGTCCGAAGAAGAAAAAGTGACCAGCCGGGTCTTGCAGACGGCTCCGGGCAGTGCTAGCCTGAAATCAGCCCTGCGCTGCGCGTGAGGCTCTCGTCACGTGAGCCAACACCACGCAATCGGGAATCCAGCTTCCGTGAGGGTCTGCAGGCCCACCGTTGAGGAGGGACGCGACGCCCTCTCGGAGAAGATACCCACCTGTTGAACAGGTTCAGCGTGGACAGAGCCCACGGCAGCCGCGGGGTTTCTTTGTTCCTCCAATTTCATGCCACGATCCAAGCCGAAACTCTCATCAGCCGATTTGTTTAACGGTGCTGCGTCCCTGACGCCGGCCGTCGAGCCGCCCAAACCGCTCGCCGTGCGGATGCGGCCGCGTTCGCTCGAGGAGTTCGCCGGGCAGACCCATCTGCTCGGGCCGGGCAAGCTGCTGCGCCGCGTCATCGAAGCCGACAGGATCACCTCGCTCATCCTCTATGGCCCGCCGGGTACCGGCAAAACCGCCATTGCCCACCTGGTGGCGCAGGCCACGAAGTCCCATTCTGAATCACTCAACGCCACCTCGGCCGGCGTGGCCGACCTGCGCGAAGCGATCGGTCGCGCCAAAGAGCGTGTGCGCGTGGATGGGCGGCGGACCGTGCTGTTCGTCGACGAAATCCACCGGTTCAACAAGGCCCAGCAGGATGTGCTGATGCCCGACGTCGAGCAGGGCAACCCCATCCTCATCGGCGCGACGACCTTCAATCCGTTCTTCTCCATCGTGCCCGCCCTGCTGTCGCGTTCGCTGGTGTGCGAATTTCATCCGCTCTCCGAAGCGGATATCCGCGCGCTGCTGGAGCGGGCGATCGCCGACACCGAACGCGGGCTGGGAACACTGGGCCTGCGCGCGGACGATGAGGCGCTAACACACCTGGCCAAGGTCTCCGACGGCGATGCGCGGCGCTCGCTAACGGCCCTTGAGGTTGCCGCCCTCACGACGCCGAAAGGAAAAGACGGCCTCATCCGTCTCACCCGGCCGGTCATCGAGGAGTCGATCCAGAAAAAAGCGGTCGTCTATGACCAGCAGGGCGACGCGCACTATGACACCATCTCGGCGTTTATCAAATCGATGCGCGGCTCAGACCCGAACGCAACACTCTACTGGCTCGCGAAGATGCTCTACGCCGGCGAGGATCCGCGGTTTATCGCCCGGCGGATCATGATCTGCGCAGCCGAGGATGTGGGCAACGCCGATCCGCAAGCGCTGGTCGTTTCAACGGCCGCGATGCAGGCTTCGGAATTTGTCGGCCTGCCGGAGTGCCGCATTCCGCTGGCCCAAGCCGCAGTCTACGTGGCCTGCGCGCCGAAATCCAACGCCGCCTACATGGGGCTGGAGCGGGCCACCAAGGATGTGGAGGCCGGCCGCACCGCCCCGGTGCCGGCCCATCTGCAGGACGCGCACTACAAAGGGGCTGAGCAGCTCGGCCGCGGCACTGGCTACCAGTATGCGCATGAAGGGAAGGAGCACTACGTGAAGCAGGAGTACGGCGCTCCGCGCGTCTATTACGAGCCCACGAACCTCGGATTCGAGAAAACGATCAAGGCCTGGCTGGAGCATTTGGCCGTGCGCTCAGCAGCGCACGGCACTTCCTCGCCAGCGGGGATGGTTCCGGCTCGGTCGGACCGGTCGGCTGCTCCGAAGGAGGGGAAGAGTAATACTAGTAAATAAGTAGTATATATAGGTAATATTTAAATTATATATTGACAGATTTTGTCATATATGCGATCGTAGGGATGCCTCGCCTCCACTGGGCGGGGTTTTTTGGCATTCAGGGCGTCATAACAGAGGAGAGGCGCATCACATGATTGCTCCGCACGGGGGAACGCTGGTCAATCGCGTCGTTGAAGGCCGGGAGCGCGACACGCTGCTGGTCAAGGCCGACAAACTGCCGGCCGTCGAAGTGGACGCCTTCGCGCTCTCCGACATCGAAATGATCGCCATCGGCGGTTTCAGCCCGCTCGAGGGATTCATGGGGCAGGCGGACTACGACGGCGTGGTCACCGCCGGCCGGCTGAAAAACGGTGTGGTCTGGAGCATTCCGGTTACGCTGGCCGTGAGCCCGGAGCAGGCCAAGGGGCTCAAGGGCGATGCGGCGCTGATCTCCAACGGCGCAGTCATCGCGATTCTGCACGACGCCCAGCCCTACACGCCGGATAAGGCGCGGGAAGCCCAGCAGATCTTCCGCACGACGGATGAGTCCCATCCAGGGGTCAAACGGCTGAACACGATCGGCGCCGTCTACGTCGGGGGCACGATCAGCGTCGTCAACCGCCCGAAGGCCTCGACCTTTTTGCCGTATCGGCTCGACCCCAAGGACACCCGGAAGCTCTTCGAGGAGCGCGGCTGGAAGCGCATCGTCGCGTTTCAGACCCGCAACCCGATTCACCGGGCGCACGAATATATCCAGAAATGCGCGCTCGAGATCTGCGACGGCATGCTGCTCCACCCAATCGTCGGGGAGACGAAGGGCGATGACATCTCGGCGGCGGTGCGGATGCAGAGCTACGAGGTGCTGCTCGCTGGCTATTATCCGAAAGACCGCGTGGTGCTGGCGGTCAATCCGTCGTCGATGCGCTACGCCGGTCCGCGCGAGGCGATCTTCCATGCGCTGATCCGGAAAAATTACGGCTGCACCCATTTCATCGTCGGCCGGGACCATGCCGGGGTCGGCAAGTTCTACGGCACCTACGATGCGCAGAAGATCTTCGAGGAGTTCCCGGCGCAGGACATCGGGATCACTCCGCTGCCGTTTGAGAACACCTCGTTTTGCACCGTGTGCGGCGGCATGGTTTCCAGCAAGACCTGTCCGCATCCGCCGGAAAAGCACGTCAGCTTAAGCGGCACCAAAGTCCGGGAGCTGCTGGTGGCCGGCACGCCGCCTCCGCCGGAGGTCTCGCGGGCCGAAGTGGCCGCTGTCTTGATCGAAGCGATGCGTCAATCGGAACCTCAGAGGGCCTGACACCGATCCATGCAGGTGGAGTTGCAGCGCGTCACCAAGTCGTTCATCCATAACGGCAGCCGGCTGCCGGTGCTCGACGATATTTCGCTGACCGTCGGGGAGGGGGAGTTTGTGTGTCTGCTGGGCCCTTCGGGCTGCGGGAAAAGCACCATCGTCCACCTGATCGCCGGGCTGGAGCAGCCGGATGGCGGCGCGATTCTCGTCGACGGCAAGCCGGTGGACGGGCCGAGCCCGGACCGCGTCGTGGTCTTCCAGGACGCGGCACTGTTTCCCTGGCTGACAGTGCTGGGCAACGTGGAGTTCGGGCTGACGATGGCCGGCGTGGCGCCGAAAGAGCGTCGCAGCCGCGCGCTGGAGTATATCCGGCTCGTGCACCTGTCGCGGTTCGTCCACGCCTATCCGCATCAGCTCTCCGGCGGGATGCGCCAGCGGGTGGCGATCGCCCGGGCCCTTGCGATTCAGCCGAAAATCCTGCTGATGGACGAGCCCTTCGCCGCGCTCGACGCCCAGACGCGGGCGGTGCTGCAGAATGAGCTGCTGGAGATCTGGGAGCTGGCCCGGCCGACGATCTTTTTTGTGACGCACAACGTGCGAGAGGCCACCGGGCTGGCCGACCGCGTCTATGTGGTCTCGGCGCGCCCGACCCGCGTGCGGGACGTGGAGCGCATCACCGCGCCGCGGCCGCGGCACGCGGAAGATGCCGCGCTGCTGGCGCATCAGCACAAGATTTTGGGATTGCTGGGCGAGGAGATTGAAAAGGTGCTTCGCGAAGAGCTGGGAGAAACGGTCCACTTTCCCGAGGCGCAGCACGATACGCCGCCGGACCGCGCCATGGGGATGCACATCTAAATGAGGGGTCGATCATGAAGCGCTTGCTTGCAATCGTCGCCGTTTCCGCGGTGGCGATTGCCAGTGCTGTCGCCGCCGCGGCTCAGACGGACGCGGACGCCATCCGCATCGGACATTTTCCGAACATGACCCACGCGCAGGCGGTCATCGGCCGCGCGAACGGCTGGTTCGATCAGCGCGTCGGCGCACCCCTGAAGTGGCAGCACTTTAACGCTGGCCCGTCGGCGATGGAGGCGCTGCTGGCCGGAGCGCTGGATCTGTCCTACGTGGGCCCGAGCCCGGCGATCAACGTCTACGTGCGCTCTCAAGGCAAGGCCATCCGTGTCGTGGCAGGTGCGGCCAGCGGCGGCGCGCTGTTTGTGGTGCGCAAGGGTGCAGGCATCAAGACGCCGGAGGATTTCCACGGCAAGAAGGTGGCAGCGCCCGAACTCGGCAACACGCAGGACGTCGCACTGCGCCACTGGCTCAAGGAGCACGGTTTGAAACCCACAGCCCAGGGCGGGGATGTCGAGGTGCTGTCGGTCAAAAACCCGGACATCCTGTCGCTGTTTCAGCAGGGATCGCTGGACGCAGCCTGGGTGCCGGAGCCGTGGGCCACGCGCCTGCTGCTGGAAGGGGACGGCGAGATCTTCCTGGATGAAAAAACGCTCTGGCCAGACGGGAAATTTCCGACGGTGCTGCTGGTGGCCCGCACGGAATTTCTCGAGCAGCATCCCGATCTTGTGAAGCAATTCGTGCAGGCGCACGCCGAGTTGACCGAGTGGATTCATCAGCACCCGGTGGAGGCCAAGCAGGTGCTTAACGACGGGCTGAAGCTATGGATGGGCCAGCCGCTGCCTGAGCCGGTGCTGGAGCAGGCCTTCGCCCGCGTCGAGTTTGTCACCGATCCACCCGCAGAGGCCATGGCCACCTCGGCGAAATGGGCGTGGGAGCTTGGCTATGTGCCGGGGGATGCGCCCCCGGATCTGTCCGGACTGTTTCACGTCGAACCATGACGACCCCGCAACGCATTGCAGCCCGGCTGGGCATCCTGGCGCTGTTATTCGGCGCCTGGCAGTTGCTCTCCTCGGCCGGCATCTGGAATGCGCTGCTGTTTCCATCGCCGCGGCAGGTGGGCGCGGCGCTCTGGCGCGGCGTCAGCGACGGGACGCTGACCATGGCCACCGTCCCGAGCCTCAAGCGGCTGGCAATCGGTTACGGCCTGTCACTGGCCGTTGGCGTGCCACTCGGGCTGCTGCTGGGCCGGATTCGCTGGCTTGATGAGACGCTGGGGGCGGTAGCGCTTGGGCTGCAGGCGCTGCCGAGCATCTGTTGGCTGCCGCTGGCGGTCTTGTGGTTCGGCCTGAGCGAAACGGCCACGCAGTTTGTCGTCATCATGGGCTCGCTGATGGCGGTGACACTGGCCACCCGTGACGGCGTTAACGTCATCCCGCCGATTTTGGTTCGGGCCGGCCGGGTGTTGGGGGCCAAAGGCTGGCAGGTCTACACGCATGTCATCTTTCCGGCCGCGCTGCCCGCGATTGTCACCGGCGCCAAGCTGGGTTGGTCGTTTGCCTGGCGGTCGCTGATGGCCGCCGAACTGTTGTACTCCGGTGTGGGGCTGGGCAGCACGCTGATGATGGGACGCGAGCTGCACAACATGGCGCTCGTGGTGGCGGCCATGGGGGTCATCATGCTCCTTGGACTGCTGACCGACCGCGTCTTTTTCGGCGCGCTGGAGCGGGCGATCTATCTGCGGTGGGGCACGCTCCGCCAGCGGGCATAACTATGCTGACGATCACGCAGGCCATGTACGAGACGGTCATCGCACATTGCCGGAAGCACTATCCGAAAGAAGCATGCGGGGTGCTGGCCGGTGTTGTTGCAGACGGCCGGGTCAGCGAGGTCTATCCGATGCGGAACGTGGAGGACAGCCCGATCGGCTACTCCATGGACCCCAAGGAGCAGCTCGTGGTGGAAAAACGGATGCGGCAGCACGGCCAGCGGATGGCGGCGATCTACCACTCGCACACGGCCAGTGCGGCCTACCCCTCGTCGGTCGACGTGAGCCTGGCGATTTCGCCCGATGTCTCGTACGTGCTGATCTCGCTGAAGCAGCAGGATGCGCCGGTCATGAAAAGCTACCGCATCGACGGCCAGCGGATCACCGAAGAGCCGCTGCGCATTGTCAGCGAATGACGGAGGCGGGTATAATGGCTTCTCCCCGCGTCGATGTGCGGGACATGTTGTGCGCTCAGGCGCTGGCCGTCGTGGCCGGCGCGCTGAAGCCGCTGACCGCCGGCGCGTCGGTGGAGGTTGAGTACAACGCGGCGGATGTCCGCGAAGATCTGCTGCACTGGGCCGCCGACCAAGGCCATGCGGCTGTCGACGATGGGCGCCGCCTGAAGATCACCAGGACCAGATGACCACGCTCAAAAACCACAACGCAGAAGGCACGATTCTCGAGCGGATCGGCAACACGCCGATGGTGCGGCTGCAGCGGATTATCGAGCCGCGCATGGCGACGATCCTGGCCAAGCTGGAGTCGTTTAACCCGGGCGGCAGTGTCAAAGACCGCATCTGCCTGGCGATGATCGAGGATGCCGAGGCGCGGGGACTGCTGAAGCCGGGGGCCACCGTCGTGGAGCCGACCAGCGGCAACACTGGCATCGGGCTGGCGATGATCTGCGCGGTGAAGGGATACAAGATCGTGCTGACGATGCCGGAAACGATGAGCGAAGAGCGCATTTTAATTCTCAAGAGCTATGGGGCGAAGGCGGTCCTCCCTCCGGCGGCCGAAGGGATGATCGGCGCGATCAAGCGCGCCGAGGCGATCGTCAAGGAGACCCCGGGCGCCTTCATGCCGCAGCAGTTCAACAACCCGGCCAACCCCGAGGTCCACCGGCGCACCACGGCCCAGGAAATCCTGCGCGCCACCGACGGCGCGATCGATGCCTTCGTGGCCGGGGTGGGCACCGGCGGCACGATCACCGGAGTCGGGGAAGTGCTGAAGCGCAAGATGCCGCAGGTGAAAATTGTCGCGGTGGAGCCCAAGCAGTCGGCCGTGCTCTCCGGCCATCCGCCGGGGCGGCACATGATCCAGGGCATCGGAGCCGGCTTCGTGCCACAAGTCTTGAACCGGGACGTAATTGATGAGATCATAACGGTAACGGACGAGCACGCCTATGAGACGTCCCGCCGGCTGTCCAGGGAAGAGGGGGTGTTCGTCGGCATCTCGGCCGGGGCGGCGTGCTGGGCCGCGCTGAAGGTGGCCCGCGAGCTGGGCCCGGGCAAGACGCTCGTGACGGTGTTTCCGGATACCGGCGAGCGCTATTTCAGCGTCTATCCGTACTTTGAAGGCGGTCATTGATGGCACCGAAACTGCAGGTCGACCAATCGCTCGATATCCGCGGCCAGGAAGGGCCCGCCGGCTACCAGAAATCGGTGGAGCGTCTGAAGGCCATGGCGGAAAATGAGGTGCTGGAGCTGCATCTGGACGAGGGCGAGCCGCTGCGGACGATTCCGTTCGGCTTGCGGGCCGAAGGCCACGAGATCCTCGTCAGCGAACCATCCACCCCAGGCGTCCGGCTGCTGATCCGCAAGCGCACGCTGCTGGCCTAAGCGTTTTCCCCCCAAGGAGCCCATGAGCCACGTCATCGGGTTGAAGTGCCGCGAGTGCGGCCGCCTCTACCCGAAAGAAGTCATCTTCGTCTGCGAATACTGCTTCGGCAGCGTCGAGGTCGACTACGATTACGACGCGATCCGGAAAGTGCTCACCCCCGCCTCCTTCGCGACCAGGCCGAAGTCGCTGTGGCGCTACCGCGAGCTGCTGCCCATCGAAGGCGAGCCGACGGTGGGGCTGACCTCCGGCTTTACGCCGTTTTTCCGCGCGGAGCGGCTCGGCGACGCGCTCGGCGTGCGCGAGCTCTACATCAAGGACGACTCCGTCTCCCACCCCACCCTGTCCTTTAAAGACCGCGTCGTCTCCGTGGCGCTGACCCGGGCCAAGGAGCTGGGCTTTGACACCGTCGCCTGCGCCTCCACCGGCAACCTGGCCAACTCGGTGGCCGCCCATTCGGCGCGCGCCGGGCTGAAACGCTACATTTTCATCCCCGCCGATTTGGAAATGGGCAAAATCATCGCCTCGCTCATCTATCAGCCGACGCTGATCGCCGTCGAGGGCACCTACGACGAGGTCAACCGGCTCTGCGCCGAGATCGGGGCCAAGTATCCCTGGGCGTTCGTCAACATCAACATCCGCCCCTACTACGCCGAAGGCTCGAAGACGTATGGCTACGAAATCGCCGAGCAGATGGGCTGGCGCGTTCCGCAGCACATCGTCATTCCGGCCGCCGGCGGGTCGCTGATCACCAAAATCGCGAAGGCCTTCAAGGAGCTCAAGCTGCTCGGGCTGCTGCGCGAGGCGAAGACGAAGCTCTATTGCGCGCAGGCCACGGGCTGCGCTCCGATCGTCAACACGATCAAGGAGCGCTCCGACATCGTCAAGCCGGTCAAGCCCAACACGATCGCAAAATCGCTGGCGATCGGCAACCCGGCCGACGGCTACTACGCGACCAAAGCCGTGCTCGATTCCGGCGGAGCGGCCGAGTCCGCCTCTGATGATGAGATCGTCGAGGCGATGAAGCTGCTGGCCGAGACCGAGGGCGTTTTCACCGAGACCGCGGGCGGCGTCACGCTGGCCTCCGCGAAAAAACTGATCGAGCAGGGGATTATTCCCCGCGACGAATCAATCGTGATCTGCATCACCGGCAACGGCTTGAAGACGCAGGAGCCGCTGATGAACCGGCTGGGCAAGGCGGCACAGATCAAACCGTCGCTGGCGTCCTTTGAGTCGACGCTGGCGGATCAGTTGGCGGGCGTGCCCACGCGCGGCACCCGCCGTTAACAGGAGGCAGCATGGCGGTGACGGTTCGCATTCCCACCCCGTTGCAGCGGTTGACGAACGGGCAGGGAGAGGTGCAGTGCGAAGGCTCGACGGTGCAAACGCTGCTCGATGACCTGGAGCAGCGCTACCCCGGTATCAAGGCGCGCATCTGCGATGAGCAGGGCAAGCTGCGGCGGTTCGTGAACATTTTCGTCAACGAGGAAGACATCCGGTTTTTGCAGGGCGATGCCACCGCCGTCAAGGACGGCGATGAGGTCTCGATCATTCCGGCGATTGCGGGAGGGTAAGCCGTGGGGTTGTCGAAGGAGCAAATTGCTCGATACGGCCGGCAGCTCATTCTGCCCGAGTTGGGTGTGCCGGGCCAGCAGCGGCTGTTGGACGCCTCGGTACTCGTCGTCGGCGCCGGCGGTCTGGGCTCGCCCGCTGCGCTGTATCTGGCCGCGGCCGGCGTCGGGCGCCTGGGGATCATCGATCCTGAAACGGTGGCGCTGAGCAATCTGCACCGGCAGATTTTGCACGCGACCGAGAGCGTGGGGCGGCCCAAGGTGGAATCGGCCGCCGGGCGGCTGCGCGCCCTCAACCCCGGCGTGGCGATCGACGCGATTCAGGCGGCGCTCAATGCGGAAAATGCCGACGCGCTGCTGCGCGGCTACGACATCATCCTCGACGGCTCGGATAATTTTCCGACGCGGTATCTGGTCAACGACGCCTGCGTGCTGCTGAACAAGCCGCTCGTCCACGGCGGCGTCATCCATACCGGCGGCCAGGTCTTCACCATCCTGCCGCGCCGCAGCGCCTGTTACCGCTGTGTGTTTCCCGAATCACCGGCAGCCGGTGCGATTCCCAGCTGCCAGGAAGCCGGCGTCATCGGGGCAGTGGCCGGTGTTATCGGCAGCGTCATGGCGCAGGAAGCCATCAAGCTCATGACCGGCATCGGGCAGCCGCTTACCGACCGGCTGTTTGTGTTTGACGGGGCGGCCAGCCGCGCGCGCGAGGTGCCGGTCCGCCGGCAGCTAGACTGCGCGATCTGCGGCGAGGCCCCGACCATCCACCGGCTGATCCAGGATACGCCGGCGGCGTGCGCTCACTGAACGCTCACTAGGAGGAAGCAGCAGCATGGCCAGGAAGCAAGTGACGCTGATTTTTCCGCAGCATCTCATCAAAGAGCCGGTCATCTACATGATGGCCAAAGAGCACGAGGTGATTCCCAACATCCGGCGCGCCCGGGTGACGGAGAGCGTCGGGGAAGTCACGCTCGAGCTCGAAGGGCCGGAAGACAGCCTGAAAAAGGCGGTCGCCTTTCTGGAAAAAAAGGGCGTGAAGGTCGAGCCGGTCGTCGGCGACGTCGTCAGTTCCTAACCCGCCGGCCGCTTCAAACTTTCCTCCATCCGCATGACGACGCCCTCTTCCCGGCTCGCGAGGGTGCGCGATTTTGTGATGCTGGCCGCTGCGCTGGCCCTCGCCGGCCAGTGGATCATCGCCCCCCGGATTCCGCCCGAGCAGCTCGGCCCGCTCTGGTCCACCATCCTGCCCGGCCTGGCGATTTTCGGTTCAGCCGCCCTGCTGTCGTGGGGCGCCGAGCTGGCGCAGATGGAAATCTCGCAGGCGCTGGCCCTCGCGTTTCTCGCGCTGGTGGCGGTGCTGCCGGAGTACGCGGTGGACATGTACCTGGCGTGGCAGGCCGCGAAAGACCCGGCCTATATTTCCTACGCCGCGGCGAACATGACCGGCGCCAACCGGTTGCTGATCGGAATGGGCTGGTCGGCCGTGCTGCTGGCCTCATGGTACTCGACGAAGCGGCGCGCCATTATCGTGCGGCCGGAGCAGCGGCTGGAGCTGCTGACGCTGTTCATCGCGACCGGCTACGCCTTCCTCCTGCCGCTCAAGCGCACCCTCTCGATCGTCGATACGCTGTGTTTCATTGGGCTCTTCATCTTTTACATTCGTGCGGCGTCCAAGGGCCATGTCGAAGAGCCTGGCCTGGCCGGCCCGCCGGAACGGATCGCGCTGCTGCCGCGCCGCTGGCGGCGACTGGTCACCGTCCTGCTGTTTCTGCTGCCGGCCTACGCGATCTTTCTCTCCGCCGAGCCCTTCGCCAACGGCCTGCTCGAGAATGCCCGCCGCTTCGGCGTCGAGGAGTTCATCCTCATCCAATGGCTGGCACCGCTGGCCTCCGAATCGCCGGAGTTTATCGTCGCGATCATCTTCGCGATGCGGTCCAACGCGACAGCCGGCCTGGGCACACTGATCTCCTCCAAGGTGAATCAGTGGACGCTGCTGGTCGGCATGCTGCCGCTGGTCTACTCGATCTCGGGCGGGCATTTGCAGCCCATGCCGCTGGACGGCCGGCAGTGCGAGGAGCTGTTTCTGACCGCCGCACAGTCGCTGCTGGCCCTCGTGATTCTCGCCAATCTGAATTTCGGGCTCGGCGAAGCCATCCTGCTGGTCGCGCTGTTTCTCCTGCAGTTTCTGTTTCCGTCTCCGGAGATCCGCACGGTCCTGGCGGGCGTGTATCTCGTGATCGCGGCCGGCTATCTCCTCAACCGCGGGTCCCGGCAGTCGCTCGTGCAACTATTCCGGCTTGGATGGCGCGCGCACGAATCCCCGCCGGCGTGACGGGCGGCGGAACCGCAGGCGGGGTATAATAACGTGTCATGAAGCGCCGTCCCGCCAAAGCCCCCAAGCCCGTTCCGCCTGAGGCCAAACGGCCTGCCCCGGTGCCGCGCCGGTCGATCGTGCCCAAGGCCGCACGCCTGCCGGCGCAGCGTTCGCCGCGCGCTGCCAACCCCACGTCCTCCGCCGGTTCCCAACCCGTTCTGCCACCGGCTGCGCCCTCGTCCGGAGCGTTCAACCATCTCGAAGAGCAGTTTTCCATCCCGACCCGTTACGGCGTGGACCGGCTCGTGTTGATGGTGAAAGATCCGTGGTGGCTCTACGCCTATTGGGAAGTGCAGCCCGACACCGAGCGCGCCGCGCGCGGCCAGCTGCTGCCGCATGAAATCGCCGGGCTCAAATCGGTGCTGCGCGTCTATGACGTGACGGAGCAGGCGGACCCGGCGCACGCGCCGGCGATGGAGATCAGCCTCTCCGGATTGGCGACCAACTGGTACATTCCCACCAACGGTCCGGGCCGCTCGTTTTGCGCGGAGCTGGGCTTGCTGGCGAACACCGGCCGGTTTCTCCGGCTCGCCGGCTCCCACCGCGTCACCGCACCCCGGTTCGGCCCCTCGGAGACGGTGGATCCGGCCTGGGCGATGACCGAGGACGCCTATTGGAAACTGTTCGGCGCCTCGGCCGCCATCGGCCTGGGGTCCAGTCCGGCCGGATGGACCAGCGGGCCGCAGCCGCTTTCCTCGACGGCCATGCCCTCGTCGGCCGGAACGAGTCCGGGAGGCCGCTCGGCGGTCCGCGGATTTTGGTGCCGGGTGGACACCGACCTGGTGATCCACGGCGCCACCGAGCCGAAGGCCTCCGTGCTGGTGCAGGGACAGCCGGTCGCTGTGCGCAAAGACGGCAGCTTCAGCCTTCGCGTCGCGCTGCCGAGCGGCACGCAGACGATCACCATTGAGGTGACCTCGCCGGATGGCCGCGAGATGAAAACCGTCACCCCGCTGGTGACCCTGGCCTGGGCCGGATCGCTGGCCCCGGAGACCGGCAAGCCGATGATGCCGGTGCGCCGCAGCCGGCCGCGCGGCAAGGGAGGCGCGTGATGGCGGCACAGGCCTCGCTCGCCCTCGTGCTGCACGCGCATCTGCCGTACGTGCGCCACCCCGAACATGAGAATTTCCTCGAAGAGCGGTGGCTCTTCGAGGCGATCACGGAAACCTATCTGCCGCTGCTGGAGCGCTTCGGGCGGCTGGCCGATGAGCGCATTCCGTTCCGCGTGACGATGTCCTTCACGCCGACGCTGCTGGCGATGTTCTCCGATCCCCTGCTGCAGTCGCGCTATCTCCGGCACGTCGACAAGCTGATCGACTTGTGCGAAAAAGAGGTGCAGCGCACGCGCTGGCTGCCGCCGTTCAACCGCCTGGCGCTCTTCTATCGCCACCGGCTCACGACGGCGCGCCGGCTGTACGCGGACACCTACCGGCGGGATCTCATCCGCCCGTTCCGCGACCTGGCCGACCGCGGCGTGCTGGAGCCGATCGCCTCCGCCGCCACCCACGGGTTTCTGCCGCTGCTCATGCCGCAGCCCGAGGCGGTGCGGGCGCAGATCCGCCTCGGGGTGCAGGCCTTCGAGCAGGCGTTCGGCCGCAAGCCCGCCGGGTTCTGGCTGCCGGAATGCGGCTACGCGGAAGGGCTTGACGCATTGTTGAAGGAGGCCGGCATCCGGTGGTTTCTCACGGACGCGCACGGGGTGTTGTTCGCCACGCCGCGCCCCAAGTACGCCGTCTATGCGCCGATTGTCACGCCCGCCGGCGTGGCGGCCTTCGGGCGGGACCTGGAATCCTCGAAGAGCGTCTGGAGCGCAGACGAAGGCTACCCCGGCCATCCGGACTACCGGGAATTTTACCGGGACGCCGGCCATGATCTGGAATACGAGTATGTGCGGCCGTACTTGAACGGCGACGGCGCGCGCCTGCACACCGGCATCAAATACTACCGGATCACCGGTCCCACCGACGAGAAACAGCCCTATGATCCGGACCGCGCCGTTGAAACCGCCTCGCGGCATGCCTCCGAGTTTTTGGCGCACCGCCTGCAGCATGCGCAGCTGCTGCGCTCGGTCATCGACCGCGCCCCGCTGATCGTCAGCCCGTATGACGCCGAGCTGTTCGGCCACTGGTGGTATGAGGGGCCGGATTGGCTGGAGCTGCTCATCCGCAAGGCCCGTGAGGAAGCCCCCGGGCTGGAGCTCGTCTCACCGTCGGACTACGTCGCCGCCCACCCGGCGAATCAGCCCGCCCGGCCATGCCCGTCCAGCTGGGGCAACGGCGGCTACAATGATGTCTGGCTCAACGGGGCCAACGATTGGATTTACCGCCATCTGCACATCATGGCGGAGCGGATGGCGGAGTCGGCCCGGCGGTTTCCCCAGGCCGATTCGCTGCGGAGGCGGATCTTGAACCAGATGGCGCGCGAGCTGGTGCTGGCGCAATCGTCCGACTGGGCGTTTATCTTAAAGACGCAAACGCATACGACCTACGCCTACCGGCGGCTGCACCATCACCTGGCGCGCTTCAGCCATCTGCACGACGCGGTCCAGCAGGGCCGCATTGATGAAGGGTGGCTGGCCGACGTGGAAGGCAAGGATGCCCTGTTTCCGTTTTTGGACTACCGCGTCTACGCCGCATAACCGAGCCGCCGGTGCGGCCGGCGCTCTTCCATGAACATTCTCTTCATCGCCTCTGAAGTCGACCCGCTGGCCAAAACCGGCGGGCTGGCCGACGTCGCTGCCGCGCTGCCGAAAGCGCTCAGCCGCCTGGGCCACGACGTGCGGGTGGTGATGCCGCTCTACCGCCAGATCAACCGGGAGAAGTTCGGGCTGCGTTCCCCCGGCCGCACCGCGCGCGTGCCGATGAACGGCCAGCCGGTGGACGGCGCGTGGTGGGAAACCACACTGCCGCAAAGCCGGGTGCCGGTCTATCTGCTTGAACAGCCCGCGCTCTATGACCGCGACGGCCTGTATCAAACCCAGGGCAAGGACCATCCGGACAATCTGGCGCGCTTCAGCTTTTTGTCCCAGGCGGCGCTGCAGCTGCCGGAAGCGCTGGGATGGCTGCCGGAGATCGTGCATGCCCACGATTGGCAGGCCGCCCTGGCGTGCGCGCATCTGGCCTGGGGCCCGGCCTCCCGCGATCCGCGCCTGGCCTCCGTCGGCAGTGTCTTCACCGTCCACAATCTTGCCTATCAGGGCACGTTTCCGCGCGACCAATGGGCGCTGACCGGCCTGCCCGAGGCGCTCTTTTCCGTTGACGGCCTGGAGTTTTACGGCCAGTTGAACTGCTTGAAGGGCGGGCTGGTCTCCGCCGGGTTGCTGACGACGGTCAGCCCGACCTACGCGCGCGAAATCCAGACGCCGGAGTTCGGCTGCGGGCTCGAAGGGGTGCTGCGCGTGCGCGTGCAGGATGTGGTCGGCATCTTGAACGGCATCGATCCTGAGGAGTGGAATCCGCAGACCGACCCGCACATCGCCGCGCGCTACAGCGTCGAGCAGCCGTCCGGCAAAGCACTCTGCAAGCTGGCGCTGCAGCAGCGCCAGCGGCTGCCGGAGCAGCACGATCTGCTCATCGGGATGATCCAGCGGCTCGCTGAGCAAAAAGGCATCGATATTTTCATCGAGGCGATGGAGGGGCTGATGGCGCTGCCGCTGCAGATTGTGCTGCTGGGCACCGGCGATCCCGTCTACCACCGGCAACTGGAAGCGCTGGCGGTGCGGTTTCCTGGCCGGCTGGCCCTGAACCTGGCGTTCGATAACGCGCTGGCCCATCAAATCGAAGCCGGCGCGGATGCGTTTCTGATGCCCTCGCGCTTCGAGCCCTGCGGGCTGAATCAAATGTACAGCATGCGGTTCGGCGCCGTGCCCATCGTGCGCAAGGTCGGCGGGCTCAGCGACACGGTCACCGACGTCACACCGCAGACCATCGCCTCGAGCACCGCGACGGGATTCATCATCGAGTCGCACACCGCCGCCGCTCTCGTGGAAGCCGTCAAGCGCGCGGTGACGGCGTTCCGGGATCAGCCCTTGTGGACGCGCCTCATGCAAGGTGGCATGCGCCAGGAGTTTTCCTGGGACCGGTCGGCCCGCGACTATCTCGCCGTCTACGAGCGGGCTGCGGCCAAGCGCCACGCCGGCGCGCGCTAACCCCCCACCGGACCATGATCGCCACCGTCACGCTGAATCCGTCGCTGGACGAATGGATCGAACTGTCCGCCTGGCGGCTGGGCGCGCTGCATCGCGCGGAATCATTTCAGCGCTATCCGGGCGGCAAAGGCATCAACGTCTCCCGCGTGATTCACGAGCTCGGCGGCCGCACAATGGCCTTCGCGCTGGCCGGCGGAGCGGACGGACTGATCCTTCGCCGGCTGCTGGAAGAGATGCATATTCCGCACCACTTCACGCCAGTGGCCGGCACCACGCGCAATAACTACAAAATCCGCACCCGGCAGCCCCGGGCGCTGACGGAAGTCAATACGCCCGGGCCCGCCGTCTCTCCGTCGGCGCTGCAGCGGCTGTACCGGCAACTGCTGCGGGGACGCCGGCCCGACGGTGTCGTGCTCTCCGGCAGCCTGCCGCCGGGTGCCGCTCCGACGGTGTATGCCCGTTGGATCCGCGATCTGACACGGCGGGGAATTCCGGCGGCGCTCGACAGCTCGGGCCCGGCGCTGCGGCATGGCCTGGCGGCCAAACCATGGCTCGTCAAACCGAACCGGGAAGAAGCCGAAGAGCTGCTGGGCCGCCGCCTGTCATCCGAGAATCAAATGGCGCGGGCGATCCGGCAGCTGCTGCGCCGCGGCCCGAAAGCGGCCATCATTTCACTGGGGCGCGACGGCGCGCTGCTGGGCAGCGCCGAAGGCATCTGGAGGGCAAAGCCGCCGGCCGTGACCGTCAATTCGGCCGTCGGGGCCGGCGATTCGCTGGTGGCCGGGGTGGTGTACGGATGGACGAAAGGGCAGCCGCTCGTTGAAGCGTTTCGTCTGGGGATTGCGTGCGGGGCCGCGACGGCGATGACGCCGGGGACGGAACTGTGCCACCGCGACGATGTGCGGCGGCTGCTGCCGAAGGTGGGACTGCGGCGCGTCGGCTGACGCGCAAGCTTACGGAGCCGGTTCGGCCGGCGCCTCCTCGAGCGCTTCTTCTGCCGTGGATTCGACGGCGCCGGTGATGACGACTCCGCGCATGCCGCCCCGCTCGTAGACCTTGCCGGTGACGCCGACCGATTCATTCAGATAATCGTACACGGCCGCCGCAGGATCCTGTCCCGGGCTCTCTCCGAGGATGAGATACAGATTGCCGGTGCCCTCTTCGAGCAGCACCGGGGATTGGCCCCCGTCGATCGCTTCGAAGGTCTGCGCCGCGACGGCCTGAGGCTTGCCTTCCCGCAAATAGGTTGACGGATCGATGATCTGGCCTCGAATCGTCCGCTCCTGCGGCTCTTCGGCAGCCGAGAGCCCGGCGAAGATCAAGAGGCCGGCGACGAGCAGTCCCATTCCAGCACCGTGTCGAACCATGCACGCCTCCTTGGGGTTGCTGTCATTATTACCTTAAAGCCCCCGAAGCTGTCAAGCGCGGCTCCGCCGGCCTTTGGGCGTTGACGGCGCGGAGGACGGATGCTAGACTGAAGTGTCGCAACCCCATGGGACAGACTGTGATGAGTGGGCTCACCCTCGCGACGGGTTTGTTGGCCGTCGGCCTGGGGGTTATCGCCGGACGGCATACGATCCGGGACACGCACCGTCTGTACCGGCGCACCGCGGGATTGGCGAGCGTGGCGGAGGCCGGATGGCGCGATTGGTTTTTCAGCGGCTTCTCCGGCATGACCCTCGGGGTGCGGTGGATTTTTGCGGCCGGCATCTGGCTGGCGTGGACGCTGGCCGGCCTCTCGCTGATCGGCCTGGGCATCGGGTTGTTTCGTCGGTAACCACAGCACCCTCGGGATCCCTGTAGCTTTCCGCATGGCCCTTCCGCACGTTGCCGTTGTGGGCGCCGGACAAGTCGGCGCGACGACCGCGCATTTGCTCGCGCTCAAAGGGCTGGCCCACGTCACGCTGATCGACGTCGTTGACGGGCTGGCTCAGGGCAAGGCGCTGGACATGACCCAGTCCGCGCCGATTGAGCGCCTCAGCGTTTCCATCAAGGGCACCACCGATTTCGCCGCGATGGCCGGCAGCCGGATGATCATCATCACGGCGGGACTGGCCCGCAAGCCGGGCATGTCGCGGGATGATCTGCTTGCGGCCAATGCGCACATCGTCGGTCCGATCGCCGAGCGGGCGGCTTCGGCAGCCCCCGAGGCGATCCTCATCGTCGTGACCAATCCGCTCGACATCATGGTCGCCCTCGCCCTGCAGCGCAGCGGGTTTCCGCGGCAGCGCGTGATGGGCATGGCCGGGGTGCTGGACTCAGCGCGGCTGCGCGCCTTTGTGGCGCTGCGGCTGGGCGTTCCGCCGGCGAGTGTGGAGGCGATGGTGCTCGGCTCGCACGGCGATCTGATGGTGCCGCTGCGCCGCACGATCACCGTCGAGGGCAAGCCGCTCGGCGACCGCCTGCCGGCGCAAGAGCTTGAACAGATGCTTGAACGGACCAAGAACGGGGGGGCTGAGATCGTCGCGCTCTTGAAGCAGGGCAGCGCCTTCTACGCGCCCGCCAGCTCGGTGGTCGCGATGGCCGGCGCGATCCTCAACAATACGCACGCGGTGTTGCCGGTCTGCGCGGCGCTGCAGGGCGAGTACGGGCTGCGCGATGTGTGCCTCGGGGTGCCGGTGCAGCTGGGAAGTCCCGGCATTGAAAAAATCGTGGAGCTTGAGTTGACGCCGGAAGAGCGCGCCGCACTGACCGCCTCCGCCGCCCAGGTGCGGGACGGCATCAAGAGCCTGCAGACGCTCGCCCCTTCACCGCGATGAGCGATACCGCCTCCTCAGCCACCGTGCGCAAAGGCCTGGAAGGCGTCGTGGCCGGCGAAACGGCCATCTCCGACGTCGACGGACAGCGCTGCCAGCTGATCTACCGCGGCTACCACATCGACGAGCTCGCCGGCAAGGCCACGTATGAAGAAGTGAGCCATCTGCTGCTCTTCGGCGCCCTGCCCACGCGCAGCCAGCTGGCCGAATGGACCTCCCAGCTCCTCGCGGCCCGCCCGCTGCCGCCGCCGGTGGCCGCACTCCTGCAGTCGCTGCCGGCCAACGCGATGCCCATGGCCGCACTGCGGACCGTCATCTCCGCCATGGGCGTGTATGACCCTGACGCCGACGACGATGCGCCGGAGGCGATGCGGCGCAAGGCGCTCCGCGCCATCGCCACCACCACGACCATCGCGGCCGCCCTCGGCCGGCGGCTCGCGAACCAGTCGCCGGTGCCCCCGAACCCGTCGCTGAGCCACGCGGCCAACTTCCTCTACATGTTGCACGGCCGGGAGCCCTCGGCGGAACATGCGCGCGCGCTCGACACCTATTTCGTCCTGCTGGCCGATCACAGCTTCAACGCCTCGACCTTCACCGCCCGCACGGTGACCGGCACGAAGTCCGACTTCTACTCCGCGATTTCGGCGGCCATCGGCTCGCTGAAAGGCCCGCTGCACGGCGATGCCAACCGCAAGGCGATGGAAACGCTCGAGGAAATCGGCACCGAGGCGAACGTGGAGCCCTATGTCCAGAAAACGCTCGCAGACCACAAACGGTTCATGGGCTTCGGCCACCGCGTTTACAAGGGCGAGGATCCGCGCGCCAAGCATCTGAAGGCGATTGCCCACGCGCTCGCGAAGACCTCGCAAGAGCCCAAGTGGTTCGCGATCTCCGAGAAGCTGCAGGAGGCGGTCTGGCGCGCGAAGCAGCTCTACATTAACGTGGATTTCTACTCCGCCTCGCTGCTGCATTATGTCGGCATCCCGACCGGCTTGTTCACCACGATGTTCGCGTGCGCCCGCATGGCCGGCTGGTCGGCGCACGTGATCGAGCAGACCGCGGACAACCGGCTCATCCGCCCGCTCGCGCTTTACACCGGCCCGCGCGATCTCCGGTTCGTCCCCGTCGACCAGCGCTCCTAAGAGCCGCCCGCATGAAACTCCACGAGTACCAGGCCAAACAGCTGTTTTCGAACGCGGGCATTCCGATCCCGCGCGGCCTCGCTGCGAAGAGCCCTGCGGAGGCGGAGCAGGCGTATCAGCAGCTTGCAGGGCAGGTCAGCCCGGGCCGGCCATTCGTTTGCAGCGTGAAGGCGCAGCTGCATGCCGGCGGACGCGGCAAGGCCGGCGGCGTGCTGACGGCCTCCAGCGCGGAGGAAGCCAAGACCCATGCGGCCGGACTGCTCGGGCGCAGGCTGCGCACCGCGCAGACCGGGCCCGAGGGATTGCCGGTTTCCGCCGTGCTGCTCGAAGAGCGGATTGACGCCGCCACCGAGCTCTATCTTGCGATGACGATTGACCGGTTTCATGCGCGGCCGATGGTGCTGGCCAGCCGGCGCGGCGGCATGGACATCGAAGCCGTCGTGGCTTCCGAGCCGGGTGCGATCAGCCGCGAGCCGGTCGATCTGGTCGCCGGGGTTAGTCCAGGCGTCATCAACCGCGTGGCCTCGGCGCTGGGGCTGAAGGGGGAGACGGCCGCGGCCTGCGGGCGGATGCTCAAAGCGCTGTGGACGCTGTTCGAGTCCTCCGACGCATCGCTGATTGAAATCAATCCGCTGGTGGTGACCGCCAGCCGGCAGCTGCTCGCGCTCGACGCCAAGGTGATCCTGGATGACAATGCGCTCTTCCGCCACCAGGAGCTGGCAGCACTCCGCGATGAAAGCCAGGAGCATCCGCTGGAGCTGAAGGCCAGCCGCATCGGCATCTCCTACGTCGGACTGGACGGCAACATCGGCTGCCTGGTCAACGGCGCCGGGCTGGCCATGGCGACCAACGACATCATCAAGCTCTCCGGCGGCGAGCCGGCCAACTTCCTCGACGTGGGTGGGGGCGCTAACGTCGAGCAGGTCACCAACGCCTTTTCCATCATCCTGGCCGACACGCGGGTGAAGGCGGTGCTGGTGAATATTTTTGGCGGCATCATGCGGTGCGACTGGATCGCCGAGGGGCTGCTGAAGGCGACGGAAAAGCTGCAGGTCAAGGTGCCCATCGTCGTGCGGCTGCAGGGCACGAACGTCGAGGAGGGCCGGCGGATGCTGGGCGAAGCCAAGCGGCTGAACCTGATCAGCATCGAGGAGCTGGCCGCCGCCGCCAAGCGCGTAGTGGAGCTCGCAGGAACTCGCGCATGAGCATTTTAGTTGATAGGAATACGCGCGTGCTCGTGCAGGGGATCACCGGCCAGGCCGGCGCCTTTCACACGGAAAAGATGCTCGAGTACAAAACCGCCGTCGTCGGCGGAGTCACGCCGGGTAAGGGCGGTACCGCGGTGCACGGCGTGCCGGTCTTCAACACGGTCCAGCAGGCCGTTGATAAGACCGGCGCCAATGCCACGGTCATCTTTGTGCCGGCGCGGTTTGCCTATCAGGCGGCGCTCGAAGCCATCGACGCGCGGCTGCCGCTGATCGTGGTGATCACCGAAGGGATTCCGACGCTGGACATGGTGCGCATCCGCCAGCGGCTCATGGGCTCCCCCATCCGCCTCATCGGGCCCAACTGCCCCGGCCTCATCACGCCGGGAGCGGCCAAGCTGGGCATCATGCCCGGCTATATCCACAAGCCCGGATCCGTCGCCGTGCTCTCGCGCAGCGGCACGCTGACCTACGATGCGGTCTACCAGCTGACGCAGGCCGGGCTGGGGCAGTCGACCTGCATCGGCATCGGGGGCGATCCGGTGCTCGGTTCCAGCTTCGTCTATCTGCTGGAGCTTCTCGAGCGGGACGCGCAGACCGAGGCGGTGGTGCTCATCGGAGAGATCGGCGGCACCGAGGAAGAGGAGGCGGCCGCGTTCATCAAAGCCAAGATGCGCAAGCCGGTCTTCGCGTTCATCGCCGGGAAAATGGCGCCGAAAGAAAAGCGAATGGGCCATGCCGGCGCCATCATCGCGGGCGGCAAGGGGACCGTGGAAGAAAAGTCCGCCGCGCTGCGCGGTGCCGGTGTGACCATGATCGAAAGTCCGGCGGCCATCGGGGAGACGGTCAAGGCCGCCCTGGGCCGTCCGGCTGCGCGAACCGTCCGTTGACCGTCAGCGACGGGTATGTTATGCTTGAAGCGACGGTGAATCCGTCGAGGAGGGGTAGATGAAGGACCGCGTGGAGCAAGTCATTAATCGGATTCGTCCGGCCGTCCAGATGGACGGAGGGGACATTGAGCTCGTGGACGTGGTCAACGGCCTGGTGAAGCTGCGGCTGGTGGGCAGCTGCTCTGGCTGCCCGTCATCGATGATGACGCTGCAGCAGGGCATCGAGCGCGCCATCCGCGCCGAGGTGCCGGAGATCACCGGAGTCGAGGCCGTTCCCTCGTAACCCGCCAGGAATTCCACACGCCGAGGAGAATCCTCCTCGGCGTTTTTTCTTGCTTGACAGCCCCGCCGTTTGACCATAGCATATTGAGACTCAGTCTCATTGAGACCTAGTCTCAGAAGGATCTGCATGACCCCCGCGAAACGGTTCGCTAAAGTCCAGGAGCTGCTGAACTCGAAAGGCATCCGCCTCACCGCCCAACGGCGGCTGGTGGTGCGCCGCGCCGTCGGCTATCTTCATTTCACGGCCGAGGAGCTGGTGAAGGATGTTCGCGCGGCCGATCCATCCATCGCGCGCGGGACGGTCTACCGGACGCTGTTGCTGCTGCATGAGGCCGGCGTCGTGGAGAAGCACGACTTCCGTTACGGCCCGCCCAACTACGAAGTGACCTTCGGCAAGGCGCACCACGATCATCTCATGTGCATTCTCTGTGGAGAGATCATCGAGTTCCAGGAGCCGAGGGTGGAGCGGATCCAGCAGGAAGTGGTCCGGCGGTTCGGCTACCAGCTGCTCTCGCACACCCACAAGCTCTACGGCTTGTGCCGCGCCTGCCAGCACGTGGACCCGAAACGCACTACCCGCAAACCGCCGCATCTGCACGTCGAGGAGATCGTCGCCTGATGCGCCATGTTGCGCTGCTGGGCGTCGGGCTGCTGATGGGCGGATGCGCCGCCCATGCGCAGGATCTGCGAGGCTTCGCCAGTCAAGAGCATCTATGCGTTCATTGCAACTGTCTCATGCCGGCCGGCATCGACCCGGAAGCGATCTGCCCGGTCTGCAACTGCGGCAAAAAAGCCAAGGAGTGCGTTCACCGATGACCCGTTGGATGTTGGGGGCGGCGCTTGCCGTGGGGATGACGGCCGGGGCAGCCCCGGCGCAGGCGCATCTGCGGGATTACCTGCTGAATCAGCCCTACTATACGACCAAGCGCGGAGAGTTCGAGGTCGGGTTCTGGAACGACATGAATTTTGCCGAGGCGGATCACAGCGGCTCCTATAACTCAAAGCATCAGATCGAACTCGAGTATGGGGTGACGGACCACCTGCAGCTGGCCTATTATGAGGTGTATGCGTGGGACCGGGCCAAGGACTGGGAGCGGGACGAGTTCAAGATCGAGGCGAAAATTCGGCTGGCTGAGGCCGGGCAATGGCCGGTGGACGTGGCGCTGTACACCGAATACAAAAATCCTGACGGCCATCGCGAGATCAGCAGCGACGAGATCGAGAACAAAATCATCCTCAGCAAAAATTTCGGTCCGTGGAACCTGATCGGAAACTTCGTGTTTGAGAAAAAGATCAACACCGGCAGCGAGATGGAGTTCGAGTACACCGCCGGGGTCAGCTACGGTCTGACTCCGCGTACCCGCCTGGGCATGGAGCTGAAGGAGTCGCTCGGCGATACGAAAGAGTTCGGCGTCCGTCGCAGCGACCACGTCCTCTATTTGTTGCCCGGCATCTACACGAATGTCACCCCGCACATCCGCGTGCTGGCGGGCCCGGCCTTCGGCTTGACTAAGGGCGCGGATGACCTGCAGCTGCGCAGCCTCGTGGAGGTCGAGTTTTAATGATGGACACCGGACCGTGGCTGTTGGGATTGCTGGCGGGGGCGACGATTTTCCTCGGGCTGCCGGTGGCACGCCTGCGGAAAGTGGCCACACCCACCAAAGCCCTGCTCAATGCCACGGCAACCGGCGTGCTTATTTTTCTCCTGATCGAAATCTGCGGCCACGTGCTTGAAGAGATCGAGGAGCTCATCGTGCGGGCCGCGACCGGGCAGCCGGGACTGCAGGAAGCGCTGCAGATCGGAGGGCTCTTCGTCCTCGGGTTTTCCCTCGGCCTGCTGGGCCTGGTCTATTTTGAGCAGCGGCACCTCGGACGGGCCAAGGATCTGAAGCCCGGCAGCGGGGGCACGCGCCTGGCCACGATGATTGCCGTCGGCCTGGGGCTGCACAATTTGAGCGAGGGGCTGGCCATCGGACAGGGCTATGCGTCGGGTGCCTTCGGCCTGGCCTGGCTGCTGGCCATCGGGTTTGCCCTGCATAATGCCACCGAGGGCTTCGGCATTGCCGCACCGCTTTCCGGAGAGCCGGTCAGCTGGCCGTTCCTCATCCGTTTGGGGGTCATTGCCGGCGGGCCGACATTCGTCGGTGCTGTCATCGGCGGCTGGTGGGTCAACAAGCCCTTCGAAACGTTTTGTCTGGCGCTGGCCTCCGGCACGATTCTCTACATCATCGGAGAGCTGCTGCATTTGGGGCGGCAGCTCCGGAATGAAACCGTCGTGGCCGCCGGACTGCTGCTCGGATTTTTCCTGGCCATGGGGACCGATTTCGTGCTCGCCAGCGCCCTGCAGCAGGGCGGCGCGTCGGCGCCGGCGACGATCGATGCCTCGGGCCAGGGCCCCATCGGCGAGCAGTACCACCGGCCGCTGCACGGCGGCTATTTCGGCGACGCCAACGTTGTGTACCACTATGAAGTGCTCCTGACCGATCAGCCTCGCCGCCTGCGCCTTTATGTCAACGATTCCTTCAACCGCCCGATCCGCGTCACCGGCCTGGAGAATCGCTGGACGGTGAATCCGGACAGCCCGAAGCCGATCAAGGGCACCTTTACCCCCGGACCGGAGGAGGCCTACTTCGAGACCGAGCTGCCCCCGCTGGATTCCGAATTCCTCCATGTGGAGGTCGCTGTCCGCAAGGGAAGGATTTGGGCTCCGCTGGAGTTTTCCATCCCCGCGCCTTCGAGATAGCCCCGGCGCACCCGCCGGCCCGCCCGTTCGTGCTATAATACTTGTTTGCCGTATGTCAAGCCTCCGCATTGCCTTAGCCCAACTCAACGTGACGGTCGGCGATCTGGACCGCAACCGGCTCCTGCTTGAAGAGGCGATCCGCCGGGCCGCCGCCTGGCGGGCCGACCTGGTGATCACGCCCGAGCTGGCGGTGTGCGGCTATCCGCCGGAAGATCTTCTGCTGAAGCCCCAGTTCGTGGAGGCCAATCTCCGGGTCGTGGAGCGGCTGCGGTCGGCCACGCGGGGCGGCCTGACGGCGCTGGTGGGCTTCGTGGACCGGGATCGGCGCGGCCGGCTGTTTAATGCGGCCGCGGTGCTGTCGAACGGCCGCCACGCCGCCACCTATCGCAAGCAGTGCCTGCCCAACTACGGCGTCTTCGACGAGCAGCGGTATTTCACCGCCGGCACCCAGAGCATGATGATGGAGCTGGGCGGCTGGCGGGTTGGGGTGACCATATGCGAGGATCTCTGGGACGGCGCGCCGTGCCGTCGGCTAGCCGCCGCCGGCGCCCAGGTGCTGGCCAATCTCTCGGCCAGCCCGTACCACGTCGGGAAACTGATCGAGCGGGAGCGGGTGTTTGCGCGCCGCGCCCGAGAGCATCGGATGGCGATCGCCTACTGCAACCTCGTCGGCGGGCAGGATGAGCTGATTTTTGACGGCGCCAGTCTGATGCTCGATCTCCGCGGACGCCGCCTGGCCCAGGGCGCGCAGTTTCAGGAGGATCTGGTGGTGGTCGATCTCCTCCCCGAGCAGGCCGGCCGCGGCCGATCGAGGCGAGGGCGCGCCGTGCCGGTCCGGCTGCCGTCGCCGCCGGCCAACCGGCCTGCGCTGCGGCAGCAGCCCGCTGTCCAACTGGAGCCGCTCGAGGAGATTTACGAGGCGCTGACGCTGGGCGTGCGGGATTACGTCAGGAAAAACGGGTTTTCCTCCGTTGTCCTCGGGCTCTCGGGAGGCATCGATTCGGCGCTGACCGCCTGCATTGCGGCCGACGCATTGGGCCCCACTCAGGTGATCGGCGTGGTGATGCCGTCGCGGTTTTCTTCGGCGGACACCCAGGAGGATGCCCGCCGGGTGGGCCGCGCGCTGGGCATCGAGGCGCAGGAGGTGTCCATCGAGCCGATCTTTGCGGCTTGCCTGCAGACGCTGAAACCGCTCTTCGGAGACCGGCCGGAAGACCTGACCGAGCAGAATCTGCAGGCGCGCATCCGGGGGCTGCTCCTCATGGCGCTCTCCAACAAGTTCGGCTGGCTGGTGCTGACGACCGGCAACAAAAGCGAAATGGCCACCGGCTATACCACGCTGTACGGCGACATGGCCGGCGGTTTTGCCGCCATCAAGGACGTTCCGAAGACGCTGGTCTACGAGCTGGCCCGGTTTCGAAACCGCCGGGGACCGAACCGGCCGATTCCAGAGAGCGTGCTGAAGCGGGACCCGACGGCCGAACTGGCGCATCGTCAGCGGGATCAGGATACGCTGCCGCCCTACAGCGTGCTGGACCGCATTCTGAAGGCCTACGTCGAGGAAGACCGCAGCCTGCAGGAGATCCTGGCCGGCAACCGGATGGAACCGGCGATGGTCCACCGGGTGCTGCAGATGGTCGACCGGTCCGAATACAAGCGGCGCCAGGGCCCGCCCGGCATCAAGATTACCCCGAAGGCTTTCGGCAAAGACCGCCGGATGCCCATTACCAACCGCTACCGCGAAGGCCTCCATGTATAACGTGCTGATCGTTACGGACGATTGGGACCGGAAAAAGCCGCTGAAATCGCAGCTGCTGACCTTCGGATTTTCACTCGCGCCCCTGGCTTCTGCGTCGCTCTTCAGCGAGGAGTTCCATCCGCCGGCGGCTGACTTGCTCATAGCGGACCTCGAACGCTGCGCGACGGACAGCGCGAAGCTCTGCCATGCGCTGAAACGGGAGCCGCCGTTCAAGGAGCTGCCGCTGATTCTGCTGGTGACCGAGGCCCACCTGGGCCGGCTGGATTTTGGCTGGGGCATCGACGATTACCTCACGCTGCCGGTGAGCCCGCAGCGGCTGGCCGAGCGGCTGAAATTCCTCGTCTGGAAGCTGCACCGGGTGGTGCCCACCAACGGCTTTTCGAAGGGCGGCCTGGTCATCGATTTCGAGCGGTATGAAGTGCATGTCCATGGGGCGCCGGTGGATCTGACGTTCAAGGAGTACGAGCTGCTGAAGTTCCTCGTCACCCACCCCGGCAAGCCGTTTACCCGCGAAGCGCTGCTCGACAAAGTCTGGGGCTACGACTATTACGGCGGCACCCGGACCGTGGACGTGCACATCCGGCGCCTGCGCGCCAAGATCGAAACCGGTGCGACGGCGTATATCGACACCGTCCGCAACGTCGGCTACAAGTTCCTCGACTCCTCCGCGTAACTCCCCTTGCGCACAAGGGCTACGCGCCCTTCCCGCCTTGTTTTTTCCGCCTGCCATCAGGTATAGTTGAAGCACAACTCCTCGAACAGCCACACCCGGAGTAATCCGGGGTCGGAAAGCCACGGGTCCTTGTCAGGACAGCCGGTTGCCGAAGGGGGACAAGGATCGCCGGGTTGCCGAAAGGGAGCAGGAATTCCCATTTTGGAGCCCGGTTTTTTGTTGCATGCGGACGGCGAGGCAGATGACGGCACCAAGACGACGGTCACAGCGCGGATTTTCGATAGTCGAGCTGCTGGTGGGCACCGGCCTGCTGGTCGGCGGCGGCGGCGCGTTGCTGGTCGGCATGTACCATGGGATGATTTTCGTCGATTATCTCAGCGACCTGCAGGTGGCCATGCACGCGGCCCAGGGCAAGCTGGAGGAGCTGGCAGCGACCGATTTTGACACGCTGGCCGCCGATGCTGCGGCAAACAGCACGGCCGGAGAGCGGTTCTGCATGGCCGCCAATGTCAATTGCGACGCGGCGCACACCCTGAACCCCGAAACCTCGCTGACCTCCGGCAAGCTCAATGTGCATATCCGGCCCTATCCGGATCCCAACGATCCGACCCCGGACATGCTCGATATCCATGTGGCCGCCAGCTGGCGCTCCCGCGGACGCTGCATCGGAGGGGAGGATGCCGGCAGCGGAGCCGGCCAATGCAGCGGCCTGTTGGAAAACGGGGAAGATCTGGATCACGACGGGTGGATGGATTCGCCGGTGATGCTCTCCACCCGGGTCTCGCGGAAGGACGACCCATCATGAGCCGCCGCCGCGCCGCCAGCGGCATTACCCTGCTGGAGCTTATCGTGGTGATGACGATCGTGATTCTCATCGTCGCGGGCGTGCTGACATCGCTGACGCAGACCAGCACCCAGGTGTGGGCGCGGACCGATTCGCAGATGGTCAACGGAGCCACGGCGCAGCAGGCGGTCAACCGCATCACCGAAGATTTGCGCCGGGCCCACCGGCCAATCACCTGCGCTTCCGGATTCGGAGTCTCCCGGATGATCTTCACCCCGGCGGACGACAGCCCGCCAGTCACCTATGCATTTAGCCCGTTCTCGGCTTCGGGGACCAGCCTCATCCGCTCCCAGAATGGCGTCGATCAGGTCATGGCCGGCGGGCTCTCGACGTTCAGCTGCACTTATGGCAGCGAGATGGTCAGTTTGCAGCTGACGGTGCAGGTGGCGGATTTTAAAGCACTGTCAACTCCGCAAACGCTGGTGTGGAAAGTGTGGGTTCCCAACCCGTAAGGGAGGGAGGAGCAATGCGCCGACGCGGCAAGGGCAATCGCGGAATCCTCCTGATCAGCAGCTATCTCCTGCTGAGCATCTTCCTCGTCTACTCGAACATCCTCCCCGTCCGGTCCATCAATCATCACCTCGCCGCCACCACGCTGCGCAACCAGTTTCAGGCGCAGGACCTGGTCCGCGGAGGGCTGGAGCAGCTGCATGAAGAGCTGTTCGACTTCCTGCGGACGACGGTTTATCAACAGGCCCACAACGGGAATGCGCAGGAGGCGCTGGATTGGCTGGATCACCTGGGCGGAACCCCCGAATGGCCCTGGTTCAATGTGGCGGATCGTGACGGCGACAGCATCAAAGAAGCCGCCGACACGGTCGTCGACGGCCTGAGAGGCAACCCGGTGTGCATCCGCAATCTGCCGACGGTCCCCACCCAGCAAATCACCAGCGGCAAGAGCAGCACCTCCACGGTTCCGTTGTCCTGCTACCCGGCCACCTCGCCCGAAACATTGTTTGCGCCGCGTGTCTGGATCTCGGACGTGGCCAACCGCGGGGAGGATGTCAACGGCAACGGGATCCTTGATGCCGGCGAGGATCTCAACGGCAACGGAGGCGTCCCGGACCCGGCCAACCCGCTCAGTCCGCGCGTGGTCATGTTCGAAGCCGAAGCGGTGGTCAACGGCATCCGCAAGCGGATTCAGGCCGAATATACCTACAGCCTCTCCACCTCGAACATCTTCCGTTATGCCTATTTTGTGAACAATTTCGGCTGGATGGAGCCGCCTCAAGGCGCCCGATGGGTGGTCAACGGGGATATCCGGGCCAACGGCGATCTATTTTTCGGCGACAAGGCGTCAGGTTCCAAGACCACCTGGCCAAACATCGAGCACTTGTGGGTGCAGGGCAACATGTATGCCTCTGAAAATCCGAACGTCATCAACCCCTATACGCTGCTGCCCGCGAAAGGCTCCATCAACAGTAAGCTTGACGCCAACTGGCATGACGAAACGCAGTATGTAACGAGCCAGACCAACTATTGGGAGGACAAGCGCTGGATGGGCGCGGCGCGTCCGAACCGGCGCCTGACGCTTCCCGGGAAACCCGCCATCGGCGGCGCGGTGAAGCTGCTGCCGGAAGGCCAGGGGTGGAACACCGAGCAGGGCTATGCGCCCAAAAAACTGACGAAGCAGGATACGCATGACATGCCGTATCTGGGCGATCTGGGTCTCTATAAGCAGATGGCCGGCCAGCAGAACAGCTCGCTCTCCGCGCCAGGCTACAGCATCCCGGACGGCGTCTATAAAGGGCCGGATAATCTGGCGGGCACGGCCGATGACAACACCCCGATCGTGCTGATCGGGACGAAGGCCGATCCCATCGTCATCAACGGGCCGGTGGTGATTCCCGGGGATGTGATCATCAAGGGCTGGGTGTCGGGCCGAGGCACCATCTATGCGGGCCGCAATATTCATATCGTCGGAGAAGTGAAAGTCACCAAGCCCTATGAGACTCCAGCCATCGAGCGGGATCCGGCCACGGGCATTATTCAGCTGCGGGGGGAGAACTGGAATGAAAATGTCGACTGGCAGACCCGCCTGAAGCTGGGCAAAGTTTGCGATGACGGCACCTATGTGCCGCCCAACCCGAACGGCTCCATCCCGGCAGGAGGCTGCTGATGAAGCGCTATGCCCTGGTGGTCGGGTGTGCGGTCGTCGGAGGGCTGCTGGCGCATGCCATGGACGGATGGGCGACCGGAGGGGAGCAATGCCTGTGCCAGAATCCCCCGGCCACCTCGTGCGCAGAGCCCGTGAAAACCTACCTGGACAGCTGCGGCAATCCCACCTGCACGACGCCGAGTTTTCTGACCGCCTGCCAGCCGCTGATTGATCCCAGCACGGTGGGCTGCAACCTCCCGGTCGCGGGCACCAACAACTGCGGCGCGTGCACGGTCAATGGGACCAAAAATTGCGGGGGATCCGGCCAGACCGACTCCCCGTACAAACCCTACGGCTATGCGGTGCCCGGCGATGAGACGTATGGCTTCTCGAACGTGACGGCCTTCAAACAAAGCCACGCCGCTCCGGAGAAAGCGTCGCTGCTGGGGCTGGCGGCCAAGGGCAACATCGTCATCGGCAATTACCGCTCAGCGCCTTTTGAAAATAAAACGCTGCCCAAGCTGCGAACCGGCGTCGGATCGATCGTGCAGCCCTACGTTGTGGATCCGACCGACGAGGCGCTGGGCTACAAGGACTCCACGAACGTCAAGGGGGAGCTGGTGTTCAGCGGCAATTATGACCGGCGGGACTGGCAACTGAATGCCGCCGGCCAGCTCGTGCCGGGCACAAAGCTGGACGGGACTGAACGGAAATTCTATGAATCGACGCTTCCCAATGACGTCTTCCAGGCGCTGATCGATCCCAGCGATCCGTTATATTCATTCAGCCGCGATGGCCAGATCGACGCCGTGCTCTACACCAACCATGCGATTGCGGGCTATGTGCCGCCGAAGCAGCACGATGGCAATGGGTACAACTACTTCACGATGAACGGTTCCATGGTCAGCCGGGACGACGCGCTCATGATCGACAGCAACTTCGTCCTGAATCACGACATGCGTCTCTCAGGCCAGGGCGGTGCGAACAACCTGGGGCTGCCCTTGGCCCTCGCCAGGCCGCGCCTGACCCGCTGGCGGGAGGGCCCGCCGTCTCCGGCGGCATGCCAGTAAGCGGATTTTTGTTTACCTCGATTTAACCTCTCCGTGATTTCCCCGTAACGTCCCTTCGGTACCATGCCGTCCGCATGCGCGGAAACGGAATGGCAGGCCCGCTTCAATTACGCTTTGGCGATCTCTCCATTGATCTCGACCGGTATCAAGTTTTCCTGGCCGAGCGCCCGCTCATGCTTCCCTACCGGGAATACGCCCTGCTGGTCTACCTGGCCGGCCGCGCCGGGCAGGTGGTCCACAAGCGGCAGCTGCTGGAGGAGGGGCTAGGCCGGCATGATCCGGGCGGGCTGCGGATGGTGGATGAGCATATCCGCCATCTCAAGAGCACGTTAGAGCGGGAAGGCCGGCTGTTTATCGAGCCGGTCGGTGAGATCGGCTACCGGTTTGAGCCGGCGGCACGCGTGTAACATCGAATTAACACGGGTGTGATACGCGCGTAACGTGCGCGCGATATCCTTGGGCTGTTTATGGGTGGGGGAGCTGTGAGGCAAAAGGAGGAGAGAATGCGGGTAGGACAGGTGCTTGTGGGGATGGTGATGCTGGCGGCTGCCGCACCGGCCTGGGCGGATGACGCGTCCATGGCGGGCGACAAGGCGGAGATCCAGCTCTTGAAGGCCCGGCTGGACAAGCTGGAGCGGAAGGTGTCGGATCAGGCTTCTTCAGGCGCTTCGGGGACGAGTGATGCAGGCGCTGCCGGCATCAGCTTGCCAAGCGGGATCCAGGATCTGGCCATCAGCGGCTACGTGGACGCGGCTTATGGCTATAACTTTAACCGGCCGGATACTGGTGCACCAGCCCGCACCAATCGCGGGCGCGTCTTTGATACGAATCCCAACAGCTTTACCCTGCATGCGGCGAAGATCGCGCTGGAAAAACCGCTTTCGGACGGCTCGCCGGTCGGATTCCGGACCGATCTCATGTTCGGCGATGATGCGGAGCTGATCCACTCCACCGGCTTGGGCAACGCGGTGACCGGGGATAACCCGATCCCGTTTGACTTGGAGCAGGCGTATGTGTCGGCCCGCGCGCCGATCGGCAGCGGCGTGGACTTCAAAGTGGGGAAGTTTGTCACCTTGCTGGGCGCTGAAGTGATCGAAAGCCCGGCCAACTGGAACTACTCCCGCTCGTATCTCTTCGGCTTCGCGATCCCCTTCACGCACACCGGGGCGCTGGCGAGCTACTCGTTGGGCGACATCGGCTCCACCAGCTTCGGCATCGTGAATGGCTGGGATCTTGCGGATGAGAACAACTCGTTCAAGACGATGCTCGGCAATCTGACGCTGACCCCCATCGAAGGGGTCACGCTGGCGACCAACCTCATCACCGGCGCCGAGCGGGCCTCGGACAACCAAAACGACCGCACCGTCCTGGATCTGGTGGGTACCTGGCAGCCGATGGACGCCCTGACGCTGATGGCCAACCTGGACTTCGGCCATGAAGGCAGCATTACGCACGGCGGGACGACCCCAGGCTCCGACACCGGCAACTGGAACGGGGTGGCGCTCTACGCCAAGTACAATCTCAGCGATACCTGGTCGCTGGCCGGCCGCTGGGAAACATTCAATGACCAAGACGACGTGCGGACCGCGTTGACCGGGCCGAGCGGCGGGGTGCTGGAAGGCCTGCGGCTCTATGACTATACGTTGACCAGCCAGTGGGAGCTTTCCAAGCACATGCTGGCGCGGCTGGAATACCGGCACGACCTCTCGAATGAGCGGGTGTTCTTCCACAAAGCCGCGTTGTTTAAGACCGCACAGGACACGGTTGCAGCGGAGTTCATCACGCGCTTTTAAAACGGGATTGGCCTGTCCGCCGCCTACCCGGACAGGGCAGGGGCGGGCGCACGGCGGCCCGCCCCTGCATTTTTCTCGGCAGCGAACGCAAGGAGGACGGTACCTATGGGAACGACGGCAACATCCGGATGGGCAACCCTGTGGTTTTTATTGGGGTTTACGATTTTGGGAACGGCCGGCACAGGCGGCGGGATCCTCAGCCTCTTGGCAGGGGGTGCGGTGATCGCGTTCTCCGGCGTTCTATTTAAAGCGGCTCGCGCCAAGGAGGAATGATGCGACTCATCGGCATTCTGTGCGCGCTGGGGGGATGGGCGTTGTCCGTCGCCGGACTGTTCATCACCTCCTCGAATAACGGACGGATTCTGATCGCCTGCGCAGGCATCGCCGTATCGCTCTATGGCAGCTTGGGTGTGTTGAACGGCTACTATCTTGAGCGGGCCATATGGAAAAAGTAACCCGACGGGAGGCAAGGATGAAGTGGCAACAGAAGAAGGCCGGCCTGCTCCTCGCCGTGCTCGGCCTCATCGGGCTGTGGGGAATCGCGGCACCAAGCAAGGCCGAAGCACTCGATGCCTCGGAGACGGTGCTTAGCGGGATTTCCACCCCGGCGACCGATGAGATTGCCGCCAAAGGCGATCCGGGGGCTGAGAAGTACGGCAATGCCAGCGACATCGCCATGGCCGATGCCAAAAAAGGGCTGACCCTGGCTGACATCGCGAATCAGGTCGGGCAGAATAAGGTCGGTATCAATTTCACCTGGACCTTGATCTGCGGCTTCCTGGTCATGTTCATGCAGGCCGGGTTTGCCCTAGTGGAGACCGGGCTCATTCGCGCGAAGAACGCCAATCACACCATGATGATGAACTTCATGGTATATGGGCTGGGACTGTTTGCCTATTGGGTGTGCGGGTTTGCGATCCAAATGGGCGGCTGCGCCCCGATTGCGAATCTGGGGGGTTCTTTCCCGCTCAATAGCGAGCACGTCGTGAACTTCCTGGGCAAACCATGGGCGCTCTGGGGGACCAAGGGTTTCTTCTTGAGCGGCGCCACATATGATGTCAGCGTGATGGTGCTCTTCCTGTTCCAGATGGTCTTCATGGACACGACGACGACCATCGTGACCGGCTCCTGCGCAGAGCGGTGGAAGTACTCCGCGTTTGCAGTCTCGACGATCTTCCTGGGGGCGCTGATCTACCCGCTGTTTGGCAACTGGGCGTGGGGATGCGGCTGGCTGTCCCAGCTGGGCGTGAACTTCGGTCTGGGGCATGGGTATGCAGATTTTGCCGGCTCAGGGGTCGTGCACTCCGTGGGCGGCCTGACCGCAATGGCCGTCGCCATGCAAATCGGACCGCGCATTGGCAAGTACAACCGGGACGGCAGCCCGAATGTCATCCCAGGGCACGATCTTACCTACGTGCTGTTGGGCTGTTTCATTTTGGCGTTCGGCTGGTTCGGTTTCAATCCGGGCAGCACGCTGGGCGCATCGGGCAATGGCTGTTTGCGCATCGGCAGCGTGGCGGTCAATACCATGCTGGCCGGCTGCACCGGTTCCTTCGCAGCGCTGCTCTACATGTGGATCCGGTACGGCAAGCCCGATGCTTCGATGGCGGGCAACGGATTGCTCGCCGGCCTGGTGGCGATCACGGCGCCCAGCGGGTTCGTGAACACGCTGAGTGCCGCCATCATCGGGTGGGTGGCCGGCATTCTGGTCTGTTTGGGGGTTGAATATTTTGACCGCGTCGCAAAGATTGATGATCCGGTCGGCGCCATGTCAGTCCACGGGGTCAACGGGTTGTGGGGAGTGCTCTCCGTTGGGCTCTTTGCCGACGGCCGCAGCAATTATGGCGGCAGCTGGAACGGCGTGGCAGGCTCTGTGACGGGGTTGTTCTATGGCGATGCCGGGCAGCTCGTCGCACAGCTCGTCGGGATTGCGACGCTGGTCGGGATTATTTTCTCCCTCTCGTTTATCTTCAACTGGCTGGTTGATATCGTTGTAGGCCAGCGGGTCAGCGCCAAAGTGGAATTGGCCGGCCTGGATATCCCGGAAATGGGCGCTCTCTGCTATCCCGACTTTCAATTAAAAGCAGCGGACTATTCGGGCGGATCGGTGAGCGGGGCCGCGGCCTCTTCGGCGCTCAAAGGATAACGGAGGTCAGCATGGTTCTCTTCTTTGGCATCGTGTCGATCGTCGCGTTCGTGGCGATTGTCGCGATCAAGCCGGGCAAGAGCATCTTCAGTTGAGTGTGATCTTTGGGAGCCGGAGAGGCGCAACACCTCTCCGGCTCCCGGGAGCACAAAGGAGACGTCTGCATCATGAAGCTCATTACGTGCGTGATTCGACCCGACAAGCTGGATGCCGTGACGGATGCGCTGGATAAGCAGCATATCGTCGGCATGACGGTCACCGATGTCCGCGGCTTCGGCCGCCAGAAGGGCCAGGTCGAGCATTACCGGGGCGGGGAGTATACGATCCGGTTCATCCCGAAGGTGAGAATGGACATCGTGGTGCAGGATCAAGATGTCGAGACGGCCATCAGCACCGTGGGCAAGGCCGCCCGGACCGGCAACATCGGTGATGGGAAAATCTTTGTGGTCGATGTGTCCAACGCAGTGCGCATCCGGACCGGTGAAAAAGGCACCAGCGCGCTGTAAGAGCGGCCACAGCCGCAACCAAACGGTGATGAATGGGTGCTTCGGTCATTGAAGAGCCTCGCGATGCGGGGCCGGTGTCCGGCAAGGGCAAAGGGCGCCAGGCCATGAAAATGGTTTCCTGCATTGTTCGTCCGGAGCGGCTGGAGGCGGTCAAGGAGGCCTTCGTCCAACTGGGCGTCGTGGGGGGCATGATGGTCACCGATGTCCGCGGCTTCGGCCGCCAGAAGGGCCAGGTCGAGCATTACCGGGGCGGGGAGTATACGATCCGATTCCTCCCCAAGGTGCGCATCGACATCGCCGTCTCTGAGGAGGATGCGGAGAGCGTCATCGCCGCGATCCGGCAGGCCGCCCACACAGGACAGGTAGGGGACGGGAAGCTCTTCATCTCGGAGGTGCACCAAGTGGTGCGCATTCGAACCGGTGAGCGAGGGGCAATAGCATTGTGAATGCTCCGGTTCCGGCGGGATATGAGACCATGAAGCAACAGGCATATGAGCAATTGCAAGATGGCCGGTTCGAAGAAGCGGTTGAGACGTTTTCCGCAGCACTTTCGCTGTGTCCGCAGGAGGCCCAGGCGCTTCGTGGACGGGGCTGGGCGTATGGCGAGTTGAACCGCTGGACGCTGGCTGAGGCCGATTTTCGTCAGGCAAAAGACGCCGCCCCGGAGAATAGCGACTACGTGGTCGACTGGGCCAACAGTTTGGGCATGGACAACCAGGTCTATCGCGCGCTCGAAGTGTTCGAAGAGCTGCTGGCTCGCCAACCGGATTGTCTGCGAGCTCATCTGGAGTTAGGCCGGTTGCATTTGCGATTGGGGGCGATTCCGAAAGGGCGTCAATGCTTCCAGCAGGCGCTACGGTGCCGTCCCAGCGGCGCGCAGCGGCAGCAGATCATGGCCATCCTGCAGGAGCAGGACCGGATGGACCGCAAACGGTATTACCGGCCGGATTTTGAAGCGCTCAACCGGCAACAGCAACAGCAACAGCCACAGGGCGGCCTCATCCATCACCTCCGGCGGCTGCTCAGCCGATGGTTCAGATGACGTTTCAGCGCACGCTGCTCATCTGGTTCTGCAGCCTGCTCCTGGCCGGGTCGGTGCTGGTGGTCTACTTCGGCATGCCCTGGGGGCCGCTGCTCATCGGGGGCGGCGCCACCCTGCTTCTGACGGTCATTCGGTATTGGTGCAAGAAAAAATGCACATAACATTGACGGCAGATGCCTCAGTGGTATACTTGCAGTCACCCGTCCGCCCGGGACGGTCATGAGGCCTGGACCAACCGCTCATCCGGTTTAACACAAGGAGGCTTGTTGCATGCCTAGGGTAGCTGTCTCTCGATCGCGCCGCGCGCCGGCCCGCGCGGAAAGCCGCGCTTCGGGCGGAACCAATCACGCCAAGTATCTCAGCCCGTCCTATACCGACGAGGCGGTCAAGAAAGTCTGGCAGATCATCAAGCAGAACAAGATCACGGTTGTGGACCTGAAGTTCAACGACCTGCCCGGCCTCTGGCAGCACTTCTCCATCCCGGTGGAGGACGTGCCCCAGAACCCGAAGGAAGGGCTGTGGGTGGATGGGATCGGCTTCGACGGCTCCTCGATCCGCGGGTTCCAGAAGATCCAAGAATCGGACATGAACCTGTTTCTCGACCCAACGACCGCGGTCCTGGATCCGGTGTGCGAAACTCCGACGCTGAGCGTAATCTGCGACATCTACGACCCGATCAGCAAAGAGGCCTACAGCCGGGATCCGCGGTTCATCGCCCGCAAGGCCGAGGCGTACATCAAGAAGACCGGCATCGCGGACGTGAGCTACTGGGGTCCGGAGCCGGAGTTCTTCATCTTCGACGACATCCGCTTTGACTCCACCGAGAACTCGAGCTACTACTTCATCGATTCGGTCGAGGGCGATTGGAACACCGGCCGCGATGAGAAGCCGAACCTCGGCTACAAACCTCGATACAAGGAAGGCTATTTCCCGGTTCCGCCGCATGACCAGCTGCAGGACATCCGCAGCGAGATTATGGCCAAGGCCCGGGCCGCCGGAGTGCCGGTGGAGAAGCACCACCACGAGGTGGCCACGGCCGGCCAGTGCGAGATCGACATGCGCTACTCGACGCTGACCAAGATGGCCGATCACCTGCTGATGCTTAAGTACGTGGTCAAGAACGTTTCCCGCAAGCACAACAAGGTTGCGACCTACATGCCCAAGCCGCTGTTTGGCGACAACGGCTCCGGCATGCACTGCCACCAGAGCCTGGCCAAGGGCGGCGAGAACCTGTTCTTCGGCAAGGAGGGCTACGCCAATCTCAGCCAGTTGGGCAAGTGGTACATCGGCGGGCTGATCAAGCACGCGGCCTCGATTTTGGCCTTCGCGGCTCCGACCACCAACTCCTACAAGCGGCTGGTGCCGGGTTACGAGGCGCCGGTGCTGCTGGCCTACGCGGCCCGCAACCGCTCGGCCTCGTGCGGCATCCCGGTGGGGAAGAGCCCGAAGGCCAAGGGCATCGAGATC
>OBEQ010258716.1_pt1 | contig 60886 bp, 65 predicted proteins | sample 1670901 | NCBI WGS metagenome assembly OBEQ01 (sample SAMEA104232315, study PRJEB22302) | groundwater metagenome | biome: forest; feature: aquifer; material: groundwater | place: USA | collected 2011-08-07 | depth 5.4 m
AAATACCACGGTATCAACCGCGGCAACTACCTGCCGTACATCAAAGAAATGGAATTCAGATTCAACCACAGAAACGAGCAGCTCTACCCGCTGCTCGTACGCGTAATACGCCAATTTGCTCCGAAAAAGCCCTAATCACCTAATTTTTTCTTCACAGTGGCCAATGCCCCAATTATTAACAACCCAAATGCAAGAGTGATGCTCAAGCACGTTGCCACTGCAAACGACTTGCTGCTTTGTTACACAATCAATTCCATTCGGAACAGTACATGTAAGTGCCCCTACAGAAACTGATAAAACGAGAAATGCTGCCAAAGCAACGAAGAAAAATTTCATCCAAATCAAATAAATAAGCCCACCCGGCTTTAAAAACGCAACCTTTGCCTTTCGCCTCCCGGCGAAGGCTTCCTCGTCTTTACGCGAACCGCGTTTCGGCAACGTATTTATACTTCTGGGGGCATTAAGGTAGTAAGTAACGTTTAAACAGTGATTGGATTTGGAGAGTTTGAAAACGGATTTCGTCGCAATCAGCGAAGCTCTAGGTTTGACTACAGCTTCTTTCATGAAACAAGCAAGCGCAAGCTCGCCTGTAGAAACAACCCTTCCTGGAGTGCCTCAAGAGAGGCTCTCTGCGAGAGTGGAATTGGCAGGCCGAAAGGCTGGCCGTGGTTTGCCTCGATTGGCGCAGTAAGCTCTAACTCCTTGTGAACTGTCTAAATGCGCGCCGCAAGTGCCTTGCAAAAGGCATTTTGAAACCCGTTTTCTAGGCACAGCCATGCACCCGTTGAAAGGTGAAAAACGCACGAAATGAGGGCTAGGTGGCAACTCAAGCATGGACGCGGAAAGCAAGCGAAAGCTGCTTGGAAAGACGATTGCATCGCTTGAACAAAGCGTTGTGGTGGTTGAAGGGAAGCGCGACCAACTTGCGCTGCAAAAGGCAGGCATTCAATGCCTTTCTGTTGCAGTTGCTGGAAGGAAGCTTGAAGAAACGATAAAAAAAATTGGCGCATTAGCGCTTGGAAAAAGAGTGGTCTTGTTAACTGACTTTGACGAGGAAGGAAAACGCAAGGAAAAGGAGCTTCGCGAGGCACTGCTGCACCAAGGGGTGAAGGCAGACATTGCAACGCGCAGGAACTTTAGGCACCTGTTCCGCTTAAGCACTGTGGAACAGCTGCCTTTCGCGCTTGAAAGACTCGAGAAAGAAGTTGCAGGCAACTCTAACTGAAATGGAGGTTTTTGAAATGGGAAAGACTTACGTGGACATCGTAAAATATCTTATTAAGGCAAACTTGGAAGTAAACGGAATTGTCGAAAAGCCCGACATCGTAGGAGCTATTTTCGGCCAGACGGAGGGCTTGCTTGGCGACGAGCTTGACTTGCGCGAGCTGCAGAAAAACGGAAGGATTGGCAGGATTGAAGTAGATACTACAGTGCGCGGTGGAAAGTGCATTGGCAGCATAACCATTCCGTCCAGCTTGGACATGGTTGAAACCAGCATTTTGGCAGCGGCTTTGGAAATAGTTGACAGGGTAGGCCCCTGCGACGCCAAGATAGCGACTGTAAGGATTGAGGACACGCGCTCACTGAAGAGAAAACAGGTTTTGGGCAGGGCAAAGGAATTGCTCAAGACAATGGTATTGAGCGAAATACCGGAAAGCCGAGAACTCAGCGAAATGGTGCGCAACGAGCTCAAAATAGCCGAAGTAGGCGTTTTCGGCGCAGACGCGCTGCCCTGCGGGCCTGAAGTTGCAACCAGCGAAGACATTATAGTCTGCGAAGGGCGCGCGGATGTAATCAACTTGCTGCGCAACGGAATAAAGAACGGGATTGCAATCGGCGGGGCCAACGTAGGCAAGACAATCACCGACTTGTGCAGAAAGAAGGAAGTGACTGCCTTCCTCGACGGCGACCGCGGCGGAGACATCATTCTCAAGGAGCTCATGCACGCAACCGAAATTGACTTTGTTGCAAGGGCACCGCCTGGAAGGGAGCTTGAAGAGCTCTCGCGCAAGGAAATCATCCAAGCAATAAGGCGCAAAGTGCCGGTCGAGCAGGCTGCCAACGCAGGGCCGGGAGGAGTGCTCCCAGCCGCTGCGCCAGAGCGTGCAGACCGCGTTGAACGCAACGACAGGATGGAGAGAAACGACCGCGGTGGGGAACGCAACGACTTCCGCGATAGGCGCGACGCGCCTCGAATGAGGCCGCCAATGCAGGTTGAAAGAAGCGAGCGCATAGAACGCCCGTCAGACAGGCCAACTATATTTAGCGGAGAGAGACCTGCTGCCGCAGAGAGAATGCCTGCAGCAGCTCCAATGGAAAGGCCAATGCCGTCTAGAATTGAGGCGCCAGTAATTCCAAAGGACGTTATTCCTGCAGAAGTTGCAACAAAACTGCGCGGCACCCTCAAGGAACTTGAAGGAAGCCTAAAGGCAAGGATTATTGCGCCCGACGGCAGCGTTGCAAGCGAGGTTGCAATCCGCGACATAATGGCCGCCTTGGAGGGCGCGCCTGCAGTGCAGTCGGTAGTGCTTGACGGAATCATAACGCAGAGGCTGCTTGACTTAGCTAGCGAGAAAGGCGCCAAGTACGTTGCGGGTTTGCGCACTGGCAACATTGCAAACAAGCCGGCAACACTGTCAATCCTTTTGGCAGAATAAGTGGAAGGAAAACTTTTTCTTTTTGGGCGGGAAACCGCCTAATTTTATTTTAAATTTCTTTAGCGCCAGCCTTCAGTGAGAAAAAGGCTACCTGATTTTTGCAGTCGGGTGGCGCTTGGCAGGTGCTTTCGGAGCACGGGGCAGCTTTAGCCTAGACGATAGCCTCACCCACCTTTGAAGGTGTGAGCGCAGCTTAACTGGGTCGGCCAACTTGTCGAGCTCGCCGCGCTTGTCAACTACTAATGCAATCCACGGGTGGACCTGCTGTGAAAAAGGGTAGTTGTTTCCCTGGAATACCACATCTCTGTGGGAGAGCGTCGCATATTTTTTTGCCAAAAACTTTCCGTTGACGAAAGTGTTCGGGCTTTTCCTGCGGTCAAGCAAGCCCACTATGCCACCTGGCGAAACCATTAGCTTCCATTGTTTTGGCGAAATGGCGTGCGAGGTAATCAAGTTAGGCGCTATCGGCAGTTGATTGTCGTGGCCTCGCGCCCCCAAACCCACTTGGACTGTAGATGATGCGTTGAGTGGAATTACTTTGACGCGGTCGTTAACTTGCCAGGTGCCATTGCCGCCGGAAACTTCAGGGTACAATACAAATAAGCGAGTGCCTTTGGGTTTTGCGTCAATTCTTTTGAGCGGGCGCTTTGATGGTTTCATTGAAGGCATTTTTTCACCAAATAACTTAACTTGAAAACCTAATGCAGCGCAGTCTAATAATCTTCCGTTCATGCGATGTTTTTAGTTTTTTTGGCAGAGGGCTTGGTTTTCGGTTGGTTTGAAGAAATTGAGAGAACTTTGGGGTGCTCGGCAAGCAGTTTGAGCATTTCCTTGGAAACCTTCTGCACAATTCTCTGGCTCAACCCATAATTCCGCGCCACGTCCACTGCACGCTTAGGCGCGCGGTCTTCCAAGCCATGCAAGTTTATGAAAACCTCCCTGTTGCGTGCGTGCACTCTTTCTTGGCCGGGCAACTCCATTGTCCTTACTGCATCTAAGAGAATTTCCCGCGCTTCGGAATTCTCTGCAAGTTTTGAAGGGGAGGGGCCTGATGCAGCCAATCCTTCAAGTGGCTTGCGGATCCATCCATTAGACAACTTTTGAGCATGCAAATTGCCCACTATCCTCTGGGAGGCCAGGCGCATTGCGCCAATCAGCCAAGTTCTAAGTTGCGTCCCCCGTCCCTTTTGATACTTGCGGGCTGATTTTATCATTTCAGCCTGAAGTTCTTGGGAAAGGTCATCCTTTGTCAAGCCATGCTTTTCTAGAAATTTGCCGCGAGTAGCCCAGACAATAGACGCGTGCTTTCTTGCAAGCGGCTCCCTTTCCTTCGCTATCCTAAGGTCTCCCATCTTAAACTTTCACACCCATTTTCCTCAAAACATTCATTGCTTGGCCCGTGTTTTGGAAGTGCACTGCCTCGATGCCAATGCTTGCAGCGCCTTTCACGTTGTCCAACAAATCGTCAAAGAAAACAACGTCAGATGGCTTTACGCCAAGCTGGCGCGCTATTATTTTGAATGCTTGGGGGTCGGGCTTTTTGGCGCGAATCTTGCCGGAGACGAAAGTGTAGTCGAACCTGCTGGTAATGCCCCACTTGCCGTTCCAGAAAGAGAACAGCTCCGGGGACATGTTGGTGAACGCCACTACGCAATAGTTCTTGCGCAGCTCTTCTACAAGCTCCGGCATTCCAGGCATTGGCGAGAAGTTTTCGAGCGCCAAGTCGCCGGTGAAATACACGCCGTGCATGTCAAACATTATGATCGGGCGGAAAAAGCGTTTTTTCACCCACTTGTAAACCGGCCATGAAACAAGGAAGGCAAGCAAGCCCGCCCCTAGAGCCGGGAAGGGCTCTGTGAAAAACTCTGGCGCCAAAGCAAGCGCGGCCAGTACAAGTAAGCCTGCTATTGCCAATCTTACGAAATGAAGCTGGAGCATATCGCAAAGATTTTGGGCAAAAGCGGCATTTAACTCTTGTGCCAGCGCGCAACACGTACTGCTAGGCCTTTTTTATTTTGCGCAGGCAGAAAATACTATGGGAAACCTGCAAAAACTCTTGTTCGGGTGGATGTCAAAGGCGGCGGTGCTCGACTACTTGAAGCGCTGCACTGAAAGCGAGCGCAACCGGCAGGCCGAAATCCTCTCAAAGTGGGAGGAAAGCTCGCAGGCTGCAATAACCATATCGGAAAACGAGCCCAACATAGCGGAAACTGTTGAAACCCTGAGTTTTTACCAGGGAATGCACGACAAGATCGCGAGAATAATTTCACACCCTTCGTTTAAGACGACTTTCAAAAACTCTTCGGCGGAATTCAAGCTGGTGGAAATAGACAAGCTGGTTACATTCCAGGCGGCAATTGACATGGCATATTCTTCAAAGCTTGCCGGCGGGCTTTCAATAAAATCACCTGAATCTATAGTAGACTTTTGCTTCCCGCTTGATGCGCAAAACCCGCCAGTCGGGCAGCACCATTCATCGCAGTACAGCTACGAGTTTTTTTCAGAGAGCAGTGACTTTAGGGTAACCGACGTGGTAACGCACGAAGTGAAGGAAGGGGACCTGATAAAGGACATTGCTTCCGGCAACCCCGCGCTAGTGCTTTCAATAGTGTTGGGCTACGGCATACCTTTTGTCACTGCAGTGAATGCCGGGAAAAAACTGGTGGTAAGCAACGGACTGCACCGGCTTCACGCACTGCGCTCCCTGGGAATAAAGTTTGCGCCTGCAATAGTGCTCAGCGAGCCGCAGCAGATCCCCGGCTTTTACGCAAGCAACATAGAGCACTTCATTGGAAGGGCACGGCCGCCACTGCTCAAGGATTTCTTCGACTCGCAACTTACAATAGAGCTGCAAACCCAGCCGGTTAGGAAAGTCATACGGATAATCGCCAGCCAGGAAGTAAGCGAAGAGCTGCTCGAAGGACAGCCGGAGCGCCATTTTGGCAGCGCAACCGACTACGACGCGCTAGGCACGGCAATAATAAAAAAACAGGTTCAAATACTTGGAGTGGAAATTGCAGTGGAAACTGCCAGGCACGCAGGAATCACAGTGGACGCAACCGGGCAGGCAAAAGGAATGGACAAAACTGGCTTGCGCGCATTGCTTGGAGCATTCAAGCAAATTGAAGGCGGTTTTGCAATCATAGCTGCAAAAAAGGCAATAGCCCCATTCCTGAACGAAAAACTGGATTTGCCCGAAGAACTAAAAGACTGAATTGGTGGTAAAATGAACAAAATAGCCTTGATTACAATTGCCGCACTTGCAGCCATAGTTGGACTCTCGTTGTACGTACGCGGGCCAATAGGCAACAACGAATCACTAGTGGTAATAATCGACACCCTATCGCTTGTCTTTTGCCTGATGGCGGTAGTGCTTGCACTTGAAACAGTTGCAATATACGGCGGGACGATAGGCCGTGGCACGCGGGTTATAGTCATGGGCGTCGCAATAATGGCAATCCTGCAGGCAATCAAGCTGCTAGACAGCTCAAAACTATACAGCCTATACACTGTAGCAAACATCGACTCAAAAATTTTTAACAACCTCCTAATCGTCCTGGCAATGGCATTTGTTTCGTACGGCTTTTGGGAAATGCGCGCACGCCATTCCACCTAGTTTAATAGTTTTGTGCGCACTAACAAAAACCATGCAGCACGAAAACACTTTTGCAACCGCCAGCACTCCCACGCACACTACAGGCAAGCACTCGAAAAAAAGCGCGCTGGAAGCGTACTCTTCCTTCGAAGATACAACGGACATACCCATTCCCCGCAACCCACTCGAGCAAATAATCGGGCAAGACGAGGCAGTGAAGATTTCCTTCCTTGCAGCCCGCCAGCGCAGGAACTTGATGCTCGTAGGCCCGCCAGGAACAGGCAAGTCACTTCTTGCCCAGGCAGTCTCCTACCATTTGCCCCGCCCCACGCAGGAAGTCAACGTTTTGCACAACCCCGAAAACCCTGAGAGGCCAGTGGTTGAAGTGCGCACCATCACCCAAATAGAGGAGGAAAAAAACATCCTCAAGCAAATGAAGGGCAGGTTAATTTTCCCAAAGGAAGCGCCTTCGTTTGTTGCAGAAAGGCTGGGCTTTCGCTGCAGGCACTGCAGCTTCATGAGCCCTTCCAGGCAAAGCGCGTGCCCCAACTGCAACGCCGACAAGTTCCTGCGTGAACAATCCTCTTCACCCTTCGGCGACCTGCTTGGGCCCTACTTTGACGCGCCCTATAGGCAAGACAGGGTGCACACCACAAAGCTAGAGGCAGGTAGGGAGGAAGTGGTAATCTACGAGAGGTACGGCGAGCAGATAAGGGTGCTCGACCAGCAGCTGCTTGAAAAACTGGAGTCGGTGAAGAAAAAAACTCCCCGCAGGACAATCGTTCCACTAGCCCGAAAAAACTTTGTTGTCGCAACTGGCGCAAGCGAAACAGAACTCCTCGGCGACGTGCGGCACGACCCGTACGGCGGCCACCAAGGGCTGGGCACCCCCCCATACATGAGGGTAATACCCGGCGCAGTTCACGAGGCGCACGAGGGAGTGCTGTTCATTGACGAGATAAGCGCGCTCGCCTACATACAACGCTTCCTGCTGACTGCAATGCAGGAGAGGAAATACTCAATAGTTGGGAGAAACCCCCACAGCGCAGGCGCAAGCGTGAAAGTCGAGGACGTCCCCTGCGACTTTGTGCTCATTGCGGCAAGCAACATCAACGACCTCCCCCACGTGCTGCCTCCACTGCGCTCGCGCATACTAGGAAACGGTTACGAAGTGCTGCTCGAAACCGCAATGCCAGATACGCTCTTCAACCGCGCAAAACTCGCGCAGTTTATCGCCCAGGAAATAGCCAAGGACAAGAAAATACCGCACGCAGAAAGGGCGGCAGTGGAATCGGTGATAGACGAGGCGCGCAGGCGCGCGCTTACAGTTGACAAGCACGAAAACGCACTCACCCTCCGCCTTAGGGAACTGCGGGGCATAGTGTTGCTTGCAGGGGACATTGCACGCTCGGAGGAAAAGAACGAAATTTCCGCAGGCGACGTAGTGCTTGCAATAAAACGCGGAAAAAACATTGAAGAGCAATTGAAGGACAAGTACGGCTCGCTGTACAAGGCATCTCAAGGCGACGTTGGCTCGCTCAACGAATCGCACCGCGATGGCAAGGAAATAAGCTAGAACTATTTTGAAATAGGGCGCAAAGAAAAGTAAAAAAAGTGAATCGCCGCTTGCGCGGCCTGCTTGAAAAAAGAAAGAAATAGTTTTGGCGTTACACCAAAACCGCGTTGATTATTCCAACCACTACCAAAGCGATTAGCGACTGCGCAGTGTGGATTAGGAAGAGCTTTACTGGCTTTCCTTCCCAGAGTACGCTTGCAGCCTGAGTGGTTGCCACAAAGCCCAGCCACACCCAAAAGCCAGCCATTGCGCCAGCCACTACCGTGGTTGCGCCTGCGTAGTCAACAAAGTGCGCAAGCACGTAAGACATCACCAAGGCAGTTGCAAACCCGCCTGCCATTGACATCATCATCTTGTCCTTGCCCGCCTTAGATCCGAATTTTTTCTTTGGGTCCATGCCGGAGAGCTTCATCCACGTGTTGCCAAAGAGCATTGGCGAATACCAAACCATCCCTATTAGAAGCGCGGCTATTGCGCCGGCAACGACTGCTACATAATTTATTACTGGATTCAATCAATCAATCCTCCAAATTCAAGCTTAATTTTTAGAAAAAAATAATTTCACTATTTTCTCTTGCGCATCCCCATCCTGGCGTGCGCCTCGCGCGCCTTGGAAATCAAGTGCTTCTGGTGAGCCGACACATCCTGCGCCCACTCCTCTATTGGGACGATTACCTTGCCGCTCTGGTAGATGATCATTGCAACTACTGCCAAGCCCAGCCAGAACAAGAAGTTTGCAACAGGGCCCAACAGCACCCCAAGCAAGTCCTCGCTAGAGAAGTTGTATGGCGCCGCAATCGACCAGCCAAACAACTGGCCAATCAAGTCAGGCTTTGCAGTTGCGTAAATTGCCTTGTTGACCGTGACGAAAATCTGGTATGCCGACTCAAGCGACTTCAAGATGAACGCGAAAACAAAGAACGCCCCGGCTAGCTTAAGCAAGTGGAACCTTCTTCCGCCAACCCTAAACCACAACACCCTATGCATTTGCTCACCCTCTTTACAGCGAACAAAATAACTCAAAGGGAGTTTAAATAGCTTATTTATTCGTTTACGAGCCAAATAATAGTGTAAAAACCAGCAGTTTTGCGGGCCCGTAGTCGAGTGGTTAAGACGCCTGTCTTACACACAGGAGATCCGGAGTTCGATCCTCCGCGGGCCCACTAGGGGGACATCGTCGCGCCTCGCCGCCGTGTCGTGGAACACTGCTTCGGACGCTCCTCGTGCCCCTCTACCCCTAGTCTAATAAAATGACTTGGACAAAAAAATAATGTAATTAAGCGCCGCAGTAGCTCAGCTTGTTTCCCGTGGCCTAACCGTCTAGGAAGGCTAAGGAGAGCATTCGATTCGGAAAAAACTTGCTTTTTGCAGGGCCTTCTCCGGAGATGAACCTGAAGAGCGAAGTGTCGCCAGTTCAAATCTGGCCTGCGGCACTACCCTTTTTTCTTGGAACTATTTTGGTTTTGTTATAAGCAGCACGGATTTGTGGGGCTCGATTTTTGCTTCCCTTCCGACGATTTTTCGCACTTCCGCCTCGCCAATAACTTGAGCATCGTTTTTTGCAATTGATAGCATTCCGCCAGGGTGGAGGCTTTCAAACAGGCTGCTCAGCGTTTCGCGTGCAACGCTTGGCCCCATGTAGAACATGACATTGTGGCAGGAGATTATGTGAGGCCTTTTGGCGGGCAGGCTTTCTGCAATGTTGCCAACTGAATAGTGAACGTTGTTGGCCTCTAGGCTATTTTGTTCCATCACCTCCCGGGCTAATTCAATGTTCTTTGGAAGCAAGTCCATTACGTGAAGCTCGTGGGGCCTGCCTGAAGCCTCCAGCATTCTTTTGAGTTCAAGGTGCTCGCGGGGAAGTATTTCTTCAATCGGCCTTGATGGCTTTATCACGCGGTCAATGGTCTGCCTTCCCAGCGTATTCGGCAGGGAAAGATGGTAGCTCAAGCCGCCTGGCCCTAGCACCCAGGCAACCAGCTTGCCCGCAGGGATTTTTTTAAGCCTTTTTTCAATCTGGGGGAATGCCTCGCGGCGCTCTCCCTTAACCAGACCGGAAATAGACATGCCGACGGCACGGTCTTGCGGGAGGCGCGCCAATAGAAAGTCCATACGGCAACAATACGCAGGGGAAATAAAAATAGCATCGTCAAGCGATTAAAATTGAAAACTTATGTGCTTTTCTTTCATTTCCACCATAAAACTAGTGGGGGATTTCAATGAAGTACAAGGGCTTTCATCACATTACGCTTGTTTGCAAGGACATCGAAGAGATTACTGAGTTTTACACTGAAGTGCTTGGGGCAAAGCTGGTCAAAAGGACGGTTAATTTCGACGACCCTGGCACAAAGCACTTTTACTTCGGCGACGAGAAAGGCAAGCCCGGCAGCGTGCTGACTTTCTTTGAGTACAAGGACGCCTACCCTGCAAGGGTGGGTTTTGGGGGAGTGCACCACATTGCGTTTGTTGCTGAAAGCGAAAAGGAGCAGCTTGCGATGCGCGAGCACCTAGTCAAGCACGGGGTTGACGTCACGCCAGTGATTGACAGGAAGTACTTCAAATCCATTTACTTCCGTGACCCGGAAGGGATGCTTCTAGAGATTGCAACTGAAGGGCCGGGCTTTTTTGTAGACGAAGATGAACTGGGCAGCAATTTCTTTGACACGCCGGAAATTAAAAAGAAAAAGTAAAGTGCGCGAGCAAGCCACATCTTTTCTTACTTGCGCTCTTCTTCCCTATCCTTTTTCTGCTCCCGCTCTAATTTCTCCTGCCTGTCAGGCCGGTCTTCCTTTTTCTCGTGCCTTTCGGGCTTGTCCTTTGCGTCGAGTTTTTCAATCCGGTAAGTCTCCTGCCTTGCAAGGGACTCTGCCTTTTCGCGCACTTCCTTGACAACTTTCTCCAGTCGCTCGAGCTCTAGGCGGGCGTCGCCCTCCAAGTCCTCGTAGGAAGTGAAACGGTAGGCTGCCCCATGGAGCTTCTTGTAAAACTCGTAGTCTGCGGCGTCCTCCCCGTAGGGCTGCATGATTTTTTCCAGGCCCGTGTAGGCCAAAAACCAGCCTGCCGGGAGGATGAATGCCTGTGAAAACGCAAAGAGGATCTTGTGGAGATTGACTGCCTGCTCTATCAAATAGGCTTCAAGCAAGAGGAGCACGCCGCCCATTGCAAAGTAAGCGTATCCGTGCTTTCTTTTCGCGTTGCGCTTTTCCTCAATTCTTTTGGCCTCCTGGCTGAAGTGCTTTCGCAACCGGCTTTTTATCGTGCCCTCGTCTTTTTCCTTGCGCAGGCTGCTTGGCATTACCATGAGCACTTCAAGTTCGCCGCGAGGCGTTTCAAGCGTGCGGCGCGCGAGCTCTTTTAGAAAATCGTCAGATAGGCCTCTCTCTGAAAATGGCCGGGTGTCAAAGTCGGAGAAAATGTCTTCGTAAGTGTCAAGGGCAATCATTACCCCAAGCATTGCGCGCGCGTCAGAGTCGGGCTTGCGCTCTTCCCGCTTGTCATGCGCCCGCTCGCCACGCTCTTCCTTTCGCTCGCCGGGCTTGCCAAACTTCAAGTTGCCTAGTTCGAATGCCATAAGCTTACTAACGGCAAGGTTGGCTTTATTTGTTGCCCCCCTGCAAACTGCTTTTATAGCCCCACTGCCTAGCAACCAAATATGAACGCGCGCGACAAGGCAATCACGCTTAGGCTAGTTGAATTGCTTGCAGTGCTTGCCCTGCTTATTGGGGGCGTTGCTTTCCTTGCAAGGCAGGCTGGGGAGACTGCAATGCTGGGGATTCCAAACAAGCTGTTTTTCGGCCTCATTGGCGCAGGCACTGCAATCTACGTGGCACTTGCGTTTTCAAAATTCATGTTCAAAAACCTCCCCTCGGCCTACCGGGAGGAAAAAGGCGAGCCGCAAGAAGCATCACAAGACGTATTGGGCAGGTACCAGGAAATCAAGTATTCGGGCGCAAAAAAGAGGGGCTCGGGTGGCTTTGAAAAGTATTACACGCCGCTGCCAAAGCCAAAACAGAAAGGCTGAACTGCAGCATCTCCTTTTATTTGCAAAAGCAGTTACGCTTATGCCACAGCCATGCTGGCCATCAGCGCGTTGGGCAATTTTGCGGGTTGTTTAATTGAAAAAAATGTTTTGCGTTTTGTTTGCCATTGCACTGCTCTCTGCTTTTGTTGCCAGCGCAAGCGCGCCTGGGCCAAAGGACATTGGAAAAAGCAAGGTGTACGTTGCGCAAAACTGGTCGGTAAACTTCGGCCAGGTAGTTCCGCCAAGCTTTTCTTTCAAGACCTTCGGGTTCATCACAACGCCAGCGCAAAAGGCGAGAATGGAATCAGTTGGCTTCCCTTACACTGAAGGGAAAGATTCACTTGGCAACCTGCTGCTTGACTTTTCATTCCAGCCAAAAAAATCCATTGAAAAACTTTCGCTCAACGCAGCAGTTGACGCCGACTACTCGGCGCCCCAGCCAGGCGCAGATGCCAGCGCGTACCTTCAGGGAGGGCAGCTAAGCAAGCCCAATGCCGAAATTTCTTCAAAAGCACAGGAACTTGCGGCACTGGTGCCAACTGACCTTGAAAAGCTAGTCTACCTTACAGGCTGGGTTCACAACAGAGTCACTTACGACGGGGCGGGTTACGGAGGGAGCATCCAGACTGCGCAGTGGGTGTACCAAAACAAGGTGGGCACTTGCGACGAGTACTCGCACTTGCTCATTTCAATGCTGCGTTCGGCTAACATTCCGGCAAAATTCGTTGCAGGCTTTGTGTGCAGCGCCAATTGCACTGAAAGCAAGAATTGGGGGTTGCACGCGTGGGTGGAAGCTTTTGCAGACGGCAAGTGGGTGCCGGTTGACCCGACTTTCAACGAAGCAATACTGCTTGACGCAACCCACCTAAAGTTCGCTGAAGGAAAGGACCAGGACGACATTAAAGAACAGCTCTCTGCCACTGGCTTCAACTACCCGATAAGCGAGGTGAAAGTAGAGCGCGAAATCAGCGTCTCGCTCGACGAGTGGAAGGGCTTTGGCGGCATCATAGGCATCTCGCTTAAAGTGCCCGACAAGCAGATTGGCGAAAAGTCAATTGAAACAGTCACGGCGCTTGTTGAAAACAACGCAGGCCAGCCAATTGCCGCCCCGCTCTCACTCTCAGTCCCTTCGGAAATGCAAGTGCGCGGAGAAGCCGAAGCGCTGCTTTACCTTGCACCGCACTCATCGCGAAACTACTCGTGGGAAGTGGTTTTCCCCGCCGAATTCAAGGAAGGCTACACCTACAACTTCACCCTCGAAGCGTCCACGCTTGGTGCAAGCGCGCGAAGCAGCATCATTGCCAAAAAAGGCGGCGACACCCGGCAGCTTGAAGCAATTGTGGTTAAAGAGCTTACCCCGACTTTTGAAAGCTCAAGCGTAAAAGTAAAACTCGACTTGGAAAACTCTGGAAACACCGCAGTGCAAAACGCGCTGGTGCGGGTTGAAGCGGGGGAATACAATTCAACGCAAACCCTCTCGTTGCTTGGCGGGGAAACAAAAGCGCTGGAATTTACCCTGCCGGCCCCTTCAGGCACCAAATCATTGAATGGGACGATTACCCTCTTGCTTGAAGGAAAGCAAGTCAAGCAGCCATTCAACATACGCGTTGCCCAGCCAACGCAGCAAGCCAACCAAACGCAGCAAAACTTGCCCGAACTCTCCCTAAACGGCGTCCCGACCGAAATAATGGTGCTGGTTGGAGCGGTTGCAACCGTTTTAATCTTTGCTGTTGCACTATTATTACTGAAGAAAAGCTAGGTTTGGCAACTAGCCTTCAAGTAGACTTTTTTTCAATAGTTTATAACGCGGCGATGGTCTAGTGGCATGATACGTCCTTGCCAAGGACGAGACCCGGGTCCGATTCCCGGTCGCCGCACTCACTTTTTCTTCTCAAAACAGCCTTTTTCCTTGTTGAAGTAATGGCCAGGCATCGGGATGTGCTTTGCTATAATGTACCTATTTTTGACGAGCCAGTTGTGGAAGGTTCCCAGGTCAGTGTGTGGAAGGTCAAATTCTCGCTGAAGCCTATCAACCATGAATACTGTGTGCTTCTTGGCTGCCTCAATGTAAGGCGCAAGGAAGCGATAGGATACCCACCCCATTTCCTTACCGTGTTCGTCCACGCTTGAAATGTGTTCAACTGGATACCTGCTTTTCTTGTCGCCAAAAAGGTGGTCGGAATAAATGTGGCGCGCCCAAGTGTTATGGTCTTCGCCAGATGCCAAAGCAGAGTTTACGCGCGCATAGAAATCAGAATCATTATTCCAAGTGTGCGTGTGAATGTAACTCTTAGGAGTTTGGTCGGGTCTGACAGAATTGACATGCGTAGAAGTCCGGATGGTGGCAATGGGAATAAGGCCACCCGCGGAAAGCTTAGCCCACGCCATTTCAGTCTTATCTAGGTCAGGCGTTGCCTCAATGCGTTCCCGCGCCGAAGGAACCCGAGGCCTCATTTTTGACGACATGACATGAGGAAAGAGAGTTAAAATAAAATACATTCCATTTCAGTGCACTTGCGAGCCGTCGGGAAATTCGTTGTCGAAGACTGTTGCAAGCGAGAGGTTCCCTTCCGCGTCCTCTGCAGAGAGAAGCATACCGTGCGAAACCACGCCCTTAATTGTTCGCGGCTCCAAGTTGGCTACCACCAGTATTTTCCTTCCCAGCAGCTCGTCTGGCGCGTAGTACTTGGCTATGCCGGAAACTATGGTGCGCGTCTCGCTTCCAAGCCTCACTGAAAGCTTGAAGAGCTTGTCGCTGCCCTCAATGGGCTCGCATTCAAGCACCTTGCCAACGCGCAACTCTACTTTAAGGAATTCATCGAAACTAACCATTGCCAACGCACACTCCATTGAAACAATTTTTCATCAATTCAAGCTTATAAAACCTCATTTTCGAGCGGAAACGCTGGCAAACTTGCGCTGCGGGAGATAACAGGCTCGTCCTCTCAAAAATCCTTTGCATAGCGGGTTTTCTTGAATTCCTCGTAGTAGGGCGAATTTGTAGACCAAGGAAAAACCGCGTCCACGCTTTCGACGAAAAAATCTGGCTTTTTCTTCAGCTTGGGGTGGGCGTTGAGCGACGCAACGACGATATTTTCAGGCAACGCGCCCATTTTCACCAAGTGGGCTTTCGCGGCGTTTATTGTGCGCGAGAGTATAACGTCGTCATCCACCAGAAGCACCTTGTGATTTTCGTTCAAGCGCAGGCCGAGGGGTTCGGCCACGAAAGGGCGTGAGAGCTTGTAATACAAGTCTTCAAAAAAGCCGTGTAGCCTTCGAAAGCGCCTGAAGAGCGAAGGAAAGCGCGCAACCGTTTCCGAAAGCCGCCGCTTTACGCTTATTGAATGGTAAGGCACGCCAAGGCCTTGAGCGACGTGAGTGCCGACAATGTGCCCCCCGAACTTTATTCCAACCACAAAGTCTGGCTTGTAGCCGCTTTGGGCAATTTTCCGGCCCAGTTCTTTCGACTTCTGCTCCACTTGCTCAACTGTCCAAAAAGGCTTTCGTGACATACGCCTTTCTCAAGACGAGAGTATAAATAAAAGTTTGGGGAAAAACGGATTGATAGGCAATGAAACCCGCTTTGGCTAAATTGTTTGAAAGGCTCGGCAAGAGCATGGTTGGCGACTACCGCGCCATGCACCCCCAGAGGAACCCCGTTGTTTCTTTGCGAAACAACGCTAAAAAGCTTGGCCGCGTGATCCGCCAGTACAGCTTCCTCTCAAAGCACGCCGTGCCATTCCTCGAGAACAGCAACAGGGTATTGCGAAAAAACGGCTGGCGCTCCCTGGCGGAACAGATTGAGGAAAACATTGCTGAAGAGAGGGGAAAAGCGCAGGAAGCGGCGCATTACGAAATTTTCTGCAGGGGCGCAAAAAACGAGCTCGCCTTGGACTTGAAGCGCACGCGAGCAAGCGACGCCTCAAAAGCATTCGTCAAGCGCTGGCTTGAAATTTCTAGGCACGCGCGCCCCGAGTTCGTTGCAGGCGCGCTTTACGCCTTCGAGCTCACGGGCGTTCCAGAAATGTCCCTTGTAAAGGCGCTCTTAAACGACTATTCAACTCACGCCCTCGGGCGGCCACTGGATCGGAAGGGAAGGCTTGCGAAGTTTTTTGACTCGCACACTGGCCACTTTGAAGTAAAGCACGCACAGCGAATCAGGGACAACGTGGGCGCGCACTTGAATACAAAAGCGCAGCACGGCTTGTTTGCAAAGGGATTTCACGAGCTTATGGGAGCCATGGATGGCTGGTGGGCAGGAATGGCCGCCGAAGCAGCGAGGACTGGAGTTAAAAAGAAACCATAATAGTATAAACATTTTGATAATGCGATTTTGTTTTTTCTCAACCTTTATTAATCGCGGGCGGGAACAATACCTATTGCACCAAATTAATTCGAGTACTGCCGCAGGCAAGTTCAAGTTTTGGAAGTGTTCACCCAATGCACGATTACGTAATTCTAGCAGCAGGCAAGGGCACGCGCCTCTGGCCAGTGACCGCACGCACCCCAAAGGCAATGGTGCGCGTGTTAAACAAGCCGATAATCGAGTGGCTTGTTGAAGGCATTGCAAAAGACGCTGGCAAGATAGTTGTTGTCGTCGGCAGCGACGGCGACATAATCAAGAAACATTTTTCCGCAAAACCCTACTTCAAGAAAATGGTGTTTGCCTTGCAGCGAGAGCAACTGGGCACCGGCCACGCGGTTTTGGCTGCAGAAAAATTCGTTAAAGGCAGCTTTGTCGTGCTAAACGCCGACACTTTTGTAGGAAAAGACTTTGCCGCAATGGTTGCAAAGCACGCAGCGAAAGGCGCGCCGTTCATTGTTGCAAAGCAGGTGGAAGACGTTTCGGCTTATGGAACAATAGTAGGCAAGAGTGAGATGCTAAAGGAAATACGTGAAAAGGAAGGGAACGCCCAGCCGGGCTCGATAAACACCGGCTGCTATTTTGCAAACAAGGATTTCTTTGACTTCCTAGGGAAAACCAAACGCTCGGAAAGGGGCGAGATTGAAGCAACACAGGCGCTTAGCGAGTACGCTGCCAAAAAACAAGTACAAATAGTTGAATACACCGGCTACTGGAATGACGTGGGCTACTACTGGAACTACTTGGACTCCAGCAGGTATGCGCTTGACAACCTGTTGGAGGAAAAAGTCGAAGGCACTGTTGAAAATAACGTTTCAATCAAGGGCAAGGTTTTCATTGCAAAGGGCGCGCTGGTAAAATCTGGCACCTACATCGAGGGCCCGGCGTTCATTGGCGAAGGCGCAATAGTGGGGCCCAACGCGTTCATCCGCGAAGGCACTGTGCTTGAAGGCGGCAACCACGTAGGCAATGCCAGCGAAATAAAGAACTCAATTCTTGGAAAAGGAAGCAACGCACCGCACCTCTCTTACGTTGCAGACTCGATTCTATGCGACGACGTCAATTTGGGCGGTGGCACGCTGGTTGCAAACTTGAAGTTTGACGAAACTCCAGTCGAGCCTGAAATAAAGGGCCAGAAAGTGAGCTCCAAGAAAAGGAAGCTCGGCTGCGTAATAGGCCAAGGCACTCGCATTGGAATAAACGTGTCAATAAACTGCGGAGTGATGATTGGAGAGAACTGCAGGATATTCCCCCACAGCGTGGTTCTCAAAAACTTGGAGAGCGGCAGCACATATAAGGGGGAAAACAGAACATAACCCGTGGTGAATATGGCGGAAGAGTTCGTTAGAGGAAAACTCTCGCAACGATACCGAGTCAAGTTTGCGGATGGAAGATTTCTCGATAAGTTGAAGGAAGAGCTGGATGATCCAACCGTATCCGCTATGGGTGCCTTCCACCAAGATCGCGTCGATATTTTCGCGTATGTTTCGCGAAGAAAAATTGCAAAAATACCAGTAATCCACAGTGGAGGCGTTGGGCGGATAAAAACAACCGAAGACCATTGCGAAGCACTTCAAACACATAATGGTCGCAACTTAATTCAAGCCATAGAAGCTGCATTACACCACGCTCACATAGACCCAAATGAATGAAATGGCAAAGGTGGAAACAATGTTTCGAGGATACGACGTACGGGGAGTGTACGGAGAAGACGTAACCGACGCGCGCTTCACTGCACTTGGAGTGGCACTCTACTCAATTTCGAAAAAATTCGTAGTCGGAATGGACTTCCGGGCACCCAATCAAGCGCTGTTTAACGCACTCACTAAAGGCTACTCCGGAGAGCTTCTTTTCATGGGCAATGCTCCCACTGCAGCAGTCTCATTCAACTCAAAAGAGTACGGCCTGTCCATTACTGCATCGCACAACCCTGCAGGCTATGCGGGCTGCAAGTTCATCCATCAGAGGCACGGCTTTTTTGAAAAAGAGCTCGACTCGCTGCGGAGAAAATTCGAGGCGCTTGATGGCAAACCCATTGAAAAAAACGCGGGCGGCGCGCAAGTAATCGAGCGCAAAGATTTGCTAGATGCTTACGCTGACGCAATACCCGAAATCACCAAAGGTATATTCGACTTGGGCGGCGGCGCCGCGTGCGCGGTGAAGAGAATCTTTCCGAAAGGAAAAACCATCTTTAACGTGCCGGACCCTATTTTTGCAAAGCGGGCTCCAGAACCAAAAGACGAGACGCTTGGCGAACTAAAGAAAAAAACTATTTCCGAAAGGCAGCTGGGATTTGCCTTCGACGGCGATGCCGACAGGGTGATGGTAGCTGCAGAAGGCAAGGTGATAGGCGGGCCGATTGTAACCGCTTTCCTCTGCCAGCAGAACTTCAAGAAAAACGACAAAGTAGTGCTTAACATAGAGTTTTCCCAGGAGTGCAAGCAGTTCATTGAAGACGATCTCGGGATGAACGTGGTAGTCTGCCCGGTTGGCACAAAACACGTTGTAACAAACGTGCTCAAAGAGAACGCCGTGATTGGGGCAGAACCAAATGGCCACTACTACATCCCAAGACACGTGCCAGACAGCGACGGGATATACGCAGGCGCACTGCTTTCAGGCGCCTCACCGCGAGAGCTAACGGAATTTGCAAAGCAATTCAAAAACACTGTTTTAAGCGATGCTGTCAAAGGCAAGGCGGATTTTGCAAAAATAGAGGCAACGGTACGCCAGATTGCAAACGAAGTGAACACAATGGATGGCGTGTGGGCGTCTTTTGACGACGGGCACGTGCTCATTCGCTCTTCCAACACCGAGCCAAAAATAAGGGTGACTTGCGAAGCCGACTCGCCAAAGAAGGCGCAAAAGGCAATGCAGATGGCAAAGAAGTTGGTTGAAAGCTGCCTAATCAAATAGGAAAGCTGCAGCTATTTCGCTTGTAAAGCTCTTTTTAGAAAATAGGGTTGACCGACGAGATTACCAGCGCCGAACCTATCAGGGCCAATAGCAGGGCAGAAAATATGTCGCGTTTTGAAAAGCTCGCCGCTGCAAAAAGCGAAGCAACTCCCGCAACCAACCAAACTAATTGTTCCAAATTAACCACTTTAGAGTAATTACATAAAAATAGTGTTTTTGGGCAAATAAAAAGGCGCGGTTGCCCTTGGCACCACAAGCAATTTTAGAGGCAGCAACCTCATAGACAACATGCCGAACCTCACAAGAAAACTTCTCAAGCCCCTAAGGAACATCGGAAAGCGCATTGCGCTTAGGTTCAAGGTAATTGCGGAAATCCGCAAGGCAGAGCAAGAGCACGGGATTTCAAGCTATTCCTTAAAACCCCGCCGCCTCAACCCCATAAGTCTAAAGTACTTAAGCGAAAGGCTCGAACACTTGCGCATGGCAACCTCGGCGAGAGACTCCGCAAACACTGCTTTTGCCAAGGCTTCGCAAATCATCGGCAAGCAGGGCTTGCGCGACCATTTTGCGCACGCAAGCGTGGGCGAGCGCTATGGGGTGCATCGCCTGGTTCTGGAAAGCATCGTCAGGCACGCAATAAAAAATGGTAAACCTTTCCGCCTCTGCCCAAACGGCGATTTGTTCATCGATTTCCTCCACAACGAGTCGGGAAACGACGATGCAAGGTGGGCCAGGGTAGAAGCCAAAAAGAAGGGCTATACCATAGAGGTGGCAATACAACCAAAGCCGGAGGTAACGCTTTCGGGAGGGCAGTTTCGAATAAATTCCCCAAATCCCGCAAGAACGACTTTAAACGCAGGACACGATTTGATTGGGTTGGCTCATCAATTCGTGGAAAGCACCGAAAGCTATCGAGAAAGAATAAGGAAATACGAGGCAGGGTATTGCAGCCCAAAAAAGACGCGCTAAAAATAATTACTGCCTGTTCTCAACTTTCTTAAGAGTCTGCGAAATAAATTCTTGCAACGGCACGCCTTCCTCTATTTTGCCGTCGCGGTAGCGCACTGCAAGCGCGCCGCCCCCCATTTCCTTGTCGCCCACTACAAGCATCACCGGTATTTTCTGCATCTGCGCTTCGCGTATCTTGAAGCCGGTCTTGTTTTGCGAGTCATCCACCCATGCCCTAAGGCCCGCCTCCTGCAGCTTGCCTGCAAGCGCGTTGGCAAACTCGTTGTGCCTGTCTGTTACAGGCAGCACGGCAACTTGAACTGGAGAGAGCCACAGAGGCAGCGCGCCGGAGTAGTGTTCGAGCAGCACTCCAAGGAACCTCTCGACGCTTCCAAGCGAGGCGCGGTGGATCATCACGCAGCGGTGCTTTTGGCCGTCTTGCCCAACGTAGTCAACTTGGAACCTCTCCGGCTGGTTGAAGTCAACTTGGATTGTCGAGCATTGCCACATTCTCCCAATCGCGTCTTTTATCTTGACGTCTATTTTCGGGCCGTAGAAAGCGCCGCCGCCCTCGTCGATTTCGTACTTGATGCCCCTCTTTTTGAGAACTCTTTCAAGCGCGCCTTCCGCCTTTTCCCAAAGCTCTGGTGCGCCAACTGCCTTTTCGGGTTTGGTGCTCAAAGTGATTACAAACTCGTTGAATCCAAAAGTTTTTAGCAGGAAGAGCGAGTACTCCAGGCACGAGGAGGCCTCCTGCTCCAATTGGTCGGATGATAGGAACAGGTGCGAGTCGTCTTGGGTGAAGCCGCGCACTCGGAACAGGCCGCTTAGCACTCCTGAGAGTTCGTGGCGGTAGACCGTTCCAAACTCTGAGTAGCGTATTGGCAGGTCTCGGTAACTTCGGCTTTTTGTCTTGTAAATGAGAATGTGGCCGGGGCAGTTCATCGGCTTTATTCCGTGTTCCATCCCGTCTATTTCGGTGAAGTACATGTTTTCCTTGTAGTAGTCGTAGTGGCCGCTTGTCTTCCACAAGTCGGCCTTGAAAACGTGGGGCGTAACCACTGCAGCATAGCCGCGCTTGGCGCTCTCCTTTTCGACAAACTCCGTTACCAAGCCACGCAAGAGCGCGCCCTTGGGGTGCCAGAAAATCATTCCAGCCCCTGCAAGCTCCTGGGTGCTAAACAAGTCAAGTTGCGCGCCGAGCTTTCTGTGGTCGCGCTTCTCTGCCTCCTCAAGCACAAGCAAATGCTCGTCGAGCTCTTTCTTTGAAGGGAATGCAATTCCGTAAATTCTCTGCAGCTGCTCCTTGCTCTGGTCGCCCTTCCAGTAAGCTGAAGAAATTTTGGTGAGCTTGAATGCCTTGACCAGTGCAGTGGAGGGCGCGTGCGGCCCGCGGCACATGTCTGAAAACGCGCCTTGCTGGTAGAAGGAAACAGTCTTTTCCGGCAGCTCATCGAGCGCCTCAAGCCTATACTTATTTTTGACCCGATCCTTCTCCAAGATTTTCTTGGCTTCCGCCTTTGAAACTTCGATTCGCTTGCTTTGCGCGCCCAGCTTGACTATTTCGTGCATCTTGTTTTCAATCAGCTGCAAGTCCTCTGGCTTGAACGGGTCTTTCTTGTCAAAGTCGTAGTAGAAGCCTTCCTCTATTGCAGGGCCAAAGCCGAGCGAAGTGCCCGAAAAGAGTTCCAGCACTGCCTGTGCCATCACGTGGTTTGCAGAATGCCAGAAAACCGCCTTTCCCTCGGCGTCCTTGAAAGTGAGGATAACGAGCTTGCAGTCTTTTTCCAGGGCGTGCGACATGTCAACGAGCTTGCCGTCCACTTTGGCTGCCAGCGCGGCGTCGGCAAGGCGCGGGCCTATTGCCTTTGCAACTTCCAGGCAAGTTACGCCTTTGTCGAACTCCTTGTGCGAGCCGTCGGGCAAAGTAACCTTGATTTTTGTTTTAGTCAAATAAACCAGTCCAAAGAAATTTACATTGAAATGATTAAATAGCTTGATATGCTGCCTAACCACATGCCAGTCGAACGAGAAAAGAGCAAGCAAAATATAGTAGTGTTGATCCCAACAAGAAACCGTGAGCCGAAATACTTGAATGCAACGGTGTTGTCAGTTGGACGCCAGGCTCAGATGCACCACCACTCGGTGGAAATAGTCGTTTCGGATTCCTCAAGTCCTGCGTTTTTCGAAAAAAATAGCAAACTGCTTGACAAGCTCAAACGCACTTTACCCACCGTTTCCATTCAACACTACGCCCCTAGCTCGGCCAAGCCCCTGCAAGATCTTAGAGAACTCGCAAACAAAGCTCAGAGAATTGCACTGGACCACCTTATTCCGAACGATGGGCACTGGGGCGCCAACCGAAACGCACTGGCTCTTCTGGGAGTATTTCACGGCGGAGAATCTTCAGCTTACCTTCACCTTGATGACGATTCGCCTTTGTTCAAGCCGGGAGACCCGGACTGGAAAATAGAAAGAACCGATGAGGACGTTCTTGGCGCTTTTCTCAAGGGATTGCAAAAAGCCAAGGGGCAAGGAAAGAAGGGTTTCGCGGGGTGGATCTTCGGCCTGCCTGGATCAATCGTCTCTGCACAAATCGGCGAAAAATACGAGAAGGCAAAGACATTGATGCAAAAGCTATACGAAGGAAGGGTATTTTACAGCGGAGCCCTCCCGGCAGGCCCGGCTAGGATTCTCTCGTTCGAGGGCATGCAAATTCCATACGCCCCTTACGGCATAGGTGAAGATAACTTGCATCACCAGGCAATTGGGGGGCTTTCTTTCAACGTACACCCCGGTGAAAGCGCCGCTAAAGTATTTCACATGGGCTGGTCTGGCTTTACGCCAACAACGAAACAAGTTGCTGAAAAAACTGTTTCCCACAAGTTCAGAAAAGAATGGAGGGAGCTGGTAAAACAAATTGCACAAATGGGAAAAAAATAGAATAGGGAGGAAAACCTCCCAAAAAGGAAATTACTGGGTGCCTTCTTCAGTGCCTTCCTCTTCGCTGGATTCCTCGGCTGCTTGTGCTGCCGGGGCTTCCTTTGATTCAGATGCGCCTGATGCTGGGCCGGTGCTCTGGGCGATTGCGAACTTGTCGAGAACCTTCTCAACTCGAATGCGCAAGCGCTCGCCAACTTGAGAGCCGGCTACGAACACTACAAAGTTGTTCACCTTGCCGATTCCGTCTCCCTTTGCTCCAACGGCTTCGATTGTGATGTCGTACTCTTCGCCTTCCTTGACGGGCTTTTCAAATCCACCGCTGCTTCCGCCACTGCGTCCGCCGCTGCCGCCGCCGAAGTCGCGTCTTCCGCCACCGCCGCCACCGCCGTATCCACCGCTACCGCCTCCACGGCCACCAAAATCCCTTCCTCCGCGGCGTCCGCCACGGTCGTCGTAGTCTCTCATTTCATTCACACTCCTATATTTCTTTCATTTCTCAATTCCCAAATATGGGAAAAAAGCGTTAACTCCGGTAAAACCACATCATTATTTTTTTCTCATTTTAAGCTGCAAGCACGCTGTTGCAAAGCCACTCTGGCTCGAAAGGCTGCAGGTCGGCGTATTCCTGCCCAACTCCTACAAAAAGGATTGGCAGTTTTGTTTCATAAGCGATTGAAAAAGCGCCGCCGCCTTTGGCGTCGCAGTCAAGCTTTGTAAGCACAATCCCATCGAGCTTTATCGACTTGTTGAATTCCGATGCCTGCGCTGCAAGCGCATTTCCCGCAATCGCCTCGCCTACAAATATTTTCAAGTCGGGCTTTATCACGCGGCTCATCTTCTCCATTTCGCGCACCAAGTTGAAATTAGTCTCCTGCCTTCCGGCAGTGTCAACCAGCACCACTTGCTTGGAGTTTGCCTTTGCGTGCGCCACTGCGTCGAAGGCGACTGCAGTTGCATCCGCGCCGTACTGGTGGGAAATCACCCTAACGCCAATCCTCTCGCCGTGGATTTTTACCTGCTCTATTGCGGCCTTCCTGAAAGTGTCGCCTGCGGCAATTACGCAGGAAATCCCGCGGTCCGTGAACTGCTTTGCAAGCTTTGCAATGGTGGTAGTCTTGCCAGAGCCGTTTGGCCCGACAAACAAAATCACCGTTACTTTCCCGTCGTTTTTGAGCGCGGTGACGTAATTGTATAAGTCAAACGGCTTTGCTGGAAACAGCGAAAGCAATGACTCTTTTACCTGGTTTTTTATTTCCTCGCCTGCAGAGCCCGACTTGACTTTCTTGCCAGAAAGGCGCGTGCGGAGTTCTTGCAGGAAATGGGTTGTAGCGTCAAACGAAACGTCGCTTTCAAGCAACGCAATTTCAAGCTGGTCTAGAACGGGCGCGAGTTCTGCCGCGCTGATTTCTATTTCCGGCGAAAAGACGCTTTTAATCCTCGAAAGGATGCCAAATTTTGGCTTGAGCTCAATTTCCGGTTTTTTCTCGGCAACTTCAACAGAAGGCATTTTGGGTGCTAGCGATGCATCAACTTTAGGCGCAGAAACTTCAACGGTTTTTTCAACTTGCTTGGGAGCAATAACTTCAACTTGCTTGCGTTCAACTTCCATCTTTGCCTGCGGCGTTTGCAAGTGCTTTACAGGAGAGTGGATGGGCTTTTGCGCAAGCGGCTTTTCCAAAACGCGTACAATCGGCGATTCAACTTCAGCTGGCTGCCCTATTTTTTCGGCAATTCCTTTAATTTCTTCAAATTGCCTGACGGGCTCTGCTGGGAGTGAAATTGCGGTTTCGACTTTGGCTTGGGCTTGCGCGGGGGGCGCCTGTTGCGGGGCTTGCGCTTGATTGCCAACTAACGTGTCGACGAAATTAGAAAGCTTTTTTTTCAGGAATTCAAACATTCAAATCAACTTATTTTTCAATGTAATAACTGCAAATCAACGGTACTGCATCAAGTCAGCGCGAAGCACGTCGAGCCTCTCGGAGAGCTTTGAAAGCTGTGAATTGAATGAGTCAAAAGCTTGGATGAGCTTTGCCCTGCGTTGTTCAAGCTGCCTCATCGCGTCCTTTGCATCCTTTTCCAAAACCACTCCTGCACCCTCTTCAACTAGAACCCTGCCGGGCGAAAGGGGCTTTGCCTTGACTATGACGCCTGCTCCAAGGGGGAACAGCACGGATTCCTGCCCTGTGGCGCAGAGGGCTTCCAGTGACTTGCTTGTGCTTTCCGCTTCCTCAATGAGGTTTTTCAGGGCGGTGAGCTGGCCTTGCATTGCAGCGCCGCGTTCCTGGAGCATCCTGAACTCCATTGCCTTCTTTTGCATTTCCTGGTCTTGTGCCACTTTCAAACACTCCGTAGAAAATTCTTTCTAATTATCGTAAATTAATTCAACGCTGTTTTTATCCAAACAATGCTTGGTATATTCTTTGCACTTCAAAGCCGGTTGTCTGCGCGCCTACAAGGGCTCCATTGCTGTTTGCAACTGCGCCCAATGAGTTGAAGACAGTCCCGCCGTTGACTGTTGCCTGCATGCCAGGCACTTTGAACATTTTTTCAAGCACCTTTAGCTCTGTTTCCGTCAAGTCGTTGTGGGCAAGAAAGCCGCGGTTGGTAACTGAAATTGAGGTGATTATGGAGGGCGTTGCAAACCTGTGCTGGAACACTTCCACCCCAAGGCAGTCGCCAACGGCCGTTATATCGCTTCTTGAAAGGTGGTGGCTTACAAGAGCGGCCTTGTCGTTTGCGGCAACGTTGTTGCCGGGTGAAAACGGGTCGAGGAGCGCAACGTTTAGGCCCTGTTTTTTGAACTCAAGCACTTCGTACTTTTCAGCCAGGCAGGAAAGTACCGCGCCCTTCGAGTTCATCACTGAAAAAATGCCTAGCAAATTGGATTGTGATATTGAGGTGTGGAATGGCGTCACTTGCAAGGCAGCCTGCGCGGCTTCCATTGTCTTTTCTGGGACGTGGCGCGGCACTGCCACGAGCTTGTCGCTAGCGCGGAGAAAAAGCCCTACAAAGGGATTGTTGTAAAAAGAGGCCTTGAGCAAAACGCTTTCGCGTTGGGCTAAAGCACTGCCTGTAACCTTCCCTTCCTTTCTTTCATTCAACTTTAATCACTCTAACTAACTTTCTTAAGTGCCCGGCCTTCAATTAAACTGCCAGGGTCACTAGAACTTTGCCTTCGTCGTCCTTTTGCACTAGCACTCGCAGCTTCTTTGGGGGCCTGCGCGAGCCGCGTGCAATGATTGCAGAGTTAACTTTCTGGTCAATGTTAATTCCTTTTAGTGAGGCTGCCTTTGCGTGCTGCACGACAAATTGCCGCAGCAGGCTTATTGCAATCCTTCCCCTGTGCGAGCGCGACTTTTCGTACGCCTTCACTAGGGGTATCGTGTAAATCCTTTCAAGCGCAAACTTCTTCTTTTTCTCTTCCTTCTTCTCGACTTTCTTCTCTGCAGGCTTTGCGGCACTCTTTTCTGCCACTGGCTTTGCGTCTGCCTTGGCTTCCTTTGACTCTTCCGCCTGCTCGTGCTTCTTTTCCTGCTTGAGCACTTCCACCGCCTGCTTGGATTGCTCGATTGCTTCCAACTTGTCGCTCATTAAAAACACCTTTCTAAATGCAAACTACTTTGAATCTTTTCTCATCAGCGCATCTACGCCCAGCTTCTTTGAGCGCCAGTTGCGCGTGCGCGGGTTGCGCATTACCTTTCGCTTTGTGCGCGCTATCACAAACAGGGGAATCCTCCTGTTCTGCTTTCTTGCCTTCGTAAGCACTCTCTTTTTTTCAGGGGACTTGTTTTTTGACATTTTCAACCAACCAAACGATTTTCAACAATGCAACCTTGAAGGGCAATAACTATTTTCTCATGAACTTTATTTCCGGCTCTTTTCGCTGCCCTATCAGGCGTGAAACGATTTTCTTCAATTCCTCTTGCGACAATTTTCCTGCGACTTGCCCGCTCTTGTACGCGGAAATCACCATTGAGGCAATTTGCTGGTAAAGCGGCGGGTTTGAAAGGCGGATGTTTGAAAGCCTCTCGAATGCGGCGGGTTCAAGCAGCTGTTGGAGCGCAGAGCGCAGAGCCATTTCATTCTGGCCGCGCTTGTAAGCGCTTTCCGATCCAGTGCCGTCCTGCTCACTCATGGCGAGAGCGCCTTTTCGGCCTTGGCAATCAAGGCTTTTCCGGCGGGCGTGATGGTCCTCCCTTGCTTGAGCTTCTTTTCAACAAACCCGGCTTTTTCGAGCTGCTGGAATGCCACGCGGATCATCTTGCCGCCTGCCTTCCGGTGGTGGCTCCTGCTGACAGTGTTGCTTGTCCTGCCGCCGTATTTGTTGCGCAGGCGGGAAACGCCCACCACTCGGCGGTCGACTGTAAGAAGAATTGAAGCGCACCTTTCAAACCAGAACTTGGGCGACTGGGGCACGCGCTCGGCGTGAGAGCCGCTCTTGACAAACTGGACCCACTCTGGAGGCGTCACTAGCTTCTGTGCCTCCAGCAAGCCGGATACCTTATTGACCAGGGACGAAACAGACTCGTTGCTTGTAGCCATTTATCGAAAGCACCTATTCCCGAAAAACGAGAAATGTCTTGATTGCAACCTTCAAAGCGTACTGCTTCTAGGCCGACTATAGTAATAGGCCCTCAAATCCTTTATATACTTTGCCAACGGAAGCGAAGTTATCAGGGCGCCAAGTAGTTTAAGCCAATCATCCAAACCAGCAGTACCAAAAGATTAAACAAATTACCCAAATAACTAAACGGTGAAAACATGAAGCTGCTGCTAAAAGGTTTGGGCGTATCACGGGGAAGGGTAAAAGGCAAAGTATGCCTGGTGAGAGGCGAGCAGGACGAGGCGCGCTTTAAGGATGGCGCAGTGCTTGTCACAAAAATCACCGACCCCACCATGGTAATGATGATGAACAAGGCAGCTGCAATTGTTTGCGACATTGGGGGAATGACAAGCCACCCGTCAATTGTTTCCCGCGAGCTGGGCATTCCTTGCGTGGTAAACACAAAGAATTCAACTAGCACCCTAAAAGACGGGCAAGAGGTAATAGTCGATGGCACAACCGGAGAAGTATTCCTGGCTTGATTCCTACATTGAAGAGGTCTTCCGCGCCCTGGGAACAATGGACTTTGGCACGCTGCAGCCCTTCGGGCACTTGCAATTCCACCCGCTCTATTCAAAGGAATGGTGCGGCAAGCTCTGCGACGCAATTGAAAACTCGAAAGGCAAGCGACTTTCAGTGGAAGGCGAAAGCCTAACGGAAATCCGCTGCCAGCTGTATTTTGCGCTGCTTGATGCCAAGTGCGCGCGACTTGAGAAAAGCAAGAGGCTCGAAATTGCCGACTTTTTCAACAAGCTTATCCTAAGCAAGGCAAAGGCAGATCCTTACGGCTCGAAAAGCAACATAGTCCACTCCAAAGGCGAAGTGCAAGCAATGCTCAACACGCAAGGGTGGCAGGATGGAACGCCGCAAGCCTCCCGAAAGATTGGCGCTCTTTTCTCCTGCGCGCTGCAATACGTCCACGGCCTCTACGCCGACATTTACACCGACTATGGCACTGAAAACTTTGGGCCCTACGACGTTAGCTCAAGGTACGGCAAAGGCGCAATACTGGTGATAAGGAATTTCGGCGACTTGAAGCCACTGGACTTATGGAATGAGGCTACTGGCTCTCCAATAGGCAGCCTGAAAATCCTCACAGTTTACAACTCCAACGTGAAGTTCTCCTGCGACCTGATTTCCTGCCACTCGCAGTACCAAGGCGATTTGGCAAGCAGCTTGCTGGAATTCAAAGTAGAGGCGGATGGAAAAGCCATTTCGCTTAAACAGGCAGAGCGCCTCACAACGCAGCTGGGATTGCTGGCGCGCGAGCAGTGGCGCAGGCTCATTGGGCAGGAGTTTGAAAAAACAAAGCAGGCTGGCTTGATGCAGCGCAGTTACACCATGAAACGAATTTTTGACCAGTGCGGAGTTGGCTGGAAGCCCGGCAAGCAAATGCGAAGTGCAGTGGAAGGCAAGCAATACGCGGATGAGAAATACTGGGGCATTCCAAAAGAGGAAAAAAGCAGCGGGAATACTGGCGTAAAATGTTTGATCCAAGGGAAGAATTTTATCCAAAGGGCGCAAAATAAGTTTTACCGCTATTTTTTCTTTCGCGTTGTTTTTTGCGCGGCCCTCTCGCGCGAGTAGCCGAACTTTCTTGCAGCGCCGCAAACTAGGCAAATGTAGAGAACCGACTTAGTCTTGGAGCTGGAGCGAACTTTCAAAGTCGCACCTGGCACTAAAACCACGCCGCATTTCTTGCAGTAGTCCTTAGAGCCAAGCGAAAGCCTGTGGCGCATTGCAATCTTGCGCGCAAGCAACACGTAGCGCTTGGAGCGCGAAGGGTTTTTCTCCAGTTGCGCGCGCGCCATTTCAAAGAGCTTCTTGCAGCGCGCCCAAGCAACTTCCTCTGCCAAACCCATTTTTTTCGCCTGAATAACTCAAAAACTATTGGGTAGAGGGGGCAATCGATTTTGAGAGCTGCGAAGAAACGCGGCGTCCCCCTAGTGGGCCCGCCGGGATTTGAACCCGGGACCACCAGTTGACCCAGCAACCCTAGTCTTGTTGAAATAAGGCTAGGGCGTCATATAAGACTGGCGTTCAAGAAGCAAACTTGCCCCGTAAAAGGCGAGAGCGCATTCTCTTGACCAGGCTGAGCTACGAGCCCGAAAACTACTTTTGTACTACTATTGTTTGGCGGGCAGCAAATATTTTAACCCACCAAACCGGCTTTCAAGCGCGCTCGGCGCTTTTGTTAAACCAATAAATGCTTTGGGGGGCATAGTTTACCCTATGAAGCTCCAGTTCGGCTACCTTGCGCCAAAGGATTTCGTAACGCTTGCATCAGTAGCCGCAGCAATAGTCAGCGTGATTTTTTCGTTGCGGGGAGAATACGTTTTTGCTGCAGCAGCAGTGGCGCTTTCAGCGGTTTTTGACTTTGCAGACGGGATTGTTGCACGAGTGTCAAAAAATGGAGGCGACGGGTTTGGAAAGCAGCTTGACTCTCTTGCAGACGTTGTCGCCTTCGGCGCCGCGCCCGCAGTTATGGTGCTTTCCCAAAACATTTCTTTCCTAAGCTCCCTTGGAGCGTGCGTTTTTGTGGCATCGGGGGCAATCCGCCTGGCGCGCTTCAACACGCAGGTGGAAAAGGGGGTTTTCTACGGCCTGCCCATCCCAGTTGCTGGCTTGCTAGTGGCGATAACTGCAATTTTCTCGCATCCTGCGGCAGTGGCAGGGCTTTTGCTTTGCGCACTTGCAATGGTGAGCAACGTGAAAATAGAAAAAATTTACTTCAAATGAAAGTTGTTTGAAATGCCTTAACAGTTAACACGTGATTTGAAAATGGATTTGGGCGCAGGGATACGAAAGGCTTTGGCGCGCATTACCGGCGCAACTGTAATTGACGAACAGGCAGTAAAGGAGCTTGTAAAGGAATTGCAGCGCGCGCTTTTGCAAAGCGACGTCAATGTGAAGCTCGTCTTTTCGCTTACAAAGAAAATAGAGGAACGCGCACTTGACGGCAAGCAGGAAAAAATGCTTTCCCTGCGCGAGCACGTAATAAAAGTGGTTTACCAAGAGCTTGCCGCAATGCTTGGGGAAAAATTCGAGCCTAGAATCGGCAAGCAGAAAATAATGGTGTGCGGGCTATACGGCAGTGGAAAAAGCACTAGCGTGACTAAGGTCGCAAAATACTACCAAGGCAAGGGGCTCAAGGTAGGAGTAATTGCGGCGGACTTAGAGAGGCCTGCAGCAGTGGAACAACTTCGCCAGCTTGCCAAGCAAGTTAACTGCGAATTTTACGGAAAAGAAGGATTGACTGCGCAACAGGCGGCCGCCAACGGCCTAGCCGAGCTTGAAAAACTCAAGTGCGAGGTGATCATACTCGACACTGCGGGGAGGAGCGCGTTCGACGTTGAACTTGCAGAAGAACTAAAGCAGCTAAACTCTGTTTTTCAGCCGGACGAAAAATACTTGGTAGTAAGCGCAGACATCGGGCAAGTTGCAGGAAGGCAGGCTGCCGAGTTTGACAAGGTGCTCAAGCTCACCGGAGTAATCATCTCCAAGATTGACGGCAGCGGGAAGGGAGGGGGCGCGCTTTCCGCAGTGCACTCAAGCAACACTAAAGTGGCATTCATAGGCACGGGCGAAAAGCCAGAGGACTTGCAGGAGTTTGACGCAAAGAAATTCGTTGCGCGCCTATGCGGATTCCCCGACTTGGAGGAATTGATGAAAAAAGCCAAGGAACTCTCGCAGGAGCAGGACCTGCAAAAGGCAATGGAGGACGGCAAGCTCGACTACAACTCTTTCATGGCGCAAATGAAGTCAATGAGAAAAATGGGGCCGCTAAAAGGAGTGTTCCAGATGCTTGGAGTCTACGACTTGCCTGAAGAACTGGTTGGAAAAGGCGAGGAAAAAATGAAGAAATTTGAGGCGATGGTCAACAGCATGACACCAAAAGAGAGGGGAGAGCCGGAATTGATGAAAAACACCAAGCGCCAGGAGCGGGTTGCGCGGGGCTCTGGGGCAGACTTGAAGGAAGTTCGAGAACTTGTCGGTAACTTTGAGAAGATAAACAAGATGATGAAGGGAATGCGCGGCGACCGAGGCTTTATGAAAAAGCTCGGCAAGATGATGCCAGGCATGGGCGGGATGCGCTAGGCAAAGCAACAAGTATCTGCACTAATCCTGCTGCAAAGTCAAATGCACTCCCGTTGAAAACCAATAAATAAGCTTTTTTCCTGACTGCTGCATGCCCCTCCTTGAAATAATACGCGTAGCCATAGTACTGCTTGGAACTGGAGCGGCAGCCTACCAGGACGCCAAGACCAGTTTTATAGACGAAAAAACCACTTACGCAATGATTGCGGCAGGCGCATTGCTCAACTTGGCCAGCCTTAATTTCTCTTCATTTCCAAATTCAATAGACTGGAACTTCCTTCAAGGCTCTTTTGGAATCGCCGCCGTAATATTTGCCGTAGGCTTCCTCCTTTACAAGCAAGGGCAGATAGGCGGGGGCGACGTGCTGCTTTTCACAGGCATCCACTTGCTTTTGCCCTTTAGGCTCATTGATTTCGGCCTGCCGCTGATCAACTTTGCAGCGCCGCAACTTTCAATTGCACAGGCAATCGCCTTCCAACGCGCACTCTCTTCACTGCCGCCAGTCGTCTCGATTTTTGCCGCCGCAAGCTTTTTTGCCCTCGTTGGCAGCGCATTCCTCTACGCCAGCTCTCTTGCTGGAAAGAAACTAAAACCGGAACTGCTGATGGGCTCAATCACCGGCGCGGCCGGCCTGGCTTTCACGGCATGGATTTACTCCACCACACGCGATGCCGCGCTTACAGTGTTTTTTGCCGCGCTTGCAGCCTCGGCAGCATTCCTGTCAGCCTTCAAGAAACAAATTTTGGAGGAAGTGATAGTGAAGCAGCTTGCGCTCAATGAAGTTGAAGAAGAGGACATCCTGGTAACTTCAATGATGGACCAAAAGCTGGTGCAAAAATACGGCATTGGCCGCGTGCTGACAAAGCAGGAAGTTGAAAAACTCAAGGAAGTTTCCAAAAAAGAGGGAATCGCGCGCTTCCCTGTTGCAAAAGTATTGCCGCGCCTGGGCCCCTACATATTACTTGCACTGCTATCCACGCTGCTTTTAGGCGACTTGTTTGCCTTCTTAATAATACTAAAATGAGCCTGCGCCTTTCACGCGCACGCTACCCGCGGAATCTTTTTCCCCAGTAATTTCAATCACACAATCGGGCAAGAATTTTTGAATTACCTGCGCGTTTGCCTGCAAGTGAGGTGAAACTCCTTCAACCGAATAGCAACTCCCGCCTTTTGCCAGGGCACAGTAGAGCAGCAGCTGGTCTGCCAAGTGGGCGTCAACGCAAGCGCCGCTTTTAAGAAATTCCAGAAGAGAGTGCAACGCTTCACCTGCAACTTTTTCAGCTGGCTTGCTCAACTCCCCTAGAGCGCTAAATCCAGCCACGCCATTTTGCGATTGAGCTAACAGGAAGAACTCTGCGCCAATTGCCTGCGAAGGCAATTCAAGAGAGCTTATTTTTGCCGAAAGGGAATTTTCGCTCAACTGCCTTAGGCAGCGCGACTTCATCCTCTCGCGCACTGAAGCAGGCAAGTTGGAGGTAAGGGAAAATCCAGTTATTTTTTCAAGCGCACCTCGCTCTTTTAGTTGCAGCGGCGATATTTTTTTGCAAGGCTGCACACGCGAAACGATTTTGCCGCCGCCTTTGGGGTACCAGCCGAACCGTTCCGCCTCCACCGAGGCTTGCACGCCCATCTTTGAGACAGTTGGCAAGAAAACTTGCTTGAAGTAAAAGGAAGTGGGCGCAAATGGGTTTTCAGTCCCGCCCTCGATTGAAATTTTTGTCTCCACTGGAGCAAACAGCGCAACGGGCAGGAGCGTTTGAAGCACCAGAATAGTCGAGCCGGCAGTGCCTACGCTGAAAGAAAAATTGCCGCCAGCTATTTTGCCTGGCGAAAACGAGAGTTCGGTGGAATTGAGGTAATTTCCCTCCACTTTCGCGCCGCACAACTCCATGCAAGCGTTTACGCAAGTTAGGTGCTGCGCCTGCAAGCCCGGCTTTGGCCTGCCGGCTCGAATGTTGACGATTCTAAACGGCTTTTGAAGTATCGCAGAAAGGGAGAGTGCAGTGCGCAGCATTTGCCCGCCGCCTTCCCCGTGCGACCCATCGAGTTCGATAAAACCAGTCACTTGCTCACTCGAACATTTCAAAAAATAGCTTCAACTCACTCTTTTTGCATGGGTGATTTGGTGAAAGGTCACTTTTGGGGCAACGTGAAGTGTTTTAAAATCATTGCGCGGCAGCTTTCCGCGATATAGCTTTGCACCCGACCAATGGACTTGCTCTGAGAATAGGCCAGAGTTGCCAGATTGCCTCAAAAAGTCCTGCGCTAAAACTGAAGCGGTTTGCCGGTCGCCAATGTGATGGAAATCCCTGTTGTTGAGCACAACCGAAATTCTCTTTCCATACTCATTGATAAGGATGGAATGGCCTTCGCCATACTTTTTAAGATATTCTGCAAACGCTCGCCCTACTCTTGCTTCTGGATTTTCCGATGAAGTTTTTGCCACAAAAATGCCTCAAACTCTCTTCTTGCCTGCTTTCTTTACGGCTTCGCGCATTGAGCGGATTTTCTTCTCAATGTCGCCGCTTTCAAAGGCAGTTCCCACCTGTATTCCGTGGGCGCCTGCCTCTATTGCCTCCTGCGCCTGCTGGGGGGAACGCACCCCGCCTGCAGAGAAGACGAAAACTTCGTCCGCACACGCCTTAGCCATTGCCGAAAGCAAGGAACTCGGGGTGGGCTCTGGGGCGCCGCTGCCGCTGTCTGCAATGAGTACGTGAGAGCCGCTAAAGCGCGCTGCAAGAGCGCACGCAGCTGCCAGGTCGGGCCTCTCGCGGGGCAGTAAGTTGGCATTGCCCACCCAACCGACAGTCCGGCCAGGCTCTACTACCAGGTAAGTTGTGGGAATCGCCTCTATGCCCATGCGCGCAACAACTGGGGCGGCCTGTATTTGCGCCATGCTAAGCCAGTAGAGGTCGCGGGAATTGAGCATGTGCATGAAGTAGACTGCGTCTGCGTACTTTGTAAGGCCTGAAATGTTGCCTGGAAACAGGATAACTGGAAGGGAGACGCTTTCCTTGATCATTTTCACGGTTTCGTCAAGCTCGCTCCCCTGCGCGCCAATGCTGCCGCCCACAAGGATTGCGTCGGCACCCGCAGACTCGCTTTTCTTTGCCATTTCGGCGCCTTTCTCCGAGTAGCTCTTGTCCGGGTCGATTAGCGAAAAGAGCATTGCGCCTTCTGAAGCAATTTTTTCAGCGTAGTATTTCTCGACTTTTCCGCGCATTTTGCAAAACCATCCGCCGCAACACCGGCAATCTCCACTGGATAGTATAGGCAACGCAGGGAATAAATTTAAGTGTTGCGTAGAAAGATACTGGTTTATAGTTACAGGTGGGAAAGGGCAGAGGCATGGAAGGCGAATCTGAGGGGAAGCTTCTACAGCACACCGGATGGGCAGAAGGCACGCTGCAAGAAGAGCTTGACAAAAAACAGGGCGAATTTGCAGGCCTGCTGACACGGGAAGACGCGCTTGCACTGCTATCGCAAGAGAAAGGAATTGAAGCCCCGGCTCGACAGGAAAAGGCGGCAGTGCCCTTGGGGGAAGTGAAGCCAGGCGAGCAGCAAGTCAACGCCAAGGCAAGGGCATGGCACGTTTTTGCAACAAAGCACTTCTCAAAGAAAACACCTTATGGCGAGAGGAGCGGGAAAGTGAGGAACATCCTGCTAAAAGACGCGACCGGAGAGGCAATGCTCGTGCTTTGGGGAAAGGACGCGGAATGGCCGGACGCAGTGGGCCTTCACAGGAATTCAATAATTGAGCTTTTCGGCGCGGCAAGCAAGCTTGGCGCAAAAGGAATGGAGCTGCACAGCAGCCTCACAACGCGCCTAACGCTTTCAAAGCAAGACCAAACCACGCTGCCAACCCATCCGGCAAAAGCCATTTCCCCTTCGGAAATAATTTCAGAAAAACAGGACGTCGACATCAAAGGCACGATAGCCAAAATCGGCAGGAAAAGCGAGTTCACGCGCGTGAAAAAAACTGGCGAAACCGAGAAAGGCAGGGTTTTTGACTGCTGGCTTGAAGCGCAAGGAAAGCAAGTCCGGCTTGTGGCATGGGACGGAAGCGCGCTGCAATTGGAGGGAGTGGCAAGCGGCGACTCAGTCACTTTAGAGGGCGCAAGCGTGCGCAAGCCAAAGGAAGGGACTGGCTTTGAAGTGCACGCCGGCTGGGCATCGCACATACTCATCGAAAAAGGGGCTGGCACGGCCAACACGGCAGCTGCAAGCCTGCAGGCGCAGCCCATCGCCATTTCAAAGATTGGAGAAGCCGGGGAAGGCGCGCAAGTTTTAATTGACGCAAGCGTGAAAAGCGTTTCAAACGCCTGGTCGCTGCTCAAATGCGCTTCCTGCGGGGGCAAAACGCCGCTTAAGGCCGGCGCTGAAACAAGCTGCTCGTGCGGCGGCAAGTACTCGAAGCTTTTTGTAGTGCGCGCGCTGCTGGAGGATTCCACTGGGGGGGTTGAAACCGTTTTCTTCAACGAACAGGCGCTATCGCTGCTTGGCCTCAACTCTATCCCCCTCGATGGCAGCGCGATCATTGACTTGAAAAAAGACGAGGCAACCGGAAAGGCATTACGCGTCCAGCTTAAGTTGAAAAAAAGCCGGTACAGTGGCGAAATTGAGGGAACTGCGTCCTCAATTGCACCGCAACCAGCGCAGGCAGCTACTTTGCCAATCCAAACTGCCTAGCAAATTTTTCGAGCTTGGAGCGCAACTCTTTCTCCGTGCCTTCGTTGACAATAGTGCAGTCTGCAAGCGCCATGAGCCCAGAAATGTTCATTTCCCCCTCGCTTGCAAGCTCGTTGTTTTCCTTGCGCTCGCTTTGTGCAAACTGCTCAAAGGACAACTTGCCTTCTCCTTCGCGGCTGCGCGAAATCGATCGGGAATAGCGCAATTTCAAAGGCGCGTCAATCGAGAGCAGCACTAAATCCTTGCCAAACTCGTTTTTGAGCCCATTGTAATCGCCCATTGAGCGGAGCTTCTCTGCGACAAAAAAAGCATTGCCCTTAGTTTTTTTGAAATATTTGGCAATCAACTTTGAAAGATACGCCGGATCCTTGCCCCTCAGCTCGTTTGCCAAATTAAACCTGTTGAGGCGCGTGCGTTGCAGCCCCCTGGAGTCAAGAATTTCTGCAAGCTTGTCGGAGTAGCTTGCAACGGGAGCTCCAAGCAGCTCTCCCAATAGGCTGGCAGCAGTGCCGGCTCCTGCGCAAAAAGTTCCCGTAATGCCTATTACTTTCAAGCAAAACACCAAAGCTGTAAACTCAAGCCATTGAAACTAAATCTAACAATAAGAGTATGGCAATTGGTGGCAAATATGCTTTTCGCTCAACGATGTGAAAAAGAAGAGGAGCAGCCCCAAGGAGGCAATCTGAGAAATCGTTGAGAGGAAACAAGGCTGCTCCTGTTTTAGAAAAGAGCCTTGAGTAACTATTACTGTGGAAGTAATCATTTAAAAAACTAATTAACCACTGCCAGTGGTAATCAATATATACAATTTCATCCAAAAGCAGGTTAGTGCAACCAAATGGCTGATGAAATTAACGATTCTGACATCGCGTGGCTGCTCTCGCAAGAGGGGCTCAACCAATACCAGCAGAAGGCATACCGGGCGCTGCTTTCGCTAAAAAGCGCGCCGGCGGCAGAAATTTCTTCAAAAAGCGGGGTTCCTGAAGGCAAGCTCTACGAAGTGCTGCGCTCGCTTGAGGCAATGGGGCTTGTGAGCGTTGCAATGGGGCGGCCGCGCAAGTTCTCGCTGCAAAACCCCCAGCGGGCCTTTTCTTTCTCCCTGAAAAAGAAGGAGGAGGCAATAGAGAGGGAAAAACGCCTTCTTGAAATGGTTGGCAAGCTTGCAACGCCGCAATCAAAGGAGGAGACAATTACCTTGCTTAGGGGGAGGGACGCTGTTTTGATGCAGCTGGTTTCGCACATCAAGGAAAATGTCACAAAGACAATAGATGGCTGCTTCCCTTTTGCAAACGCATACAACCCCATGACTAACGTCATCAAGCTCAAGGCAGAGCAAGGCGTTAAAATCCGCCTGCTTGGGGAAGTCACGCCTGAAAATTACGGGATAGTCAAGAAATACTTGAAATGGGGGGTGGAAGTGAGAAACTGCAGGAAAATAGTGCCACCCCAGCCGCTGCGCTTCTCAATCTACGATAACAGCGCGGCCAACTTCACCCTCACCGACGTGGAGCGCGACTACCTGACTATTTGGACGGACTCGGAGCCAGTTGTGCGCTCGATTAGCGACTTATTTACCTACTACTGGAGCAATGGGCTTAGAGTGGATTAGCACTTGGCCGTGGCGCGCGGCTTGGCCACTGGGCTTTCCTTCCTTGAGCGGCGCGGCAATCATTTTTTTCACGCGGTTTATTTCCTGAGCGTGCACTTTCTTGGGGTGGACAATCAATACCACTGAAGAGCTTGCAACGGTTGCAACGGGCGTGATGCCATTGAGCTCCATTGTGCTGCCCGTCCTAACGTACTCAACTACGGCAGTGTCTTTTCCAAGTATTGGGAACAGGGAAAATGACATTCCGCGAATCACCCGCATTTTCCACTTGAGCTTGTTTTGGTCCAAAAACTCCTTTGTAAGGCGGGGAGTGCGGGTGAGGACGGTCTTTACCGGCAATTCGCGCAAAGGCAGTATTGGCATGCTTTTTGAAACCCCTAGCATCAGCTTGCCTACAGTAACGCTCAAGTCTGCAAGGGAAACTGTGAAAGTGTTGGCCTCCCTAAAGTCAACTGAAGGCAGTATTGCCAAGTCAATTGCACCCTCCTCGACAAGCTCCGGCAGCATGGTAGAATTTACTAAGTAAATAGTGCAACGCGGGGAGGAGCACCCTATGGAAAACTTGCGCGGCAGCCTCTCGCCGAGCTTGAAGCCGCGCTGCTGCAAGTACGCAAGAATGTCTTGGTCAATGTACCGGTACGGAATCCCTATGCGCAGCAAAGCCCTTCGCACCCCCACAAGTATTGGAAACGCCCACCAAAAAAAGGTTTGCCCGGCAGCAGCGCGGCTTACCAAGCAAATAGAAAGCTGACTTCACACATGCACACCCAACTTTCTGCACTGCTAAGCTAACGCCAAAATTGTTTCTTGATTCAACCGGCCCTTAACTATCCAACCGTTTTCCGTGGGCCCTGACTTGCCTCTGTTGGGCAAATTGAAGTCCTTTTTCTTGTCGCACACTCATGTTCACCAACCGTTAAGATGTTTGTAATGTTAGTGAACCCCTACAAACACTAAGGCTATTAGTAGTGTTAACAACCATTATAAACATTACTAACTACTTACTTGGTATGCGATACAATCCATTTAATCCCCAAATCCCACCACGGTCGGAATATTTTGTCGGAAGAGTTGACGAGCTACAGCAGTTTGAACAATATTTATTGCAGACAATTCACGGTTCACCAATGAACATGAGCCTCACAGGTAATCGAGGAATGGGTAAAACCTCGTTATTAGTCAAGATAGAGGAAGTTGCTAAGCAAAAAAAATGCCTAGTTTTTAGAATGTCTAACTACGAAAGTTTGGTAAAGGGCATTACTGAATTGACTAACTACCTGATACTTGGATTAAAGAACGAGTATTATGCTAGCGCAAGCGTTAAGAAGAAAATGATGGAGCTGGGGGAATGGGCAACAACGCTAAGGCCAGTAGTTGCCTATAAAGAAGCAAGTTTATCTTTTGAAGAAAAAAAACTTGCAGCACAAACTATACTCCGGAATAACTTCTTGTCGTTCTGGAAAAAAGTAGAAGGAGAGTATCCGGCAATAGTAATTCTAATTGACGAAGCAGAATCTTTAGAAAGAATCGAGGGGGCATTGAGTTTTCTTAGGGAAGTCTTCCAACGACTTTCGCACGAGGCAAAGTACGCGGTAGTCCTATCCGGAAAACTAAACTTTCCAGAAAGAATGTCTGAATCATTTTCCCCCTTAAACCGATTTTTCCCTGCTTCGCCGCTTACATACTTTTCAAAGGAAGAAGCAGCCAGATTCATGGATTTAACCCTAAAGTCGGTTAAAGTAACCGTTGACGACGAAGTAAAAGGGATAATTTATGAAAAAAGTGAAGGCCATCCTTACGTGCTAGTAAAAATGTGCAACATACTCTTTAACGAACTTGAAGACGATGTAAATAAAATCACCTTAAAACATTTAGAAAAAGCCTATCAGCGGATAACAATTGATTTGGAAAAAGACTTTTTTAACCCAATGTTCCATCCTGTTACCCCTAAAGCCAAGAAGATTGCTTTCACACTTCTAAAACTCGGAAAAAGAAGGTTTCTATTTACAGAAGTAGTAAAAGCCTCAAATTTAAGAAGAGAAGAAGTTGCGCCATACATACAAGAACTCGTTAGAAAGGGATGCCTCAACAAACCTGAACGGGCAACTTATGAATTCTTCCACGCCCAATTCATTGACTTTCTAAAGAAAAGAGCCGCCGACTGACAGATACACCTTTTCATAACTTTCTACACAAAGCGCCCGGCCGCCGCCTGCAATGGTATTTATACCGCAGGCGAAAAAACAGGTGGTGGTTGAAATGACTGGTGGCCCTATCGAGAAAATAAACAGGGCGCTGGCGGGGCTGGCGCAAGAAATGAACGGGACGCCAGAGATGACAAAGCACGGCGGCAGCTTCCACAACGTCGCGCTCGGGTTTTCAAACGTAAAGCTTTTCCGCAAAGAGCGGCCTGCGGACTGGAAGGGAAAATACCGGCCGCCAGTATTGAAGACAACGCCCGCAGGCAGCATACGCGCGACAGTGCACATATGCGCCCAAAGCGGCCACTTGCCGAAAAGCGCGGGGCCGTTGCTGAAAAAAATGCTTGCAACCCACTTGCACGCCCAGGGGCTTGAATGCGGCGAGCGCGACCTCAAGCCAATAAGGCAAAAAACCATGCAAAAGAAGTTGATGGGCCTGGCAGAAGAATACTACGGCTTTTCTAAAAATCACCGGTACTCGTGGATTTGGAGCTTAAAGGTAATGGGAAAGCGCTAAAAACAGCGGATGAAAAGAAGAGTTCGTCAAGCGCTGGCAGGACTTCCACCTGCTTAACCCAACTTTTTGAGTTGACGGCTCGAATCTTCGCCTTCAACGCTTTAAAACGGACTAAAATAATTTGCCTAGAACCCCTATTATACCTTTAGATTTGTTAAACCAGCCAAAATATAACCGTTTTCGGCCCAAAATCACAGAAAGGAAGAAAAGGCAGGCTGGCTGTTAGCAGGTTGGTGCGCAGAAATGGAAGGCAACGAAGCGGAAAAACTCACGGTATTCTTTGAGACCATTGGAAAGCTCAAGAAAATCCGCAAGACGGGAATGGTAAAAAGCGGCGTAAAGGAAGCTGAAAGCGTGGCCGACCACTCGCTTCGCGTTGCTGCAATGGCGCTGTTCCTTGCAAGGAAACTAGGCTGCGACGAAAACAAGCTGGTAAAGATGGCAATCGTGCACGACTTGCACGAAAGCATCTGCGGCGACTTGACGCTAGACTACACCGCGTACGGTTCGCAAGCCGGCCTCCCGCCAGAGGAAAAGAAAAGGCGCGAGATGCAGGCAATGGAGGAATTCTGCGCGCTGCTGGAATGCGGGTGCGAGAAGGACTTCAAGGAACTTTGGCTTGAAGCCGAAAAAGGCGCCACAAAGGAAGCGCAAGTTCTCCACGAGATAGACAAGCTTGAAATGCTCTTGCAGGCCGCAGAATACCAGCGGGAAGGCAACGGCCGCGCCGACTTATTTTCGCTCTTTTACCGCGTCAACGAAAAGGAAATCAAAATCCCCCTGCTGCGCAAAATACTGGAAGAAACCGTAAAGCGCACGCCATAACTATCACCGCAAAGAGATTCGCCACTCAATTTTTACGCGCAAGTTTTCAAGCACTACCAGCTTTGCTTGACCAAAGAACTGGCTACTTTTCCGGCAGCGAGTCGTACGCCCCAGTTATGTCTTCGAGGTTGAATGCGTAAACCCCGCGTTCCTGCATGAATTTTGACGCTTGGGCAGTAAACCCACTTTTTGAGACCATAAACATAGTCGTGTTGCGGCTTTGGGCAGAAGTGCATTGAATCAAGTGGCGTTTTTCCAAGAACTGCCGCACGTACTCGTAATCAATGGGTTCCTTTCGCCACCGCACTTCACCCAACAGCAGGCTTTCTTTTGATTGGCCGCAAACGTCTATTTCGTTGCCGTTGCGGTCCCACCAGCCGCCAAGTTCGCTTACTTCGACGGGCATTCCCAACAACTTGCCATTATTGTGTTTTGCAACAAGCTCTCGCACGATGTCCTCAAACGCCACTCCGGTTACCGCATCTATTTCGGATTCTATTCGCTTCCGCACCAGCCCATAGTTCTCAATTTCTAGAGAGGAATTGTTCTTGTTGACGAAATTATACCAGAACTTGAAGAAATTGTCCTTCAAAACATACTGCGGGGACACCTTGCCGCAAACAGGCTTGCGTTTTTCTATCAATCCAAGAGCCTTAGTTAGTTTCGCCAAGTAAAATGTGAGGCCGGAACTTCGGATTCCGGTCTGGGCGCTAATTTCATTAAGCGCCCTGTGACCTTTGGCGATTGCCGCCAGGATTGAATTGTACCTTCCAGTGTCCTTCAATTCCATTTGAAGGATGGTCGAAGGCTCTTCGCGGAGAATGCTATTCTTCCGTAGCATGTTTTCTTCCAGCAAATCCAAGTACGCGGAGCCAGCCGCTTTCTCCGCAAATTCAAGGTAACGGGGGATGCCGCCAAATGTCGCATACAGCTTGATTTTCAATTCCTCATCCAACTTGCTTTCTTCAAGAGCTTCGCGAAACGCTTGGTAGTCAAAAGGCTCCAGTGACAGCCTCGCGGTGGCGCGGCCAAACAGGGGAGAGCGGCGGCCTATTGCAATCTTGTAAATGGCGCTTACAGCCGAGCCCAGCAGAACTAGCATTATGGGCTTGTCTTTTAGCTTGGTATCCCAAGCCTTTTGCATGCGGCTGAAAGCGCGCGGGTCGGCGTGAAGCCTCTGAAACTCGTCTATTGCAACCACAAGCCCACCTAGCTCCGTGCACTTAACTGACAAGTAATCGAAGAAATCATCCCACGAGGAAAAAACCGGCTTTTCATAAGGCCAACCAGCAGAAACATCGTCAGCCAAAGAGCGCAACATGTCTTGAGGGGTTCCTTCGTCAACAAACAAATAGAGCCTTTTTTCCTTTGGAACCGTTTCGAGAAAATAGCGCACCAGCTCAGTCTTGCCAACCCTTCTCCGCCCAGTCAGGATGATAAGTTCGCCCTTTGAAAGATGGGCAAACCTATCGGCAAGCAGCTTAAGCTCCTCTTTCCGGTCCGTAAAACCAACCATAAACAATACATATAGTTTAAACTATATAAATGTTATTGCTGGCGCTATACCTTTTAGCATACGGCAGATCCGGACAGGATTGCCTTTGGGCACCGCGCTTTTTGCGAAAGCTAAATCTTTTGGCAAAGAAAGGCCCCTTGCCGCACTGCCATTTTTGCGCGCAAAAGCGGCAGGTTTTTAAGCGCAATTTGTCTACTGCAAACAGGGAAATTGAAATGGCGCTTAACGAAAGGGTGAAGACGGGCATTCCAGGCCTAGACTCGCTGATAGGCGGCGGCTTTCCAAAAGGCAGGATAATCCTGGTTAGCGGCGCGTGCGGAACCGGCAAGAGCATACTGGCAATGGAGTTTGCCTACAAGGGCGCGCTGGAATACAACGAACCCGCGGTTTTCGTGACTTTCGACGAAATGCCTGAAAAAATCCGCGAGGACTGCTTGAACTTCGGCTGGGACCTTGAAGCCTTGGAGAGGAAGAAAAAATTTGCGTTGGTTGACGCCACGAGCGCGCGCGTTGGCGCGCCAAGCGACGAAGAGCACGCAATCCTGCCAGGGCAGATGGACATTGACAGGATAATAGTTGACATAATGACTGTTGCCAAAAACATCGGCGCAAAAAGGATAGTGATTGACTCTATTCCGGCAATGGCTTTCAAGATCGACAACCCCACAGAGATACGCAGGGCGATTTTGAAGCTCGCCTACATTACCTCGCGCGCGGGCCTGACAACTATAATGACTACTGAAATTGAGGAGCAGAACCTGGCAATTGCGCCTTCCTTCAAGTTCTCCAAGTACGACATCGAGGAGTACGTTGCAGACGGGGTAATACTATTGAGCTTCATCGGCGCGGGCAGGGACATGATTCGCACCGCCTACGTCCGCAAGATGCGGGGCACAAAGCACTCGATGGAAATACACCCGATTGAGATAAACAGCGACGGAGTCACCGTCAAGAAGCTTTCCGATGTGCTTAAAATCTAGGCTGCCCTTTTTCTAACTAGAAGCACTCATGGCAAAAGAAAGGATGCGCACTGGAATCCCCGGCCTAGACGACTTGATAGAGGGCGGGATACCTCGGGGAAACGTTACGCTAATTTCTGGCGCGCCTGGAACCGGCAAGACGCTGTTGTGCCTGCAAATTTTGGTCAGCGGCTGCCTTGACGGCGAGAAGGGAATGCTGATTTCGTTTGAGCAAAAAGAGAAGGACATCATCTCGCAGGCCAGCAGGTTCAACTGGAACGTGCAAAAGCTCGTTGACGACGGCATGCTCAAGCTCCACTACGTGGACATTCTCGCGGACGAAAACATTTTTGACACGATTCGCAACGAAGTGACTAAAAACGGCGTAAAGAGGCTTGCAATCGACTCCCTCACCGCGCTGCAAAACTATCCCGCCATGTTACGGAATGCCGAAAAGCTCAAGATAATGGTGAACCAAAACGAGAAAATGCAGTGGGCAATGCACGAGCGCTCGATTCGCCGAATGCTTACGCATTACTTCATCGAGGCGCTCAAGGAACAGGAGGGCACCACCTCTTTCCTGGTTTCCGACATAAAAGAGGACTCAAAGAGCCTGAGCAGCGACGGGATAAGCGACTTTCTCTCCGACGGCGTGATACTGCTGAACTTTCTTGGGATTGGCGAGGTTTCCAGCCGGAGCCTCTACGTTCGCAAAATGCGGGAGACAAAGCACTCGCTGGAAGTGCACTCGCTGGAAATAACCCCCAACGGCCTGGTTGTAAAGAAGACGGATGAAGTGTTCAAGTAGCTTTGGAAAACGCGCTAGTAGAAAAAGAAAACTTGAAACAACAGGACTGATTTTAGGAGCCTACCTTCCCGCAGTGGAAACCTCGGCATAGCTTGGAGCAAACAAACTTCGAACAATCAAACACCAAAAAATCAACTTTTAGTTGATTGGAAATCTACCGAACCTATTTGATGCAGGAACTGCACATCTAGTTACATGGATTTTTTTGGCGGCGGGCGCGTGCATCTCCATTGCCTCCTTGGGCCCTTCTCAAACCGCCCGCGCCAATCTTTTTTTGCAGGCGCGCAAAAGGCGTTTTTCCTTCTTTTGCTGGCAATGCTGTTTTTCCCGCAAGTCGGCGCGGCAACGCCGTCTTCAAGCGCATCGCTCTTGTATTCAAAGCTTAGTTACGCGCCTGACGCGATGCCTGCTGGAGGGGACTTCGACCCCCGCTGGAAGTGGTGCTCCAACAAGCCAACTGGCAGCACTTGCGAGCAGTTGTCAACAAGCTGCATTGAAACCAATTCAGTTGCAAGAAACGCAAACGCCTTCGCATATTTCGAAGTGAGGGGAGTTGTGAAAAACGGCAAGGTAGACTATTCGCTTTCCCTCAACGCAACAGATGGGGCGGGGCAAGTCGTTAAGTGGAACAGGGCAAACGCGGCTTTCAAGTATGCCACTTCGGTTCGCAACCAACGGCCTTTTGCGCGCTGCGTTGCATACAAAATAACTCCAAAAGGCATTGCAGGAAACTGGACTTTCGGAATTGCTTTCAAGGACTCCGCAAACAACAAGAACAAGTTTTTCTCAAGCCAGCTGCAAGTGGGCTGCTCTGTTGATGTAGACTGCCAGGCAGGAACCATCTGCTCTGCAAGCAGCTGTGTTGCGCCACCAACTCTTGATTCTGGAGTTAACATAACCATTGAGCCGCACAGCGTTCTTTCCCAAGATGGGCGCAACGCTAATTATGTAATTGTCAAAGTCGCAAACAATTGGATTGCCCAAATCCAAGTGAAGGGGGCCGAATTAAACCTAGCTAATTATTCGGCGCTATACTCGGAACGAGGGTATAACGCTCCAATGTTGCAAAATGGGTGGTCTACTACCTATCCAGTGAACCTATCTGTAGGTGGGAAATATTCTTTCTCGTTTTGGGCAATACAAAAAACGGGTTTGCCGCAAACTATCGTGCCACTTAATTTACTGCTCAATGTAAATGGGATAATAATTTCAAGAAACGCAGGCTATATGACCGCGGTATCAACCGAAACACCGTCTCCAACACCCATCACAACCCCTAGCCCGACATCAAGCCCTACCCCAACAGCTAGTCCGACACCTAGCGCCACTCCAACCCCCAGCCCAACCCCTGCTCCGACTGCAACCCCTCTGCCAAGTCCTACCGTTGTTCCATCACCAACGCCTACCTCTACTCCTAGTACGACTCCAACACCGACTAGCAACCCCACGCCTACGACCACTCCGACACCCACGCCAACTCCCGCACCACAACCAAGCCCTACTCCAACCGCCCTTCCTTCCCCAACAGCTAGTCCAGCGCCCACGCAGGAACCACAATTGTACGAAATAGCAGTTGACCCACAGGAACAAACAGTAACACCAGGTGGAACTGCAACATACGTAGTCCGCGTCAAAAACAAGAAAACTGCTTCAGTTATGAGAATCGCTTACATTTGGATCGAAGTGCCAATTGAAGAGCACGCGGATAACTTGGCGAGCATGGGCACGTACTTAATCAATGGAACCCCCTTTATCTCCCCATTATCACTTGCACCTGGTGAGGAATCCTTCTTTAAAATAACATTGAGTGCACGCAGTGACGCGTACGAATCGGACAGTCTAATAAAAATATATCCGAACCCTTACGAGCTTCCAGTGCGCTACTATGCAACAGCCTTATTTAAAATCCGTAAAACACCCGCGCCAACAATTTCGCCAACGCCAACTCAGACACCACAAACAAGTCCAACTCCCTCAACAACACCTGCACCGACCCCCCAGCCTTCGCCAAATCCTACTGCAACGCCAACTCCCCTTCCTACTCCAATTCCCGCGCCCGCTTGCTTGGCTTCTCTTCAAGCAATGTCCCTTCTCAAGGAAAACACATCGGGGCTTTCTTCCGTGTACAGCCTCACCCTTTCGCTTTCACCCGCGTGCTCCAACGAAAGCCAGTACTTGGTCAAAGCCGTGCTTCCTGCAAACTGGAGCGCTTGGATTCCAAACGCAACTCTCTCGCGTGAAAACAATTATTCCACGCAAGCCATGGTCTCAACGCCAATGGAAGGCGCGCTTGGAATATACCCGCTGTTTTTCAACGCTTCAGGCAACTCCACTCCTGCAGCAACTAACGAAAGCCACGAAATAGATGGGAACTGCTTAAGAAACCCGCCGGCAGTGATTGCGCGCACGGCGCCGGAAGTAGAGGTAGGGCAGGTATCCACTTACAAAGAAACTGTCGATATCTGGAATGTGGATTATGGAAAGTGTGGAGAAACTATATACGGCATAGAATCGGCACCTGGACAAGGCGCGGAAGTCAACTTGTCTACTAACAGCATTGCACTAGCGCCAGGCACGAAAAGCCAACTCAGTCTTGAAATAAAAACAATCAATTCAACGCCCCCTTCCGATGGAATTCTTGCCAGAATATCCGTAAAAAACGAGTCTCTGGGAATAAGCACCACCCTGGTGGTAAATGTTTTTCAAGAAACCGGATTGCCCCAAATCCCCCGCCAAGTCAGCGCGCCCGCGCGGAGTTTTGCAAGGAGCGCGTCTGCTTTTGTTGACCTAAACTACGCCGACGTTTCCATCGAACCGGCTGAAATTACTAGAGGGCCGGGCGAAACCTTCGAGTACACGATAAGGGTGAAAAGCAAGCTTTCCGCACCGTCTTTGAACATTGAAAACACGCCAGTGTCGACTTCAATAAACAGCCCGTGGTACTATCAGGCAGCCTTCGATAGCCCCGCATTGGACGGAATTGCAAGAAACTACCCCTTTTCGCTTTCTCCAGGCCAGGAATACAGCATGAGAGTACGCCTTACCCCGCCAACCGACGCAAGCGAGGCCGATGTGCAAATAACCGGCGTTTCAGTAAGCAAGGAACCGTCTCCCACGGGAGTTTACGCGCGTGGCTTTGCGTACATGAAAATAAGGCGGCCCTCTGCAACGCCTTCCCCCACACCAACTCCGATTCCATCACCTACACCAACTGCAACGCCCGCTCCAACCCCATCACAATGCAACCCCGCGGGCGTAATCTGCCAACAGTCGTACGACTGCTGCATACAAAGATTCCAGCCAGGCGAATGCCGAGACACCTTCCTGCTAGGAAGGCCGCTGCCCAACCCCGACCCGTACACCTGCTGGCTGCAATTCCGACCCACTCCAACGCCGTCCTTTGAACAAAGCTTTTGCGACAGCGACTTGCTTCTGTTCAATGGCAACTACAACGCCAGCTTGGGCTTGCCACAATACGATTCAGTCGTTTGCGCATTCGGGTGCAACAATCAAACAAAGCAATGCGCGCCAAGGCCAGTTATGGCCGGCGACAGCGACGGGGACTATTTCACTGACGATGAGGAACGGCTGGCCGGCTCCAACCCGCTTGACGCCAATGACACTCCCATCAAAAAAATCGAAGAAAAAAAGCAAATGTTCCTGGCCATTGATACGGGAATGTGCCTAGCTGCGATTGGCCAAGACCCCATAGGCTTCCTTCTCAACGCCCCCAAGCAGGCGGTTTCAACAAAATCCCACTCAACAGCCAATATGGCTGCGTTTTCAGTCACTACACCTCTCTCGTTCATTGCAGGAGCTGCAATCGGGTTAGGCCAATCCTTCCTGACTGAACTGGCAACCGACGCCGGCAGCATATTCGAACTGTCGCAAGCTCTAAACCAGTTCAAGAAGCACTGTTGGATGCTTGCCCTCCAGAAGGAGGAAACTGCAACCGTGTCGGAAGCAATTGCAAACTCCAACCTTACCCTCGACCCGTCCTCGATAGCAAACGCGTACTACTCAGACAAGCTAAACTCGGCAAAAAACTTCGAATGGCTCTCCTCGAACTTCGGCGAAAGCGAGAAAGCCAATTTCAACGATGCCTTCGTCTTCGGAAGCATCGCGGGGCTGGTTGCAGAATCAGCGGCAACCGGCGCCTTAACGGATGGAGAAGCCCCTGCAGCAAAAGCAACCAAGGCAATAAAGTACGCCAGCTTTGCAGGAAAAGCATCGAAAATACTTGAAGCGATCGAGGGTGGAAAGAAAGCGATTTTTTCCGTAAAGAAAATTATTGGGGCTAAGGGAATAAATCTAGGCACTTACACCGCCTTGGTGCCAAAAGAGCTTCCGCTCGTTATCAGAAAAGGAGGTTGGGCGTATAAGATAGGAACCGGAGAGTGGAAAGGGACAGGACTTACAAAGCTTCTTGAAAAGCCCAATAGGTGGGATGAGTTAGTAAGGGAGGCGCAAAAGGCAGGCTATTTAACAGGAAGCGAAACACTAGAAAAACAGAAAGAAACAATGATGAAATTCTTGCAAGATAACGCAAAGCAACCGGACAAGGTTTTCCTCCAAATTAAAGGAGTTGTTGAAAAGACGTCTGGAGAACAGTTAGAAGATCGATTCACGTACCTCATCTACAAAAAGGTGCCTAACAGCGAATATTATCTAGTTGAGGCATATTCGTACACCGAACCTGAGACCAAAGGACTTGTCACGGCATTCAAGGCAAAAGCAGTAGATGCCGATAGAGAAATAAAGCAGAGTTTAGAGGATGGTAGCAAAATTTTGTTGGTTACGAGGGAGTAATATGCGACCAAGCACGATTGAATTCAAAACATCGTATTACGCGTATAGCTATAATGTTGAGCACTATGCTATTTCTCGTCGATTGGAGTTAAAGATAGGTAGCAAAACTCTTTTTACACACACTGTCGATTCTCGCGCTTCCGTAGGCAGCTTGCTAAAGCTCCTAGATGACATCAATAGCGGACTTGCACCAATTCCCGCACCATACCCATCACTTTCTCTTCCTTCTAAAAAAAGGACACTTTTTTCAGGGCTAGATCATTGGGAGGATGAAGAAATCTGGGCGGAACCGGAACTCGACGGCGACAACATAATTTTCAAGGAGTTAACATTATACGGGGGAGGAAATAGCACGACGTTTCCGGAATTCAGCGTACCAATAAACAGTTTTAGAAAACAGGTACTGGAATTCATAGCCAAAGAATCGTTCTTTTACAATTCCATGATCAAATTTCAGTTGCAGAAAATACGAAGTGGGGAGCCACTACCTAAAGAGTTTCTTCAGACAACATTTAAAAAAACCAGTGACGAGTTCATCGCTGAAATGAAAGAGCGCCTGAAGGAAGCAGGTTTAGAAAATACGCGGTTATGGGAAGTAGTCAAAAACAGGGAAGGCGACCCTGGCATTTTAACATGGGCTCTTGATAAGTGGCCCGATGAACCCGAAACAAAAATATCGATAGGCGCGAAAGAAATCACGCTATGAAAATCTGCCCTAAAAGTCACGGTGAGACTATTTTGAGTAAAACTTTTGAAATCATTGCAACGGATTTGGATTTTGACGAAGCTGAAGGAGATTTGACTTTCAAATGCACTTTGAAACAAAACGGATATCCTATCACCGAAAATAAGCGCCTGCCATTAGGAATGTCTTGTGGATTGCTGACTCGCGCTGCCCTCCAAGTGGCAGAACGCGGAGGGTATAAAGGAATCGTAGATGGCAAGGGAGAAATACCAAGCAAGATAACAAGAGCGCAATTAGAATCTGACCACATTTTACCAAGACACGTGGGTTTGGACTTGCAGGGAAGAACAATTCCAATAAAAGATATCGAAGTGAACAAGTTTACGACATTCTTCCCGATGGGCCAACCCATAACTATAGAGGGAAAAACAGTCAAATTGCAAAAATTAATGAACATGGAGGACTTGATGCCTGCAATGAAGGAAACCTTTGAAGGCGGCATCATAGGACCAGGCCAGCAGAAAGGAGTAACCATAGCATTCAGGAAAAAACTTGAAAAGCAGCAAATTAGTGTGACATTAGTTCATGATGCATCAAAAGGAGAAGTAAAGACATTTATCCCAGAAAGCGGGCCAGGCGTAGTAAGGTGGAGTAAGGATACTCGCAAATTCCAAGAGTGGAGAAACTACTTGTCAGTTAACGGAGATAATTGGTTTGACGTTACGTGATTTACATGATTAAAATAGCGGCGAAGGTTCAAGAGAATTGCGTAAAAGGCAAGTCTCCCGAAGAGTTTGAAGGCGGAAGTTTCGGTGGAATAAAACTAATTGTTAACGAAAGGGGCGCGAGTTATGAAGAGTACGTACTCGACTACTCTTTTGGTTTTTTCGAGAGCTTTTTTGGAGAAATGGAAGAATTCATTGGTGGAGAAAACTTTTACCTTGGCGCACTTGACTATAATGGAGCGTTGTGCCTAGAATTGAAGAAAGACAAAGTGCGAGTCATCTCGGCAGGGGACATAAGCTGGATGGAGCTAAAAAATGGCCTTGCAGAAAAGCTCAAAAACAAAACTGGTTATTTCCATTACTCCCGCACTGAAGATAAATTCATGCGGGGAAAAAAGGGGAATGCCCCCCTACCCACAGCAGAAATAATCGAAGTTCCCAAAGTCGAATTCATCGAAGCAGTGCTTGCCGGAGCCGGCGAATTAGCGAACGAAATCTACAAACTCAACCCTAGCCTGAGGCAAAGCAAGTACATGAAAGAATTTGAAGAAAAAATAGCGCAAGCTAAAGCGCTTTGGGAAAAAACCAAATCCAGCAAACATTAGCGAGGGCGACATTAGGAGCGGATATAATGAAAAATTATTTCGAACAAGCGACGGTACTTAAGATTGTGAACTGCTGTGGGTTCGAGCGAGACATTATACTTCGCATCAAAAACCGTACTGCTAAAAGCCCCGCTGAACAAATTGAAAAGGGGACTATAGAATGTTTTGACTCTGATTTGCCAAATATTGAGGAAAATAAAACTTACTCTATAAAACTTAGAATCGATTTCAACAAAGGGCAAAATAGGTTGGAAGAAAAAAAATTCGAATACATAAAAATTACCCCCTTGGCGAAAAATCAATACAAAATTTTTGGACAGGTAGTGGCAAAGATGGATAAAGAATACGTAATTGACTGTGGTTTTTACGTATTTATAGACCCGACAAAAAACCTGCGACTTGGAGACTGGATAACGACAAAAGGACGGCTAGACATGCATATGGCTAAAGATAACTGTTATGTGACAGCGGATATGTCTCCAGTGGTTTGCTTGTGATGGAAGACTTGTAGTGGCGTCTGGTATTTCAAGCTTCCGTGTGGCGTGTGGTTGTACTCGCGTTGGAAGCGGTGCAGCAGCACGTTGGCGTGCTGCACGTTTCGCACGCGGTAGCGTGCGAGGAAGCGCTTGATTTTCTTCACTACAGCTTCCGCCTTGCCGTTGCACTGGGGATTGTACGGGCGCGTGTGAATGGGTTTCACGCCTGCTTGGCGGCAGGCGGTTTTCCACGCGTTCTTGTACACTGTTCCGCAGTCGGTGAGTACTGAGCGGAACCGCGCTCGCTTGAGGGCGTGGCGGCCCTACCATTATAGAAGTCGAGGAAGAACCCGGCAAAAAGGGACTTATTCCAGTTGCAAAGCAAGTGACACTGCCCGCTTCTTTCTAGAGAACCTGATTTGCAGATACGGAAATAACGAAGTTAACTCCGACAAGAAGCTTCAAGTCAGAAAGCCGGCGGAAAAACAAGTTTTTTAAGAGCACTTACGACTAGGTTGTTTTCTTACCAGTTCCGCGCCGCCAGTTTTTGAAAAAGTTTATGATGCCGCCGTGGCTCCCAACGCCCTTTTGCGCCACGCGGTGGATTTGCGGTACCATCAGCTTGTGCAAGTAATCATTGCCCTCGTGGTAAAGCAAGTCGAATTCCGTCGAGTGCCTTAGGCGCTTGACGTGATGCGCGTGAAGATAAGTTCCCAGCACTTTTTTCTCGTCTTGCGAGAGAACAGTTATGGCAATCCGCTTTGCATCGCCGCTCTGGCCATTTGCCTCTTCCACCGCCTGCTCAAAGGACTTGCATTTCTTTATCGCCAAAACGTACAGCGAATACTCTTTTGAAAGGAACTCGGAATGCGCGTCAGTTGTTTCCAGCAGCATGGGGGCGGCCTGGTGTTCCGACAATGCCTCAAGAGGCACGAGTTCCTCCAGCAGCCCCATTTTCTTTAGGGAAGCGACCCTTTCAGTAACCTGCTTGAGCAGTTTTGGATTCACAAACCCAACTCTAGTGTTAACTTTCATGGGGTCGCCCACGTACTTTGAAAATTCATTTTCAGTTATTTCTTTTATTCTTGCAACGAGTTCGCCGTGGTCTGAACTCGCAGTGAACAGAGCCTTTAGCGCGTTGCAGGCAATTGGCCATTCGTATGCCGACTCTGCAATGATTCTCGCGGTTTTTTTCAAGTCGCCTCCAGCGTCGTGTATGCCGGCCCCGCGGCCGCTGCTGTGGCGCAAGACGACTTTTCCGGTAAAGTGGTCAACCTGCTTTCCTTGCCCGTCGGCGCTAAAGCGCAGCACCTTGTCAACCGTGTTGTCATCGCCAAAAACCCATATTGCAGATGCGGCGTCAACCAAGGCGAAGTTTTTTGCAAGCGAGTCCTGCGATTCTGAATTCCAGCCGATTATGTTCAGGCCGCCGGCGGGATATCCTTCGTTGATTAACGCCTCGGCAAGCTTTTGATGGCCAAGCAAGTCTGTTTTGCTCGGCTTAATAACTAGGGGAATTCCAAGGGCAACGCACCAGCTTACAACGAATGGCACTGCGCGGGGGTCGTTGCCGGGAGTCACTCCGTAGACAAAGCCATCCAATGGATGGAACACGGAGTAAAGGTCGGTGCCGCTTCCAACGTGGTGGTGGAGAGCGGGGCCGGTCAAACCAAGCCTGTTTCGAATGAGTTCCGGCACTCCCGGAAGCATTTCTGGAATCTGCTCGAGGTGCTTTCGAACATAGTGGATGGGCATTCCCGTCATCTTTACGGTGTACTCAAGAATTGATGAATCTAAGCCGAGTTTTTTTGAGGCGCGCTTGAGTATTTGCTCCCTCTCGCCAAAGGAAAGCGCCTTGCATTCTTTTTCGGCGTCCCTTGCCTTGAAAATTGCGGTCTTCACGTCAAAGAGGCCGGAGTCTGCTGCCTGGACTGAGTAGTCTTGGTAGAAGGGGCTCGGTACATCGTACCTTTTGCCGCTCAAGAAAAGCGGCTTTCCTCCGATGAAGTTGTCTAGCAAAATTTTTTCCATTGTAAGCAGCTCGCTAACCGATGCAGCAGCCAGTCTCTATTACGTCTTCCGGAATGTCTATTCGCCCCACGTCGGTGATTATCCTGCTTTTGAGGCCGCAAGAGCACTCTCCGTAATCCTTGACTACCTTTGCAGAATCGCCTGGGAAATACCTGAGGTAAATCGTGCCTTCGCGCGCAATCGTGGTGTACGCGAGTATTCCCGGCTCTCCGTTTTTGGTGGGAACGAGAACTCCGCTTTCTTCCTTGACTACCTCCACCAAATGGGGGCCGTTGAGGAGGTGCAGGTTGTTCTCCATACAAGTTCGGGTGGCATCAAGGTTAAAAGCCGTGTTGGTGGCTTGCGGTATGGCTTCGGAGGATCCCAGCAGGGTCACCAGCGGTATTTTTGCCGATTTGCACCATTCTATGGCTTCCGGCACCAGGCGATACCCCCCTAAAAACAGGATTTTAATCTGCTCCTGCAAAACGTCGTTCCCTGCCTCAACGAGTTTGAGCAAGTTTACGCCGGGGCCTTTCTGCTGCGCGTCGCTCTCGCTTACCGGGCCCTGCACAGTGTAGAGCACGTTGACCTTGTAGTCCTTGATGGCCTGTATCACGTCAGCCGCGTCTTCGTTGGTGCGCTTAATCACGCACGCCATCCCCATTTTTTCTATGTTTTCCTTCATTTCCTCGCCGCCCTTGTGGGTGGGGTTGTAGGTAGTGAGCGCAACGTCGCCTTCGCTGATTCCCTCGTATCGCGTGCCCCGCGTCCAGGCGCTGCTTTCTATTTCCCGGTCCAGGCGCGTTATGAAGGTTGGAGTGGGAACTCCGCGGGTGCCGCCGGACTTGAACACGAAATAGCCTTTCTTCACGTCGTCGGGAAGCATCACGTATGGGTTAACCTTGACTTTCTCCCGCATGCCAATGCCGCCGGTTGTGGAATCCTTGACAAGCGCGGGCAACTTGTAAAAGTCGTCCATTGACTCAAGTGAGCTGCCTGAAATGCCGCGCTCCTCGTAAGGTTTTTTGTAGATTAAGGGCATCCTTTTCTTTGCGCGGTCAACTTGGAACTTCAGGAAGTGCAAAAGAATTTCTTCCGAAGTTTTGCGGTCAATGAGTTCCCATGCAAACGAGCTCCAAATTTCTGGAGGGACTTGCAGGGGTTTTTCGTACTTGCCTGCCTTGAAGCCTTCCAGGAACTTCTTGAATTCCTCGTCTATTTGGAGCTTCATTTTACTAGCCCCTAATCTTTTAGTTCGTGAAGCAGCTTGTCGTAGATTGCAAAGATGTTCGCAGTCATGTGCCCAAAGGCCGGTGGAAGCCCGGGCTTTGACCCGATTTCCCCAAAGCAAGAGAACCCGATTATCTTTGCGCCGCCGAGTTTTTTCTTGAGCACTGCCAATTCAGCTGCTATCCCCTTGTCCTGCAAAATTGCGCGCCTTGAGGCGCACAAGCCGGCTATTGCGAAAGTCGCCTTTTCCTCCTTGGTGTTGTCCTTGAGGTCTGCAATTACCTCGTCGGAGGCTGTGCGGACGTACTTGGGGTCGGCGTCCATTATGTACGCGCTCCACCCTTCAATGAACGGCGCGACATATTCAAGCCTGCCCTTGTTGTGCACTCCAGCTGCGCGTATGACGAAATTGCCGTAGTTGTCCGGAATGCCAAGCGGGTGCATCTGGGTTATCATCATTGAGTTCTTTACGAATTCTTCCTTGGTTATGCCGAGCGCTTCCGAATACCAGTCAACTACGTTCTTGCCGGATATTTCACGGACGGCGTACCCGTCCGACTCGACCTTGGTTATTGCCCCGAACTTGTCAGTGCGTTTTGCGCCGTGGGCCAGCGAATCCGCATAGACCAAGCTGCAGGTGTTGAACACGACTATTATCCCATCCTTTAGCACCTTGCCGGAATGAAGGGTCCAAATGTCGTAGGGCTTTCCTCCAAAAAGTTTCTCCAAGCTCGTTCCAAAGCTCCCGCCCCAAATTGGGATGTTGAGCCCAATTTCATCGGCAATGCCGGCGATTATCTTTGTCTCGTCGCCCATCACGGGGAGCTTCATTCCGCGCGTGAATACCTGGACGTAGAAAGAAGGGTGCTTTACCAGGCCTTTCATGCTTCCCTTGCGCATCCGAGTGTACAAAAGATACGGGTCAACGTACTTGTCAATTGCAATCTTGTCCAGCGCCTCTACCGTAGTTTTGCGCGCAACGCCACGGGGGTCTTTTGAGACGTTGTCGTTGGACGCTATTCCCACGTGAAGGTACTCGCTCTCAACGCAGGCGACTGCGACTCCGTTGCGCATTACCTTGTCCTCGAAATACGCAGCATCCGCAGAGCCCCCTACAAATTCGGTGTCCTTTAGCACGCTCTTTATCCCATCGCTGAGTTCCTTGGCATCGTACTCACCTGCGAAAAAAACATAGCTGATGGTTGGCTTGGGCTTGCCAAGGGTGCGCATGGCCATTTCGGCAGCTTCCTTGCCTGCCTTGAACGCGTTCTTGTTTTCTGAAAAGCCCGTCCCTACGTTTACCTTTGCCATGACGCATCACATCCTGCTTTTTTAATCCAGAATCGAATGAAGTGCCCTGATCTTTTCCATCTCGTACGGCCACGCTACAACCGCCTGGCCAATTTTTTTGACTTTAATCTTGTCATTCCTGGCGAGCTGGTCGAAATGGTATTTGAGGTGGGTTAAAACCGCCTTCCTCTCTTGAAAGCTGCTCTCCCGCGCTAAAAGCCCCATGTCCATAGCCACTTCAGTCATGTGCGTGGGCCAAAGGCGCCTTATTGCGTCAAAAACCACTGTCCGGTCAATCGACCGTTTCACCAGCTTTTTCATAGTGACTGCCCCAAAACTTAATTGTTTCTTAGGACTTATCATTAGGGCTAGCCTTAATATTCCCACTTTTTGGGGTTAAAACTTTGTCCAAAACCCCGCAAATGCCTAGAGCAAGTTTTCTCTAAAACACGCTTTAGGGCTAGCCATAAAATTATGGGGGAAAAAAGTAACTTCCAGCCTCGCCGCGTTACACTGGCTCTAGCCACTGGGAATACTTTGCGTTCTTTCCTCGCACGGCGTCAAGGTACGCTTTTTGCAGCTTTTCAGTTACCGCCCCCCTCTCGCCGGAGCCAATTACCCTTCCGTCAACTTCCCTGATTGGGGTGACTTCCGCGGCAGTGCCGGTGAAGAAAACTTCGTCTGCAATGAACAATTCCTCGAGTGAAATTTCGCGCTCCGCCACTTGCAGCCCCGCGTCTTTTGCCAAAGTCATTACTGAGTTGCGGGTAATGCCTGAAAGCACTCCGCAAGAAAGCGGGGGAGTTGAAATGCCGCCGTCCTTTATCACGAAAATGTTCTCCCCGCTTCCCTCGGCAACTTTTCCCTCTGAGTTGAGTAAAATTGCTTCGTCAAAACCGCGCCGGACTGCCTCCATCTTGGCAAGGTAGCTGTTGAGATAATTACCATTGCCCTTTGCAAGCACAGGCTGGCTTTGCGGGTTGATCCTCCTCCAGCTGCTAACAGTAGTGCGCACGCCTTTCCTCAACCCTTCCTCGCCAAGGTATGCCCCCCAGGGCCAGCAGGCAATTGCGACTTCAAAGGGCGCGCCGGCGGGATTGACGCCCATTGAGCCAAATCCGTAAAATGCAACCGGCCGGACATAGCACTCTTCCAACTCGTTTGCCTTCACTGTTTCAACTGCCGCCTTGACCAGCTCGGAAACGGAATATTTTAGGGGCATGTCGTATATTTTTGCGCTTTGCGCAAAGCGCGCCATGTGCTCCCTGCAACGGAATATTGCAGAGCCTTTTACGCCCTTGTAGCAGCGCATTCCCTCGTAAATCCCGGTCCCGTAGTGCAGCCCGTGGGAAAGAACGTGGATTTTCGCGTCGTTCCAGCCGACCAGCTTGCCGTTAAACCAAATTTTCTTTGTGGGAGTCAACGCCATTTTTAATCACCTGGCGCGGGAACGCCATTTTTGCCCGCGCAGCGTAATTGTGTGGCGACCGGCTGTTTTTATGGGTTTCGAGAGCGGCGCTGCACCCAGAATGCCATTGTTTAAAAAAAGCAGCCGCCTTAGCAATATTACATAGATAGATGGATTTACGGTGCACTTGGCAATGAAGCAACTAAAACACGCATACGCAACCTTGATTGACTTGCCCGAGGCGCTGCCGTTCGGATCGCCGCCGGAGAATTTGCAGGAAATAGCCGACATGGATAAGTTGGAGAAGAAGGAGGCTGCGCGCGAAAAGGAACTGTTTGCTTTTGTCAAAAAGCTCGAGAAGCATTTGGGCGAGCGCACCTGCTTCATTGGCGAGGACATCATTGGAGAAAAATTCTACAAGCGCTTTCTCTTCGAGAAAGGCGGCTTCATCGAATTGATGACCGGCGAGCCCGTTGCAATTTCCGCCCACTTCACTTCCAAGGCAAGGGCGCAGAAATTCGCTGACGCGCTGGGCAAGTCGCTCAAGGGCGTGGTAAAGGAAGCGAAATTGCTGGAAATACTCAACAGTTCCATTGTTGTAGACGAGGAGGAAGGGTACAAGCTCACCTACGAGAAGTGGGAGAAGATGAAGGAAATAAGGGGAGATTGAGAGTGCTTTCTAGTTTTTTCAAAAAACTCCTGATGGCAAAGCACCTGCGCTTTGTGGAAGGCGACGTGGCCGTCTTTGAAATAACCCACGTGATGCACCCCGCCTCGGCGCACTTGCACCTTGCAGAACAGCTTGAGAAGAAATTTGGCGCGGGCGCGCAGGAAGCGGTTTACGAGGCTGGCAAAAACACTGCCGCGGAAGTTGCCAAGGAACTTTACGACAAGTTCAAGGTAAAGGGGCTCGAAAGCGTCAACTTGTGGCGAAACATCATCGAGCTCAACGGGATGGCTAAAGTAGTCTCAATTTCGCCAAAGGAAAAGGGCTTTGCCACAGTCGTCGCCAGCTCGTCAATTGCAAAACACAAGGCAAGCAAAGCCGGCAAGGGCGCAAAAGTTGACTATTTTCTCGCTGGCTTCCTTGCGGGAATATTCAGCCAAATCTACGACCGGGAACTTGAATGCAAGGAAGTGCAATGCATTGTGGAAGGGGCGGCAAACTGCTCTTTTGAAATAAAGCCCAAGTAAGCAAACACTATTTTCCAATAAGTTTCATTAGGCCCGCAGTTCGTTTCCGAACACTATCGCAACCACCGTGCCATTACCTTGTGGGACTGCAACAGGCCCGATTTCCCCATCGTTGTAACAGCCAAATATCTTCACTCCTTCCAAGCCGTTTTTACGTATCCGCTCTATTTCATCAACGTCGTGCCCTTGCAGAATTGCCTCAATAGAGGCACAGGAAAAAATCAACGCGGCTTCTGGTTTTTTCACTTCAGCTGCCTCTGCGGCTTCAACAATTGCTTGTTTGGTTGTCTTAACCAAAGCCTCGGGCGTAGTCGTGCTCACTTGCACGACATCACCAGTTTTGAAACTGTTCTCAAACCAAATTCCGGTGCCGTCAACCCTCGCAGGATAGCCGCGCGCACCGTCCCTTACCCGAGTTATCGGAGGACCCTTGTTTTGCGCAATGACCTCACTGATGAACTTTGGAATTGACGCCGTTAGTTCATCGGGCCGCATCTTAGACTCTTTGCAATAACTTTTCAACATTGGCTCGTACTCGCCAGTCTTCCCGCGCTCAATCCTAGCCATGCTGGAAATAATCCCGTCTTTTGCCCTGATTTTGAAGCACCTGCCGCTTTGGGAAGCGTATCCGTGAGTGCGCCTCACTCCAAATTTCAGTTTTGTCTTTATTGCAACGAACACTATTGCATTGGGCAGCACTTCCGAGTTGCAGAACTGGGCAGTGTTCTTGAAAACCCATCCGTCTCCACTTGTGCAACCGGCAATTGGAAACGGGGTGCTGAAACGGCTGGCAAACTCGCTCAGAAATGCAGGCGCGGCCATCTGCATGTTTTTTTCAAGACTATAGCCTGGAAAGAAAAACAAGCCCAAGTCAGGATAGCCGCTCTTGAATTCCGCGCTTTTTTCAAGCTGGCTCAACAAATCTCCAAATCCACTACCTTCATAGTGAGTCTGCAGAAGAGGCATAACAACTGGTTTCGCCGAGAAAACTTTTTCGTCTGCTCCAAACAGCGCAACCGTAACGCTGTTTTTCAAGTGACCTCCATTGATTTCTCCCGTCGTAGTGCAGCCTGCGAGGGGAGCGTTTTTGGAAACAGACTGTACTCCCGACAAGAGCTCCGAATAACTGCCCTTGTAAGAACCGGAGGCAAAAACGAGTGCTAATTGCACTTTCTTGTTGTACTTTAACTGCCCAAACGCCTTGGCCGCTGCTTCCTTGCCGGCGGCGAAAGCATCCTTGTCAACAGAGCTTCCCGCGCCCACCTCAAGAAAATCTGTTGCGGACTTCAAATATTTTCTTTCGAGGCTTTCGCCGGCGCGCCTTAACCCAGTTATCCAGCCAATGTCGAGGGAATACTTGCCAGCTCGTTCCTCGAGCACCCTATTGGCTGCCAGCTGCTTCAAAGCCTTGTGGACGCCCTGATAAGAAACACCGGAATGTTTAGAGATTCGGCCATAGATTTCCCGCGCCGAAAGCGGCCATTCTTCCGAAAGCACTTTTACAACTAGCTCTTTGAGCCCTTCCTTGCCCGACGCGCTGCCAACAAGCAGACTAGAAACAACAGAATCCAACACCTACCCTCCCTTAACTCCTCTCACAATAATCT
>OBEQ012247923.1_pt1 | contig 60881 bp, 82 predicted proteins | sample 1670901 | NCBI WGS metagenome assembly OBEQ01 (sample SAMEA104232315, study PRJEB22302) | groundwater metagenome | biome: forest; feature: aquifer; material: groundwater | place: USA | collected 2011-08-07 | depth 5.4 m
GATGTCGAGAAGGATGACGTCGGGACGCTCAGCGGCGAGCCACTGCAGCGCCTCACGACCGTCGACGACGAGGTGCACGCGAAAACCGTCCGCTTCGAGAACACGCGCGAAGAGACGCGCGATGACGACGTCATCTTCAGCGACAAGGACGAGAGGAGAGGGGATGGTCGACGTCATGCCTCACAGCCTCGTCGAGATGTTCTCCGGCGTCAACTATTCTGTTTATCGCGACCATTGGGCGACGCGGGAATCGACATCGTCCTCGTCGCGGAGCATGGCGGACACGCGCTCGTCGGCAATCCAGAGGTGCCCGCCGTGAACGAACAGCCATAGCTCCGGTTCGCCGCGTTCGTTCCAACGCAGAACGCACCTGCCATCAATGAACAGTTCCGCTCGATTGAGGTACTCGCTAGCCGTCAACGTACCGACATCCCGTTCTGCTCGCCACGCCCGCTGTATGCGCCTGAGTAGCACATTTGGGTCGAGTTGTCGAGCGCGTCCCCCACGAACAGATTCAGCCGAACACGCCAACGAATGGGTTGACGTCCGCACCAAGTAGGAGTAAGGTGTCACCAAGTGTCATACGGAGGCATGCCGATGAGCGACGAGAAGAGCAACAAGCAGTCAGGGCATCGAATTTCCCTCTACCTTGGCGACGAGCAATTTGAGGCATTGAAGCAGGTACAGCTTGCTCAAGCGAAAACAGCAGGTGTAGTGCCGACGTTCTCGGTTCTCATCAGCTACCTCATCGACATGCATGCCGGCGAGCTGACGGCGAAGGAATTCAACCAACCGTTCCTAGTCCGAGAACGCCAGTTTGCAGAGGAAATGTTTGGACTTTGCATTGCACTCGAACGCCAGCACAAGAGGGGCGAAGACTCAAAGTATCGGATCACCTATCACCTGGAATCCATCTACCGGGGAGCGATCCGCCATCGCGAGCGCGTCGAAGCGCATAGAAGCCAGCTTACGAGGGAATTCGGCAGCGTCGACGACAAGAGTTGGGAAGAACACCATGATGTCGCGCAAATCTTTCTCGACGTTCAGCACAAGGCGGGCAAGCTGCTGGGAAAGATTGAAGGGTAGCCTCGCCGCTGAGTGAGGACAACATCTTAGGGGAAGGTGGGCTCATGGGGTTCGCTGAGATTCTGAAACTGACAGTCGAGTACGGTCCGCATGCCCTCGTAGCGCTCGTCGTGCTCGCTGCCCTGTGGTGGGGAAAGTTCTCATATTCTGGACCGGGGACACGAGGCAAGGGGAGGCAGGGCAGCTGAGCCGGCAACGCGCAGCGACTGCTCCGACATTAATGTCGGATGTATCTCCGGTCATATTGTTGATGACAAAATACGTTTAGGCCAGCGATAATTCTACGCGTTTGCCGCTGCCCGCAGCTCCGCGGCGACTGTTGTCATGCTCGCGGGGCGGTTGTCGCGAAGCAACTCAGTCATGTTGCGCAGGAGCGCGTTGAACTTTTGGGCGCCGGCACTCGTCTCACTCGTCGTGTCGCTGTTCACGCCGACGCCGACGAGCGCCAACGCCAGCTGACGGCCTGTCACCCACTCGTTCAGCGTCATCCCGAGCGAGTAGATGTCACCGCGCCCATCGCACTTGCCGCTCGCCCATTGTTCCATGCTGCAGTAGTACTCGGTGCCCATGCCGCCCCGAGTGAGCTGAGTAAGCACAACGGACTCCTTGTGCACGAAGTAGCCGAGGCCCCAGTCGGCGATGACGAGCGGTCCGCCTCCATTGAAGAGGATGTTGTCGGGCTTGAGGTCTCGATGAATGTTACCATTTCCATGCGCATAGGCCAGGGCATCGGCAAGAGTGGCACCACACCTCGCCACCTCACGCCATTGACCAGACCACGTCCCTCCTGCAACATGATGTCGCACCGAGCTCTCATAGCAGGGCATCACGTAGAATCGCTCGCCCCCCGGTACGTTCTCACCCTCGTACGTCATGATGTTTGCATGCTTCATTTTCTTGAGCGCTGCGATCTCGCGCTCGAAGCGTGCCGTCACCGTCGGATTCTCCGCCCCCTTCTCGTTGAGTCGTTTGCGCGCCCAAACACTACCAATGGGCTTGTCGACGGCGTTTGACGCCGTGATCTTGATTTTGTCCACACGGCCAAGGCCGCCGGCTCCCAGTTCGTGCAGCACATCAAAGTAGAAGTGTCCTGGCGGAAGCATGCTCATGTCGTTTCCTTTCGTACAGTTCGATGCTAGAACAAACTAGGGCAGCTGCCGCCGCCACATCGCAAAGATCCGATCCACTTCTGAATCACACGTGTCGAAAACGTCGCGCTGAACAAGCCTCGGGTCTTCGTAGGCCAGCACCACTCCACGGTCATGCATCGGAACCGTGCCGCCAGATCGACGCGATGGAGCCGCAACGAGCTTGCGCATGCCCACGTTCATCAGCGCCGCGTTGTAGGTGAACTGCTGATGACGCTTGTGTGGGTCGAGATGTTGAAAGAGCTTGCCGGTGAATTGGAAGAATGAAGAGAGAATTGGACGGATGTCGGATTCGACGATCTCGAAGACGCCCATGGCACTGGTCACGTCCCGAGCCTCTCCTGCCCTGTGGCCGCTTGCCGTACCGTCGACGAAGATGACGCCGCGCTCAGAGACCCGAACGACTTTGTCGGCGCCGATTCGCCATTCATGGGTGCCATCGCTCTGCGAGATGACGAGAGTATCCCCCTGTAGGACGTGCGTCTTCGGATGCTCGTAGCCGAACAAGCCGACATCCTGCTGATGCGCGAGCACCATCAACGTGTTTAGAAAGTCCGGACTGCCCAAGCGAACGGGGTCGATAACTTCCTCATCGCGCCGTGGCGCAAGTACGAAACGAACGCGCGCGTGCCCGCCGGAGCGACGTTCCTCATCGGCGAAGTACCGCCCAATGCGATCTCGTGGCGATTCTGGTTGCATCATTGTCTTGATCACCGGCTTGAGTGCTTTGATCAGCTGCTCGCGAAGCTCGTCTGGCGTTGAGAACATTACACGAAGATGCCCGTCGACATAGTCGGAGAGCGTGCCAGCAAGGCGCGTGGCGTCGTCGTCGCGAGCGACATTCCGAAGAAATACTAAGACCGGCAGCTGTCGGCGCTTGGCCTCTTCGTACTCCTCCTCAACGACGAGCTTGCCAGAAGGGGCAATCCATCCTCCGAGTTCCCCAACGATAACAACGAAAGCATCACAGCTGGCCACGGCGTCGAGGCAGGCAGTGCGGGACGACGTCGAGAGCGACGGAAAGTCCTCGTTGACCAGGACGGGCTCACCTCCTGCCTCGGTAATTCCCTCTCGAGCCGCTTGGCGAATCTCCTGAAAGCCCCGAATCACGGAAGAAACGAAGACGCGGGGGCGAGGCGAGTCAGTCATGCAGCCGCACCTCTACGCTTCCACAGTGAGGGCAGGTCGGCCGGACAAGGCGCAACCTCTGATCGATCGCTTCCTCGCGTGAGTAGACTTCGATCCGAGTCTCGTAGCCGCAGCGCGCGCACTTCAGGTATTGCTTCCTCACGACTCCCCCGACTTGGTCGATATCACCACCAACGTAGCCTGCATTTTCCGCTCACGAATCAACTTGGCAACAGTGTTGAAAACGCAGTCGCAGCTAGTGAAGACTCGTGCTAGAATCCCCAGCAGTTGGTGATTGGGAGGACCGAGGTGACGCGAATAGAAGTGATCGTCGCCATCATCGACCGGCTGATCCGTAAGAACGTCGTGTCAGTACCGGAGTTGCTCTCGGAGTTCCGAAAAACGGGGCTCGTAAGCGACAGCTCGCTTCGGCGATGGCTGACGACGATTCGCGATGGCCTGCACGGAGCGTACGTGAAGGACGGCCGACCGCGACGCTGGGGCTTCGCCTGGCCGTCTGACAAACTCTCTCACAAGGACACGGTCTGGGCGCTGGGCATTGCGCGTTCGCTGCTTCATCCGTTGTCCGACACGTTGATCCACGCGAAATTGACCGACGTGTACATCGAACACATGGAGCGGCTGCCGGCGGACGAGTCAACGCCGCACGACTACACGCGCATGGTCGTCGCCCGGTCGCAGCTGGTTGATCCCGCCGGCAGCGACCCCGAGACCGTGGACAAACTCGCTGAAGCGATCTTTCGGCAACGACGGATCGCAGCGCGATATCATCACACGAGCGGCACCGAGGCAGATGTGACGCTGGAACCCTACGCGCTGATGCCGTCGGACGAAGGGCTGTTCTGCCTTGCTCATTGCGTGAATAGCTCCCGCGGCGCGGAGCACATGGACGTGCTGCGCATCTACAACGTCGTTCGTTTTCTCAAAATCCATGTTCTCCAAGAACGCTTTGCCTATCCAACGGTTGGAGAATATAATCCCGAGTCAACGTTCAAGCATTGCTTCGGCATCTACCTGCCTGACCCTCGCTACATGATGGATCCAATGCGGGTACAGCTTCGATTCGCACCGTCATGGGAGACGTTTTTCAAGTATCACAAAGTGCATCCAACGCAGTCGGCACCGAAGAGGCAGGATGATGGAAGCGTCGAAGTTTCGCTCGACGTGTACCTCAGCTACGACTTGGTCCGCTGGCTGCGCAGTCACGGAAATCAAGTTGAGATCCTCGATCCAATGTCACTTCGTAGCTGGGTGAAGAGCGGCGACCCGGCGGATGCCGTCGGAAAATACCTGACTAACACAGAATGATGGCAAACGCGTCATGTGACAATTCAAGCTACAAGACGACATTAATGTCGGAACTCCCGATCCTCCACATCACGCGATCAGAACTCGACGCACTCGTCGGAGAATGGCCTCGGGGTCAACCGGCTTCTGATCAAGTCGCGCGCGCCGAGCCGGATGACGTTCTCCCGGGTGTACTCGTCGTCTCGGCCGCTGATCACGAACACAGGCACGTCGAACAGCCGCTCATCGTCGCGCAGGTGCGAGAGCACGTCACGTGGATCTCCCCCGTCCCGTTGCGCGATCAGCTGCGTCGGGATGCCGGAAGGATTCTCTGCGAAGCGAGGCGTGAACGTTCGTTCAGACCCATTGACGTGCATCGCAGACCTGCCTATCATTGAGGGTAATGAAGACGCTCCCAAATGTTGAACTTCTCGCGCGTACGACAGGATTTAGATCGAACGTGCCCTTCTCTCCTGAGCAGCTCGGCCTGCTAGTCTCGACCCTCCGGCGCGACCTAGGAACACTTCTTCCTGAGTTCGTCGTGGACGAGAAGATCAAGACATGGACCATGAGGTCAAGAGACAAGGACGTAGCCAAGCAAAGTTCGCTCGTTCTCATCGAAAATGGAGTCTCAGTCATTTGGGGACACGAGTGCGAACGGGGGCTCGACAGGAAGCTCACGGACTCAATGTGCAAGGCAAGCGAAGAGACGTTGACCTACATCGCGACACTTCTACAATTCGTCGAAGCTGAGTACGTTTTCGAGTTCAGGACTTCCGAGAACCATTACGCTGTTATCTCGGACGTCTTTTTTGGAAATGGGCCGCTAGCCGATGTCGCGCTGGCGCCTCGGAAGCATCTCACCAACGACTTCGCATTTCGAGTGCTGCTAGATGACGCTCGAGTGCTGATCATTAGAGCGACCGGCTCCCACAATGAGGGTGACATCGTCCTTGGTAGGCAAGGCGCCGAGAAACTCCGCATCAGAGTCTCAGTTGGGCAGAATGATGGATTTTTCGAGTCGGCTCTCCTATCCGTTGTGGATTCGCACGTGAAGTTCGTCGAGAACCTTATGGAAAGCGAAATTGTACCCCGAGTGATCGAGCCATTGTCTCAGCGAGTCCAACGTGCTTGAGGAAAGTACAGCGGAAGAGAAGATATTCACGGCGCTTTCGGCCTGTACTAATAACTACTCCGTTCTGTGTTCAAAATCAGAACTCAGCAACACGCTGGTCATGCCAGAGGCGCGACGAGACACCTCAGAGTACGACCTTGCGAGGATTGCAGGTGGAACGGATGCGTCGGGAGTTTCGTGGAACCTCGAAGGGAGGATTGCCTCACTTGTTGAGGGTTGGACTGAGGCACTTAAGTACAAGCCGAGAGCACAACAGGTACGAGAGAGCGCACAGAGATCCTCAGTCATACGATCCAGAGAATACGTGGAATTGGCTGCCGAGCCTGGTATCCTAAATATTGCATCCTTGGCCTTGTCCGCTGCATTGGGCCAATGGCATCCAATCGCGATTGTCTCAAGCTGGGCTCTGGAGCTTGTTCGGTTGGCCAAGTACCTTGATCGGAAGTTTTATAAGTACCATTCGCACTTGGATCTGGACACGCCTACAAAGATGTTACACGCGGAAGACTCGCCAAGCGCAAGAGTACCGATTTGGGTAGGCGACCCAAGGTGTGAGAACGAGCAAGCTCGCAGCACCCCTATGTACAGGCCAATGTTCCGAGCTACCGCCGATAGCGTGCTTGCGAACCAGGTCGCGCCCACGTTCCGGTGGCAAGACCTTGAGAAGCCCGTCCCCTTCCCCATAATGCATCCAGCAGCCCCCCCCCGAGAGAACTCGCAAGACGCCCCTGACGTAGAGTGGAATCTATGCGTAGTGCAATTAGTGGACGAGAGGCTAATACCTCCCTCATTGAGCGACAGGGACATGTTCTTCCTCTACTTGGGTGAGGCACCAACTTCTCAAGCAGTCTCATGGTACAAAGCGGCTCTAACTGCACAAGTTCATGATACAAGCAACCATCTAACTCCGTCCCTCTACGCGCTCTCACTGGATCGCCGCAGTGAAAAGGAGAAGCAGTCGTTGCTCCGCCTAGGAATTCGGTTGCGGCAGGTTCCCCCGAAGTTCGTATCGGAGGGAACAGAGGGAATTAACAATTTGGAGGCTGCACTCCGCGACTACTACGGCCCACTTGCCACCTACCGTGAATCAGTTCTGAATGAGTTAGGTCGGCCCCGAATTCGTGAATTTGATCGCTACAAGGTGGAAGGGGGGCCAGGCTTCTCACGAAGCGATTACCAGCAGATGATCAAAGACTACGAGCGGGAACGCTGGTAGGGTGTAAGCTAGAACACAAGGAGCGGATGGTTGATCGTCGACCACTACCTGCGTGCACATGCATTTGAAGACGAGTTGCAATTTGGCCTATCGCTGAGCGGCGCTCCGATCAGTATCCGAGATCAACAGCTGAGAGCTACAGAACTCACGGATCGGCTGATAGACGCACGGCGTATCAACAGGCTCAGACCATTGCTAGTAGTGGGTGCGGGAGTTGCTGGAATTTCTGCAGCAATTCGGGCGCTGAAGGAATCGCATTGTCGCGTCACGATTGTTGATAGGAAGCCACGCCCGTTCTCCCTACAGGCCAATTGCTCGACGCGCATCCTACATCCTACGCAGTACGACTGGCCTCTTGATCATTGGAACGGTGGACAATTCCCGTGGCATCCTAGGGCGAGCGCGTCCTTGCGTCACCCCGTCGCTAGGGCTGACGACCTTGCCGACATGTGGAGTGACACCCTGCAGAGCGCTGTGACTGACTATAAGGGGCGAGTTACTCAGCGTTTTTCACAGCGGGTGTCGAACATCGTCCAAGAGGATGATCTAATCAATGTCGACTTCTTTGACCGTGCGGGGACGAAGGTTGGTCAAGACACCTTCGGAGCCGTCGCGTGGTGCACGGGCTCTCCGGCGGAACGAGTTTCGTTGGCTAGGAGTAGATATCGCGGATTTCGATTTTGGGAAGACGACCCACTTGGTGACCCCGATTTCAGCGCTGCTGTCCAGGACACCGGAGCACTCATTTCCGGCTCAGGCGACGGAGCACTGCAGGACTTCCTTCGCGTCGTAACCAGAACATCTATTCCGAAGGAATTATACGATGGATTGAGAATTAGTGATGAGTTTCGTCACGGCTTCTTTTCCGCAAATGACCAGGCGTATCGATGTCTTCCATGGTGCAATACGGACAAGCGAATTCACGCAGTTTTCGAATCGCTTCATTCAACATACACTGAACTCGTGGATAGCTTGTGGAGGAAGCGAGGCGCGTTTCTTGGTCCGCGTCTTGAGACGTACCTCCGAGACCCTCTGCCGCGTGTTCAACTGGCTTATCAGCATGGGCATTTCACATGCTATTATGGACTCAATCGATTCCTTGTGCTTCTTGTCGCGAAGTTCCTACACGAGAGGTATGACAAAACAGTTTTGTTTCCCGGTTGGAGGCTTACAGGTATCGAGCCGTTAGCGGGCGACCACGAGTGTCGGAATCCAATGATGTGCCACGGACAGAAGCACAGAGCAGCATTTGAACGGTATCAGTGTTGCTCTACCACGAATCTCCGACCTGATGACATTCACCAATGCGTCGTGATTCGTCACGGAGTGAAAGGCCGGAAGAAGCTGCGGTATTCAGTGTTACCCTACCATGTTCCATGGTAGGGGGCATGATGAATTAGCTATGACGCGAGGCTCTCCACGAACCTGATCGTCGTCTTCAAGTCCTCGATGAGCTTCTTCCTCTGCGCCGGCGTGAGCGCGGCATCGATGGCGATGGGGCGGATGCGCAGCGACTTGCGCCCGTCTTTCTCCTGCGGGACACAGAACTCGATCGGCTGGTCGTGCTTCTCGTCGGCGAGCTCCTCTTTGAGGGCCTTGATGAGAGCCTCCAGGCTCGCGCCCTCTTTGACAATCCAGGCGATCCACTGCTTGACCCACTTGACCGTATCCGCGCTCCATCCCGGATCGAGCGAGAAGTCTTTCTGCACGTGCTGACGGGCGTGCTGCATCAGACGTACGGCTTTCGTCGAATCCACGTTCTCCTCGGCGATCGCCTCTTTGAGCACGTCAGGGAAGGTGGTGAGCGCTTCCAGCCGCTGTCGCTGTCGCGAACCGATGCGGAAGATGTCCTCGATCTCGGCGTTGCTGCGGCCCATGCCGCGATAGGCGAGAATGGCAGAAGCACGGTCGAGGTCGTTGTAGGTCTTGCGCTCTTCATTCTCGAGGACGGAGACGCGGAATGCCGTTTCGTTGTCGTCGAGGTCACGGCGGACGAGAGCCTTGACCTGCTTGCCGCCGAGCTTCTGCAGCGCCGTGACGCGACGGAAGCCGGAGATGAGCTGGTACTTACCCTCTCTCTTGCGCGAAGGGCGGACGAACACGGGGATCTGCTGGCCATCGCGAGCGATGCTCTCGAGCAGGTCGCCAACGCGCAGGCTGACACGGAACTGGAACGTTCTGTCGTCGAGGTCGAGGTCGTCGATGTTGAGGAGCTGTTCGGCCTCGGGCTGCACGCGCGGTGGCGGCGTCGGCTCTCGTGCCGGCCGACCGCGCTTCTTCGGCTCGGCGGGCGGTGGCGGTGAAGGCGGGTCGGACGCGGGCTTCACTTTGAGTTTCTTGCCGCCCCTCTTGGACGGCTCTTCCTGACTGGTTGATGTATCGAGAACTCGTTCTTCAGTCACAGGCTAGCCTCCTGCCGCAAACGACGCGGCAGGATGGAAATAGGGCACTTCGGCAAGCGTGTCAAGAAGCAAAACGTGCATCGGATTCCTCATCCCGTTCCGCGCGTTCCTATGGGAACGGAGCGGGAGAGGGGCGACATTAATGTCGTCGTGTTCGAGGCTACGTCGTAACCAGGCGAATGGCAACTAGACCAAAGATGACAAGACCATTGCGAAATGCACGAAATGCCGCATCAACGGCGTTACTCTTCTTCAGGCTGACTCGAACCATCCAGTCTTTTCCTGTCACGTAGAGCGCCGCACGTAATTTCGATTTCTCGACGCTTCCATCGGTCCGATGGAGCACGTCGTAGCCGTGAGCCACGTCCGCAGGCTCCAGATACCATCGCATCGCGATGTTGCTACCGAAGACAGCCAAGATGAAGGCGTAGACGAGAAGAACTACGAGTGCAAGAAGCAGCATCTTCCCGCCCGTTCCCTGCTGACGCACTACACCGGCGAGCAAGGTCGCTAGTGACGTAAGGAGGCCGGATGCGCCGAGTACGGACCGAGCTTTGTCCTCAATGCGATTGAGGCGCTCATGTTCTTGATTCAGCCGGCTCCGCCACAACTCAACGTCAGCATCGGCGTTGTCCTTTCGTAGACCGTCGTAGTTGCTTCGCAGCTCGTCTTCGAAGCTAAACTCTTCATTCTGCTTCGCGACCATCCGGTGCCAATGGCGATTTCTCGGATCAAGGACGAATGCAAGACCCGGCACAATCTCATCGACGATGCGCGTAAGTATGCCCACGAGAGTCACTCCGTCGCCAAGTAGTCTACAATCGCCTCGGCAATAGGATAGCCGGTAGGTCGAGCGATCCACGCCCATTCACCATTCGGATTCAAGTCGAGGAAGTAGAAGCGGTCCTCCGCGTGGAGCAAATCCATTGAGGCAAATGAGAGACCAGCCTCCTGCACAAGGTCGATGCAACGGCGATCTGCCTCCGCCGGCAGAGTGAAGCGACGCACCTCGGGTGGATCCGATGCGGCTCGCCAATCGATGACAGCGGCCGACCGGGGCACAACCTCAGCACAGAACACGCCCTCGCCAACAACGGTGACGCGAAGATGGCGCGCCGGTTGAATCAACGTCTGAAAGACGACGGGGCATGCTTCCAGTTCAGCGGGCGCCGGGGCGTTCGCATCGGAGAGCTCGAATGCGTAGGTAAATCGATCACCAGCGGAATCATGGATGAGTGCGGAACCAAGCGTCTTGCTCACGAGGCGTTCGCCTGTCGCCCTCAGCCTCTGAAGCCTGCTAGGAGAATTTGTTATGGTGGTGTGAGGAATGACGAAGCCGTGCTGGCTTGCCCATGAAAGTTGCAGCATCTTATTCTCCGCCCGACGAATGGCGCTGGGACGGCTCATCCATCGCGCCCACGGCAAGGCCTCCAGGCCCTCAATGGCATCCTGCCACTGTTCTACAACGTACTTTCTCGTGCTTGGCTCAATGTCACGTCTCAACGACGGCGATTCGGGACGGCGATACCAAACGCCCCTCACGTCTTCGAGGCTGACGACTGCTCCGTTTGCCTGGACGATGCTCGCCACGGCGATCCCCCGTTGGTCGTATTCGGCGAAGAACTCCCGCACGTCCTCTGTGTTCACCCGCGCGCAAGGCACTCCGCGATGACTAGCCGCAAGAACCACGAGGTCAGCGGTGGTGTCGGACTTGTTGGTAAGGATGAGCAGGCGGGAGGCGTCTACCATCGGTCCTTCTGGTCTTCACCCTTTTCGTGATCTGATTTCTTTGTACCTAGCGCGGGGATATCCCGGCGCAAGACGGCCGGCGTCCTGTCCGCGTCGTGAGCGACCACGCTGACCTGCCGCTCCGCGTCGTACTCCAGCGCTACCTCTGCCGAATTGCCCCGACGGGCAGGTTGAGACATTCGCACAAGGTATGGAAGCATGTCGTTACTCTCTCCTTCTCTCATTCAGTTGTCCGCGCCTGCAATCGTTGAACCGCTGGCAACAGCTCGAGGGCCGAATCGCTGATGACGTGCCGAGGGAGTCCAAGCGCCTCGATGATTCCGGCAAACAGGGCTGTTGCGTCGCCAATGTACTCGTTGACGTTTCGGTCAGTCTCGATGTCGACAACCTCTTTGTCTAGCTCAACCACAGCCTCGGGCTCGAAGCCAGGCGGGAAATAGGCGTCATCATCATGGACCACGGGGATGCCAAAGATCGACATGAAGTTGAGGCAACCTTCCGTGTCCAAGTACGGTATTCTTCCGCGCATGTTCTCAACGTGCGCCTTGGCAAAGAACGGCCCCATTCTTCCGTCGCGCGCGTGCGCCGCGCGGTGTTTTTGTAGCATCCCTCCGAGCGCAAAAACAAGGTAGTTCAAGTCGAGAAGATAGCATCTCTCATAGTTGTTCTTCCGAGCGAGATCTCTAAACCGCTCGCGGTACTTGTATCCTTTGAGGAAAGTGTGTGCGAATACTCCGTGTTGATCCAAGCTGTTCTGATTGATCGGTATCGTTATGCGGCTCCACCCCTCGTACGCGTAGAACCAGGTAAGGAGCATATGTGACGCCTCGTTGTGTTCGACCATCCGCGCAACATAGCCGTCACTCGTCGTGAAGACGTTGTCGAGGACGAGTCCGCCCATCTTGGTCTGACGAGCGATGGTCGCGAAATCGGAAAACGAGATGTTGGTACTGGCCCCCGACTCACCGAGCTTGTCGGGAAGCACGATGACGTGCACGAACGTACTTCCGTTGAAGTCCTTGCTCAGTGCAGGTCGTGACGTCACGCGTTCGACGTGCCTCTGCCTCGCTTCGCGCTTTCGCTCCCAAAGGCGTTCTAACGTGCTGCGGTCGGCAACGGGGACCGGCCCGGATGAGTTGCCTAAGCGTTGGTAGATGGCGCCGCTTACGTGAAGATACGGCGGATCAAGTCCGATAAGGACCGCTACGATAAGTATGCCCTTGCCGTCGGGTAGGCCAAGTTCGGCGCAGGGCCCATGCACAACGTGCGTCTTGAAGAATGGGTGCGGGTTTACATGTGACCGCACAGCGTCGTGCACAGCTTGCTCGAGTGGTGCTAGGTCGTTGTCATCGATGCCAACGAACGCACCTGCAGTTCTGTCTTTCGACTCCTCAATGCCGAAGAAGAGCCAGCCACCCTGCTGATTTGCGAAGCTGGCGACGGTACGTGCAATGCGTTCAGGTTCGATACGCTGTCGCTTGTACTCAACGTACCAGCCCTCGTACGTGGTTCGAAGAACGGCCAAATCGGCAGCGGTGACGCTACTCAGTTCCTTCCCGAACGGATTGAGACCAATGGTTGACACATGGTGATGGTACACGAGCCGTCCAGACATGGGAAGCTCCGGTGCTCATCGAAAGACATAAATACTTATGAGTATTTCTATCAGAAATCGGGCGTAGTTTCTGAACAGCATTGGCGGCTCGGACGCGTGTTACCTCGGAACAGTAACAACTCGGTTCGGGCTCCTTTATAAAGATATCGGTAGGGATCAGAATACATATTTCTAGAGTGATAATAATCATCAACGCCCAAAGACGAGTGAGGAGAGCTTTTGAACGGAAGGTTATGATGCGTTTTCTCTCTATAACGGAAGACAGCAGTTCTGTTTTTGAACACTTCTTCAATGCTCAAAAACGACGGTTTCTGGCACGCAAGAAAAGTTGCTACTTTTCTTCACCAACGCCGAACGAGTGGCCGTGATTATTATCACTCATTTTTGAAGAATCACTTTTCCATCACCTTAATATAATTCTTCTGTTCTAAAATATCTATGAAATTAATTTTACCACAACAGTTCCCTCTCTACGTCGAGCAACAGCTCGCACTTCATCTTCCCGAAACCACTTCACGGATCTTCAAATGCGGAGAATTTTCCCTCGAAGAAGAATTAAGTAAAGAACAAAAATATCTCAATGTAGAATCGGCATTAACCTGGCTCATGAAAAAAAAATCTGAACGCCCATCTGGATTATATTGGGGTGTCAGCTACCCCTTATCCGCCGACGAACGTCCCGGATTTAACCCTGCTGGATATTTTCAGATTCATCACGCACCGCGCGGTCCATCTGTGGAATTACAGACAACAAACTTTCAATCCACTAAAATCACAAAAGGCAGAGAATACGCTTCACAATATGGTCTCCAGGAATATATGTTTATCGATGATGTTATTAGTTGTCTTGCATACTATGTAAAATTAAAGATTGCTTCACGTCGTTAACTCCTTCAACTTCTCTAAAACCGCCGCAGCGTGTCCCTTCACACTAACATTTTCCCAGATAAAAGCAATCTTACCATTCGGATCAATTAATAGTGTGGTACGCAATACCCCTTCATACTCTCGACCCATAAACTTCTTCTTGCCCCAAACCCCATACTCGTTCAGAGTTTTCTTATCAACATCACTCAACAACACCACGTTCAATTTATGTTTTGCTTGAAATTTACAATGACTCTTAGAAGAATCGGGACTGACACCTACAACCTCCGCCCCCACTTTTTGAAAAAGAGGTAATAGATGAGTGAAATCAATTCCCTCCATTGTACAACCAGGAGTATCATCCTTCGGATAAAAATACAACACCAACCATTTTCCCAGAAAATCATCTAATGAAACAAATTTACTATCTTGATTCGCAAGCGAAAATTTCCCCGCTTTCATTCCCACAGTCATTAAAACCATCTTATTTCTCCTGGACTTTATTCTATATCGATTCAATTGTCCCACTATCATCAGAAACATCGTGTCCCGAACCGTGAAAATCAACACGCTGCCAATTTCTCACTCCACATTTATCACAATCGGCCTGCTTGTAATGTTGAGAATCATCTTTTCCATCCCATTGTGATTCCCTAATTGGATTTAGCGAAACACCACAATAACCACAATTTTTTTCAGAACGCAATGTCAATTGTTCTCTCACCAATTTATCAGAAAGCAAGATAAGGTTTATATAGATTACGTTCTCTGAGAGCGAATATGAAATACCTCTTTACCCACCTCCTCGGACAATTTGCCGTCGATGAGAAGCTCCAACAGATAACTCTTCTCAAAGATAAAAAAGAAGGACAAAAATTAATCCCTCTCCCCTCAGATAAGATTCCTACCGTCCTCTTCCTCCTCAAAAACAAACAATACTTTGACCAATTTTACCATCGTAATCTTCCCCTAACCAAAGAATCAGTTAAGAACTCCGTGAATCACGATACGATTATTATGCAGGTTATTTCTTCGATTGGCGAATTAGATCAAGTTTGCAATCTCTTTTCTAAAAGATTGAGAGAGTGGTACGGCTTAACCCTCCCCGAACTTTCTGAAAGAATGACTAATCATGAGCACTTCGCAGAATTAGTAGCAACTAAATCTAGAACAGAATTAATCAAAGAATTCTCAATTACTGAAACGATGGGAGCAGAGCTTGAACCACATCACATAGAAGAAATAATCAAGCTCGCCGCTCAGATCCAGAAATTATACAAACTACGACAAGAGCAAGATCACTATCTTCAAAAAATTATGCAAGAATATTGTCCTAACTTATTAGAATTAGCTGGTGCAACAATCGGTGCGCGTCTCCTCGAAATAGGAAGAGGATTAAAACATCTTGCTGTTCTTCCCGCTTCAACAATTCAACTCCTAGGAGCAGAAAAAGCTCTCTTCCGCCATATTAAAACCGGCGCAAGATCTCCCAAATATGGAGTCATCTTTTCACATCCAATCATCCAAAATGCGGCAAAAGACAAGAAAGGCAAAGCCGCCCGTGTGCTTGCCGATAAGCTATCACTCTGTGCACGTTTAGATTATTTCAAAGGCGAATTTAAAGCTAAAGAATACCGTCGGGAATTAGAGGAAAAATTTAAATGAGTCCGCCAACCACCAAAGCATTTCAAGCTCTCATCGACACACTAGAAAAAAATGTAACCTATTGTAACTGGGTTAAAGAGAAGAAAGTAGCAGGCTACATCCTGGGATTAAAAGAAGAATTAAAAGAGTTGGAACAGGGAATTGCAACAAATAATCTCCGAAATATTCATGAAGAAATGGGAGATCTGCTCTATGATCTCCTCACCATGCTGCTACTCGCCCGAGAGGAATACAACTTTGACCTCGCAGAGGGGATGCAAAGTATTATCGCTAAGTTAAAACGAAGAAAACCCTACATCTTTGAGAATAGAAGTGTCTCAACAGAAGAAGCGGAGAGAATCTGGCAGGAAGCAAAAAAGAAAGAGAAAGGACAGGATTAAAATGAGTTACAAAATCAAGCCTCACAAAGTATTTGAAATCTATCAAGACGACCAAGGAAGGAGATTATACACTAAAAGTATTCTTCCTGGAAAAACTCACTTTGGCGAAAGGATATTCCGTGACAAAAAAGAAGAATATCGCGAATTCGATCCAACCCACAGCAAATTGGCCGCAGCGATCATGAAGGGTGCGACCAATATTGGTATCCGCAGCGGAGATGTTATTCTCTACCTTGGTGCAAGTCATGGCTATACAATTAGCTTTGTCAGTGATATGGTTGGTGAAGAAGGATTAATCTTTGGTATCGATCCAGCTCCCCGAGTAATGCGTGATCTTGTCTTTCTTTCGGAACAACGAAAGAATATCGTCCCGATCTTAGCCGATGCCCGCCATCAAGAAGAATACACCACTCGTATCTGTGCTGTCGACATCGTTTATCAAGATATCGCCCAGAAAAATCAGGCCGAAATCTTTATCGAAAACTGCGACCTCTTCCTGAAAAAAGGTGGCTATGGCTTGCTCGCCGTCAAAGCGCGCAGTATTGATGCTAAGAAAAAATCAAAACAAATCTTCGAAGAAATTCGCAAGAAAGTGGAAGCGAAGTTCACCGTCATTGATTATCGCATTCTTGAACCATTTGAAAAAGATCATTGTATGATTATTGTTAAAAAGTAAGTCGATTGAAAATGATACCTACCCAATCGTTATTGGAAATCATGAATATGATTTGTCTGCCCGAGAACAGGATCGAGAGATTAGAATTAATTCTCTGTGACTCTTCTGGCTCGGGAAATCTTTATCTTCGAATGGGAGATGTTCGTCAAGAGGGAGATGTTTCATATCACCAAGGAAAAGAAAATATTGTTGACCCCACAACGCAAAATTGTTCCTATCCTTTAATCTTAAGACCAGAGTATGTGGAAATCACTACTTCAGCATTTAGATTACGGGGGGTTTTGGATATTGTCGTCCCCTCTTGGACTAACCAAAGATATCAACTTGTCTCTGCCAATGTCGCACAGTCACCAGACTACGCCGTACTCTTAGAAATTAAGAATAATCCACCATCTACTACCAGCAAAAATGGAGTATACCGCAGAAGAGAACTACGCAAACATCCTGAGAGAATCAATAATTGGTCAAAGATTGCGGAATACTGTGGCAAAGAAGGAGTTCCGATCTACGATTGTCGATTTCGCTGAAAAACTATAAGTGTGATAAAATTTTCTTCATCTTTTCATCAAACGCCTTGCTGTGCTCTTCAAATTGTTCCATTGCCAGATCTACTTTCTTTCGATTTTCAATGAGAAATTTTTTGAAATCTTTATCAATCATAAATCACACCTTTTTCTGTTTTATAGTTCCTAAATTATTTAAATGTTCCGATCTCGTGGAAAGTTCTTCATATTTTTGTTGAATGACAATGATTGAACTCTCCAGGACAAACTTATCCTGCTGAAGACCTTTAATTTGATCTTCAAGCATCTTTATTCGAGAATCCATTAGAATTTTGTGAACCGCAAATGTTGTTAAGACAATAACCGCAAAGAAAGAAACAATATATCCTAATTGCATTAAATCTCTAGCCAAATAAGATAACCCAATCAATAGAACTTGTTCAAATGCGTAGAGAAAAACAAACAGAAGTTCAAAGACCGTTCTATTTTGAAATGCAAAAAGACGCAGATTCTTCCAAAACTGTTCAAATCCAAAAAGCAATGTGCCATGCCACGATGCCATAGACTAACCTCCCCGCTTCACTTTATAATTATACACGAACTCAAAAACATCTTTCTCAAAATTTATATATCAGTAAAATATCATTCTGCCATGTCCATCGCCAACGAAGCCGGTTATCTCTACGTCCTTTCTAAAGATCTCGCTACACTAAACAAGAAAATGAAGAAGGCCAGTAAAAAAGCGCAGAAACATCTCGAGAAACATCAACAAGCCACTTCTCCCGAAAAACGCCAGAAACATCAACAGAAGCACGCCAAAAAAACTCAACAGATCAAGAAACTATTAGAAGAGCATAACGAAATTCTTGCAAAATTACGCCGCCATCAAATTGCTTTCGCCCACCAGTTGCAAAATGAGCATCAGATAAAGTAGAAAAGATTACGCAAACTTTCCGAGAATAAAGAGAGAAGTCATTGCTAGAAAAATCCCAACTATTTCCCACACACCCAATTTTTCTTTAAACCAAAATACACCCGTAAGCACTAAAAACAACAGCGAAGAAACTCCATAATAAACGCCAATCGTCGATAATTTCAAATATTTCATCACATAAAACCAACCGAGAATCGTAAATCCATAAATGAAAGAACCAATCGTGAATAATTTTAGATCAACAAATTTGTTCCCCCCCCCCGAAACTTTCAGAAAAGAATCGGCAATAACTCCCGCTAAAGCAAGAAAAACCGCCATTACCAATGAAAGAAATACTTTATCCATGATTTCTTAAGAACAACAATACTTTAATAGATTTTAGAAGTTGCAAACGAAAGATTCAAAGCCATAGTTTCACTTCTCTTCCTTCTTCTTAACATGAATAATATTCACTGGACAAACATCCGCCGCTTCCTGATTCGCCACGCGTGCCTCTTCCGAATCGATTTCTAACTCAAAATGATCATCAACCTTCTTTGAACTTTTTAATGTGGATAAACCTTCTGCATCCATCTCCCAATACTCCGGCGCAATTGCTGCACAAGCGCCGCAGCTAATACAATCTTTCCTGAAGTGAATGACTTTATGTTTCTCCATCATCTCAATAAACAACTAATTGCTTTATAAAATTTTAGGAGAGAAAGCACCAAAAGACTTATATAACTAAAAACGTTTGCTACCTCTATGCAAAAGAGGATAACCTTAGGTGTACTTCTACTCTGTACAGTTCTTCTCATCACTTCCTGTGGTCCAAAAGGCGCAACGCAAAACCCCACCGACACCGCAGCAGCATTAAAACTAGTCCAAACCGGTTCGCAAGGCGTTGAAGTCAGTCTTCTTCCGAACTTCCCCCCACCGACGTTATACGACCAAGACGAATTAAACATTATTCTCAACATCAACAACAAAGGAAATTACGACTTAGACGCTGGATCCTGTTTCGTTCAAGTCACTGGTTTCAATCCCAATATTATTCGCGGTGGCTTAAATATCCCCCGCTCTTGCGCTGAAAAAGTTGGCAGCTTAGAAGGAAAAAATATCTACAACCTCCAGGGCGGCTCAAACCAAGTCGAACTAAAATCATCAAACATTAATCTCCCTGAAGGCACCTTTGAATTCAATCCCACCCTCGATTTCCGTACTTGTTATAATTATCATACGAGAGCAAGCCCCGCCGTCTGTGTTGATCCTGCACTCTATCAAATTGCCGCAGACCAAAAGGTATGTAGTCCTAAACCCGTTGGTGTCGGTGGAGGACAAGGTGCTCCCGTAGGAATTTCAACGGTTAACGTAAACATGGTCGGAACACGCGCCGTCTTTGATATCTCAGTCCAAAATCTGGGCGGAGGAAAAGTACTCAGCCCTTATTCAGACCTCCAAGGATGCAGTCAGCCGCTCAGTTTTGACGACATTGATCGAGTTGGATATAGCGTCCAATTCCCCGGCGGTTCTCTTGTTGACTGTAAACCCAATGGTGGCTTAATCAGATTAAATAATGGCAATGGCAAAATTATCTGTACATTTAACGTTCCCGGAACATCTGCCTTTGAGAGCCCATTACTCGTTGATTTAGATTATAATTACATGCAGTCGTTCAAGAAAACAATTAAAATCGTCAAGACACCACAGTAGATTAGTTTGAGATTTCTCAGGCTTTGTGTAAAAAGTGTAAAGTGCCAAGAAGTACACCGCGAACAGCAATTCGTAAGAGGTAGTTATTGTCCGCTGTTAAGCTTAAAGACAATCAATTTTCTTTTTGGACAACATCCGAACAGCGGCGCGGGGTACGGCACTTTCTGCAAAAGCAGACTTTTTACACAAAGCCGAATTCTCAGTAACCTTTATTAACATCCATTTCCTTCTAAGCTTAATAACCCATCAAAGAGGCGATAGCATGAACAAACGATTATTCACACTACCAATTTTAGTATTGAGCTTATTTTTACTTACTGCTTGTGGCGGTCAGCAGCAGCAACCACAAACTAAAGGTGTCTTTATAGGAGGAACACAAGGCGTTGTCGGAGATTTTGAAGCATTTGGCGTTGATGAAAATGGCATCTCCAGCATCTTTGACACGGAATCATTCCCCGTTCAAGTTACGATCCATAACAAAGGAGAATACGAATTACAAAAAGATGACGTAACCATTCTTTTAACTGGAGTTTCCAAGGACGAGTTCGCCGGAATTTCTTCGTGGACTCTTAAAAATACAGGAGTTATAGAAAAAATTTCGGATCTTCTTCCAACGGGCGGCGAGGAAACAATTGCGTTTAGCAGCGATGTAAAATATAAAGGTAAAGTCGTTGGTCTGCTTGATCGAACATGGTATGCAAATATTCAGTATCATTACAAGACACAAGTCGTCGTTCCCGAAGTCTGTTTAGCAGAAGATCTCACTGATAAAAGCGTTTGTACTGTCGCCGCGAAGAAAAATTCTTTTGTCTCCGCCGCGCCGATCAGTGTGACTAGTGTCTCTGAAGAACCTGCTGGAAAAGGCATCGTCGCCCTCAAGTTTAGCGTCGAAAATAAAGGAACGGGAAAAGTTACAACCGTTGGCCAGGAATTTGGTCAAACAGATAAGCTCAGTTTTGCTCTCGATGATCCTGCATGGGAATGTAAATCAGCAGGAAAAGTGAATGAAGCGCGACTTGTCAGCGGTAAAGCAGATATAGTCTGTAAACTCAAACAAGCGCTTGCCGCAAAAACACTCGAACAAAAACAAGTTCAGCTTACTCTTGATTACCAATATAAGTACTTAATTGATCAGAAGTTAAGAGTTAAAGAGAGTACAAAGTAAAAATTCTTTTTTTTCTTTTTAATTAATTCTTTAATTTATTTCCCAGTAGATTTATTTCCCCAACCCCACCATCGTCACAAACGCCAAGAAACTCTCTAACTGCAAATACTCATCACTGCCTTCCACCATCCTGAACTCCACTTCACCACACTTATCGATCAACTGCACTTTCTTTCGATCATCCAACGTCAAATTCCAAATCTCTTGTTGGATTTGTTTAATCACATCGATTCCCGATAAGCCATATTGCAACATTAAATCCAGTAATTTCTTGCGTGATTCCACAAAATTTCCCTTCACCGCAATACTCAAGACATTGTTTACTTCTTTCGGCTTAGCAACGGAAGCCATTGAATAAACCAGTTCTGCATCGACAGACGATTTAATCACCGCACAACTCTGCATGATATTCTCCAATCGTCGACAATCACCATGACAGACATCAAATAATGCTTTCTTCGCCTCCAGAGAAACAGCAAGCTTCTCCTGCGCAGCAATTTTGTCAATAACAGTACAAATCTCTTCTTCACTCAACGGTTTAAATCGAAACACCGCACAGCGACTTTGGATCGGATCAATAATTTTAGAACTATAATTACACGACAAGACAAACCGACACGTCTTTGTATAATTCTCCATCGTCCGACGCAATGCCTGCTGCGCCTCTTTCGTCAACGCATCACTCTCATCGAGATAGATCAATTTAAACGGCACATCGCCAATCGCTTTCGTTCGCGCGAAATCTTTTACCTTGACTCGGATAACATCAATTCCCCGCTCATCGGAAGCATTTAACTCTAACGTATTCTGACGCCAATTCTCACCAAATAATTGTTTGGCAATTACTAATGATAATGTCGTCTTACCCACTCCTGCCGGACCGGAAAACATTAAATGAGGCATGTTTCCCGACTTCACAAAAGCCCTAATCTTATCGACAATCTCTTTTTGACCTTTAATTTCATCGAACGTATTTGGCCGATACTTTTCCGTCCAGATTGTTGATTCCATAAGAAAGCAGGAGAATGAGGAGTTTATAAGGTTTGTTGTGGAAGAATTCAAAAGAAGAAAGTCTTATATAGATCAATTATCTTAGAAAAAGGATGAAGACAGAAGTTAAAGATTGGTTGGAACAAGCACTTGCCGATCTTGATAAAGCGAGAGTCTTACTTGATGCTAAGAGATACGACGGGGTTGTTGTTTTTGCGCAACAGGCAGCCGAAAAAGCACTAAAAGCACTCCATATCTTTATTTATGAGACGATTCCTCCAAAAATTCATGATCTTGTAGAGTTGTGTTCTAAAGTTAAAGCTCCACAGGACGTAATTCCCTCCGCAGAAAATTTAAGTGGAACCTACTTTTTCTCTCGTTATCCTGGTGCAGCACCAGTTATTCCGGTAAAATTTTATACGTTGGTTAAAGCAAAAAAGCATCTTCAAGAGGCAGAGGTGATTCTCCGATGGGTGCAAGAAAAGATCCAGTAATTAGCGCTTTTAGTCACGCTATTCGAAAGAGTTTTTCTCCAAGTAAAATAATCCTCTTTGGTTCTCGAGCTACAGGAAAAGCAAAAAAAGAGAGCGACTATGATTTCATTATTATTAGTCCGAAATTTAGGAGAATGGAATGGGAAAAACGGATAGCAAAAGCATATCATCTCAAAAGAGAAATTCCCGCCGCAATGGACATCATGTGTTACACTCCAAAAGAATTCGAGAAAAAGAAGAAACAGCTTGGCATCGTCCAGCAAGCGCTCAAAGAAGGAATCGAGATTCTTTAGTCCCGTTTAACGCTCTATTTGTCACGGGGGGGGAAAAACTACATAGGGGAGAAGACAATCCCAACCAAGAAATAATCTCTTTTTTTTCTTTTTTAATTTCTCAAAACGCCCACAACAGCGTCTTCAACACCCACGAAACCATCTGATCATACGAAACTCCAAAGACAAACACCATCACCAACACAAAAATTAAAGCATAGAATAAAAAGCGAAACGCAAACTTCAGAATAGTTCCTAAAAAGACAGTGATAATAATCGCGGCCATTATCTCCAACACCACAAAAGGATCGATCATAGAGCTCAGAATGATCTTCTATTTTTAATCATTTCTTTACTTCTTCAGATAAATCGTCTGTGTCGGAAAAGGAATCCCAATTTTCGCTTTATTAAGAGCATCATAGATCTTTTCCGTAGCTTCTATCTTCTTGCCAAACGCCTTATCCCAATGATCAACCCAAAATTGCGTCCTAAACTTCAGCGCAAAATCACCCATTTCTAAGAACTGCACTGCTGGAACAGGCTCTTTTTGTACGCCCTCCATCTTATTAATGACAGCAAGAATTACTTTTCGAACATCCTCTGCTTCACTACCATATTCCACTCCAAAAAGAACCGTCACCTTCACCGCTGGCGTTGGACGAGTATAATTTAACACTCGCGAATTCGCCAGATACCCATTGGGAATATACAACGCCTCATGATCATACGTCACCAATTTTGTGCTACGCAGACCAATATCATGAATCACCCCTATTTCTCCACTTTCTAACTTAACTTTGTCACCAATTTGATAGGTCTTATCCAAAAGTAAACTCATTCCACCAAACACATTCTTCAACGTATCTTGGAGCGCGAAACCTAAAACCAATCCGCTAATTCCCACTCCCGCTAAATAAGGAGTAATATCAATATCCCAAATCTTGAGAATCCATAGAAATGCAATGATTAAATAAATTGCTTTTCCAATCTTGTGAAGCAATGGCAGCAACACTTCATCTACTTTTGTCTTCGTCTTCTTGGCAATCGTCAAACCCCACGTCTCAATAAAGACGTCAATCACACGCATCACAATCAGCAGAAACAACGCCGCCATCACTGAATGAACAATTTTCGTCGTCACGCCGATAAACCCAAGATGGAGCACAGCAATTTTAATTCCGTACATAAAGACAAGATAAAACAACGGTCGTTTTGTGTTCTCAAAGATCAAATCATCGATTTTTGTTTTTGTTTTCGCCGCGAATTTCTGTAAATAAAGATTGAAAACAAACAACAGGAGCTTTGCCGCCAACGCAAAGAACAGAACAACAACTAGTGCAAAGAGATATTTATTTTGAAAATAATTCCCAAACGAAAACGTACCTAACCATTGCAATACTTGTTCTCGAATCATTATCTTTCAGATTTGGGGAGTACATTTTAAACTTTGTGGAGAAAATTGCACAGAAATTATAAAAAGCGCCCATTTATTAATCCAAATTGATAGCTATGACAGAACAAAATACATCCCGCAGAAAATTCCTGAAAAGAGCAGGCATCGGCACGGCCCTTCTCGCTACCAGCTCTTACCTCTATCTTGACAACGAAAAGATGGAACAGGCACCCGTTCTACTTGGAAAAGTATTCTGTGACCTTCACTCCCACCCTTCCAACGATTACCCCATCACTGATCTGCTTGAAACATTAGGCTCACCAGGATTAACCGGTCTCGCTCTCAAACGCTGGACAGAAGACGAGAAAGATATCTTGACTTATGAACAGGCACTTGAAATTCTTCCGCCATCAGAGATCACTGAAATCGACAAAGGAAAAGTTGCTCGCTGTGGTCAAGGCTACATCGCCCGAACACAAGAAGTTCTCGCTGGAAGACATCATCTTCTCGCTCTTGATTGGCAAGGAGAATACTTTCCGAGTTATCAGAGCGTGGAAAATGCGGTTAACGACATCCATCGACACGGAGGTATCGCCATCCTAAACCATCCTTATGCCATCACCGGAAGAAAAATGTTGCGTCTCCCAAAATCTCCCACAGAAGAAGCTCTCATCCGCAAAGCCTATTCTCTCGTCGACGAAGTGGAAACCCATAATGCTTTTTGTGTGAATATTCTACCATACGCCTACGATTTCCGAAAAATGAATGAAAATGCTGAAACACTACGCCAAACCGAATTCCCCCACTTCAAAGGAACTGCTAGTTCAGATTGCCATCATTATCTCAACCAAGTCAAGCTTGCCGGAATTTATATTGATAAAGAGACAATTGAAACAAAAGGCATGCCCGGAATCAGAGAAGCAATACTTTCAGGCAACTTCATTCGCTATGGCGACGCTCAGAAAGGACCCTATGTGAGTCGTTATAATTTATTAAAAGTCGTGTTGAGAGATGTATTCGGTTAAAGAAAACTTTTAAAAAAAATTCAAACAAAAAAAATATCTACGCCGCCACAAATAGATCATATTCCTCTTCTTCGAGGTCACCCAAGTAAAACTGGTAATGAACTAAATCCAGGACGTACTTTTGATAATTCATGTATTTTATGCCTCTGCTTCTTCAGACTGATTACTATTTGGCACAGCATTCTTAGAGATAATAATCACGTCACCAACCGCTTTCACTAATTGATGAGGAACAATTACTCCCTTTGCACTACCAATAACCCGACTTAAAAAGGAATTCTTTGTTGCTTTTATCTTCCACCCGGCAACTTTATTACCAGTGACAAGACAATCCTCAATATCCCCAAAATAATCACCGCTATCTGTGAAAACCTTTAAATCGTACGCTTCCGACACTCTCTTCATTTTCAACATGGTAAGACCACCTCATATCTTCCACTCTGGGTGAGCGTAACTTTAAATACTTTTCTGTTATCGAATGCCTATGAATCTACAAATCATTGGCACATCACACATTGCTCAACAGAGCATCGATGAAATAAAGAAAAGAATTGAAGAAGATAAACCAGATATTGTTGCCCTCGAATTAGACACGGAACGTGCCGCCGTCCTCCTCGATGAACGAAAACAGAAAAAGGGATCTTCTCTCCAGCAAGTTCGTGCGTTTGGTGTCAAAGGCTATCTTTTTGCCCGCCTTGGACAATATGTTCAGCAGAAATTGGGAAAGTCCGCCGGTTCTACACCGGGAGCAGAAATGAAAACAGCGTTAGAACTAGCCCGCAAGAATAAACTTGAAATAGCATTAATCGACCAGCCTATCCGCATCACCCTCCAGAAATTCTCCAAGAGCTTTACCTGGAAAGAACGCTGGCGCTTTGTTGAAGATATTTTTATGGGAATCTTTCGACCACGCAAACAGTTGGAGAAATGGAAAATCTCCACATTTGATTTACGCCATGTTCCCGCAGAAGAAGTGATCATTGAAATGGTTGAGAATGTTAAAGATCGCTATCCCTCCCTCTACAAAACACTCATTGAAGACCGCAATAAATATATGGTCAGAAAATTAATTGCCTTGATGCGCCAAAATAAAGATAAAAAAATTCTTGCCATCGTTGGAGCTGGACATAAGCGGGGCATGGAAAAATTATTGTTAAAGGTAGATCTTGTTTAGAGACATTAGTCATAACGCTCAATAAGCACATCCACTGTTTCTTTTGACAAAAGAGAATCAAACACTTCCCTCACCTTCTGATCTCGACCAATGACAAACGTCGTCGGAAACGTCTTCACCCCAAAAACATATTGGGCAAACGCCGGACCTAAGTTGTCAGCAATCTCGTCCTTTGCATACCACGTATATCCCCCTTCTTCAAGAAGATAGAGAGAATGAGTTGTTTTTCCTCTTCGCTCCAACAACGGGAAAGAATAGCGAGAAAGATCAGCGATTCTCCAATCTCCATTAAAACTGCCGTTAGCCGCCATTACTATGAGCGAATCGTTCTTCTCGCGCACTTGTTGTAACTCCGAAAGTTGTTCCAAACTCCGCGCAGACCAACTCGCTCCAAATGTTAACAAGACAACGCTATTATTATATTGTTGTGGACCAACATACTCATCAAAACTCGGCGAAGAAGGATTAGCATCATGCAACAACAACGGAGGTACTGATCGCCCAATCATTTCTTTTACGTTTCCAATCGTGCCCGAGGCAAGTCTTGATCCATACCACGAACTAGCGCAGGAAGTGAGAGCGAGAGTACCCAAAGCAGCAAACCCCTCTCGAAATAATTCTCTTCTTGTTTTCGGAGAATCATCAATCATCTGCTGTTCTTTGTAAAAAGAGCATTTAAAACTTATTGACAAAAAGCGGCACAAACATTTAAAAAATAGCCCCCAAAACTAACTATTGGTAGCAGTGGCAGGAAGCTCACGGTTCTTCGGAACTGAGGAAAGTCCGCCCACCTTAAACGGCCACTCCCTTTAGGGAGACGGAGAAATCCCGTAGCTCTGGCTCAGAAACGACACGTCCTGCAAAATGGAATGAAATGGCGAAGTCTCTTGTGAAAGAGATGAGTTAATCCATGGACGTCTTTGTAGGGAACGATGAAACGGCGAATCTCGACCGGTGCAAGTTCGTATGAACGCTTAGTAGAATGCTTCCACAGCCCATCGGTGCGCAGAACTCGGCATGCTGAATTCAGCTCACTTTGGGGCTGACAAAAGGCGGCTTATGCCACTCTACCACTTTTTTTTTAGAATATAGAATCTATCGCTCCATTTCTGATTGTGTACTTTGGTCTTCTCCAAACTAAAATCCCACTATGTTTTTAAACAAATGGGGCTACTTGGGAATGAAAATGGTCACGACATACAATAAACAAAGTGCCCCGGCCTATCAAGAAACAACAAGTGAGACTATTTTTGAAATAAATATAGCATTTGAAAACGCCCGAGAAGTGCTCGGCAAGCTAACGTCACAAACCGTCTTAGATTTTGGTTGCGGTACAGGAAGATCTTCACGTCTTCTCCGACACTGGGGCGCGCAACAAGTCATTGGCCTCGATCAGAATCCCAATATGATCGCCGTCGCTCAAACTTTACCCCGCGAAGGAATTGAATATCGACTTCTCCGAGAAGAAAATTTACCGCAAGTTGACAAAGCCTTCTCCGCGTTCGTTCTTATGGAAATAGAGAGTATAGAAAAACTACAACAAATTCATAGAACTATCGCTCAAACTCTTCCCGCTGGAGGGAAATATGTTGCCATTACAAACAACTCTGAAGCTCTACCTTATGACAGTGAGCAGATTAGTATTTATCCTGCACTTGACTTTAAATATAATAGTGGTGATATCATGCTTGCTACAATCAAAGGAGAAAAACCGTTTGAATTTAGAGATCATTATTGGACTTTAGAAGATTACACTAGAGTCTTAGAAGCAACGGGATTCCAGCTCAGAGAAGCAAGAATACCACAACCAAGAAAAAATCACAAAACATCACCTTATCTTGTTCTGAGCGCAATAAGATATTGAAAAAAAGAAGAACTAAAAAAAGAATTAGAAATTATTTCCTTCCTGCCATAACTTTCATATAACGTCCAAGATCTTTAGCATTCTCTTCCGCCATTTCTAACAAGTACATCGAAGCAAAAAGAGTTACATCCCGAACATAATTCCCTACCACATTACCAAGAGCATTAGCATCTATATTCAAAGCCGCAGCTGCGCCAGGACCAAGTTTTGTTTCCAATGTGTCTTCAATAAATGCTGCTGCCAGTGTCGAAGAAAACTCTCCTAACGTGATTGTAGATTCGAGAACCGCCTGACCATATACTTCCAGCGAACCGTAGACTGTTTCTACAACATTCATCATAGCTTTGGGAGATCGCAATACTTTTTCAGGAGTTGTGTTATGTTCATTACAATAATCAGCAATTGTTTGAGAACGTAATTCTGAACGTTGAAAAAGAGAAGATACTGCATCGATAGTATTCTCTGCCTCTTGAACTAGATCCACAGGTACGTTAGAAGAACGAAGCGCTTCGAGAAGCAGATCACCGACAGACGCATCGGGACTACCAATCGTCTGCTTCAATCCTTCAACAAAAGGAGATTGTGCAACTTTCTCTAACGGTGGCGATAGTGCATAATATCCGTCTACAATACTTTCTGCCAATCCCGCAATCAGATGTTTAACCGAGCCATTGGTCAGTTGATCACCAACTTTCTTCACCGTATTCCGATAAATGCGCTCAAGAGATTGTACACCCATTTGATGATCTGCTCTCCGCACATCGTCAACCGTTACACCCATCACCGCATCACGATCTCTCCTTCCTGAAATCATTGACCCATCGCCCAACTGTTCTAATAAATCTTCAAAATCACAGGCATCACTTACCATATGTAAACCCTCCATCTTTTCAATAAAGAGAATTGGTATTGCTTTTGCAAAATTCTCTAAAGATCGAAGTAAAATTAAGCAGTCATTCTTAAATGTTATGAATGACTTTCTCCAAATGATTGAAATTTCCCCGAAAACTATATAAAACTCCCCCCAAATCATCAACAATAATGGCAGCAGATAACCAATTACGTTTACCTTCCGGACAAGGTGGCTTGACGCGCTTTAACGAAGAAGTCAAATCCAAAATAGAACTCACTCCAAAAGCTGTCGTCATCATCGTGCTGATCGTCATGATCATCATTATTCTCCTCCATTCCTACGGGGGGTCGCTTCTTGGTAATTAGACAATGATGCCCGGACTTAATCCACGAAAAATGCAGCAGATGATGAAGCAGATGGGTATCCAGCAAGTGGACATACCTGCCACAGAAGTTATCATTCGCACCGCCAACAAAGAAATAATCATTACCTCTCCTTCCGTCGCTAAAGTAAATATGATGGGACAACAGACATTTCAAATCTCCGGAGAAATCGAAGAACGCAGTCTTTCTAGCACCCCTGATATTTCAGAGGAAGATGTGCAAGCCGTCATGGATCAAGCCGGTGTCGATGAAGCTACTGCTCAGAAAGCCATCGAGAAACACCACGGAGATTTAGCAGAAGCAATTTTGGATTTGACGAGTAATCAATAGAACCTAACTGGATGACTACAATTCTAACTCTTCAATACGAGTCTTAGCAATCAAAAGTTCTCTCTTTGCTTCTTTTAATTCATTCAAAAGAATTTTACCAGCATTAGTTTTTAAAAAATCTGCAGAAGATACACCTAAATTAGTAGGATAATTTTTTATTTTTAGCTCAATCTCGGCAATAGTTCTTTTCGCTAATGATAGCGCTAGCTTTGCTCTCTCTAATTTTTGTTTTTTATCTCTGAACGGCCACATCATTAATAAGAAGAAACAGTCCAATATAAAATTATCTCTAATCAGAACACAATGAATAACTTTTTATACTTCTCTCTTTTTCAACAAATATGACAAAATATCTCGAAGCTCTACAAAAAGCCCAATTTCAATACGACGCCGCATTCCATCTTCTCACCGTAACATTTCCCTTAGTAAAAGATCCAAAACTCCTCATTGGTATTCTCTCCAACATTCTCACCTCAGTCGAAAATTCGTTGGATGCCATTCTCTCCTATGAACGACAGCTTCAACTCGTTCCCCACTATCTCGATAACTTTCAAAGTAAATTCAACGTTTTCCGCTATAAATCCGTAAGACGCAATAAAATTGATCCTGCCCTCATCCAATCCATTGAAACCGTGCAAGGTCTACTCCAACTTCACAAACAAAGTCAAATTGAATTCCGTAAAGACGATCGTTTGATGATTTGCGATAGCGATTTTCATCTTCGCCAAGTGACTGTTCCCGACATTCGAAGTCATTTAGACGCTAGTAAATCTCTTCTTGACATCGCTGGGAAAATAATTAACAGAGGAGTTTGAAAAATAGTGATTTTGGAAAATATTTTTTGACTTTATGACAAAATCACGACTACAAGAAATAGAACAAAGATTCTATTTCTGTACTGAAATGAGATAGTTTTCTCATTTCAGGTATTTCAACTCCTCTTAGAGAACTTTGCCATGAAAAAGTGAATTATGCAAAGTTCTCAACAGAAAGGAATAAATACCAGAGACCCTTTCCATAACACTTTATACTAACGGATAGGAGTAACACTATCCCACAAACCACAAACCATGAATGAATACTTGTTTGAAGCCAAAGAGGAATTAAAGCGTCTTGAACATATTATCTATGTTAGTCTAAAGTACACGCGAACTGTGGACGTCATCGTCAATGCCTTAAATCGTCTTATCGGTACTTTTGATATGATCATTGAAGCCTTCCTTGAAAAAGCGCGCGAAGAAGGACGCTTGGAAGCACTCCCAAAAAGTCCCGGATTACGTGCCACAAAAGTGCGAGAGTTATATCCTGAAGATAAAGAAATTGCTCGCTATCTCGAATTCTACGCATTCATCCGCACCCTTCTCAAAGCACCACACTTACACAAACAAGAATACCGCCGCCACGTTGGTCTTGTCGTCGAGATGGATCATTGCACCGCCGAAGTGAACATTGATAATTTAGTTAATTGTCAACGCTTTATTAATCATTTCTTTACCTATGCCTGGGAGACGTTAGTTGGCAAAGAAGTCGATGAATTCGCTTAGGGAAAGTATTAAAAAATCCTAAAAATGGTAATATGGAAATTGTACACCATCATCTGATCTATCAAGCACGTGTCGGTAACGATGAACTGGGTGCAAATTCAGAAGAAATACTTAAACGATTTCTCTATGACTTGCTCGATGAAATCGAGATGAATTGCTTAATTCCAGCGAAATTAAAATTTTCAAAGCAAAAAGCGTGGACGGGAATTGTTGGAATTATCACTTCCCACATCGCATTTCACTTTTGGACAATAGAACAATATGTTCAACTGGATATTTACAGTTGCAAGCCATTTGATAAACAGAAAGCAGTAACATTCCTTAACCGTTTCTGGAAAGCGAACGACGTCAAGGTACTTTTTATTAATAGAGAAATGGGAGAGGACTTTAAGATTGAAGAATTATAGACCGGCAACAAAACCAAGAAAAAAATATTAATCTCGTAAGACTTTAATCATATCAACCACTCGATCTTGAAAGCCGTGATGATCGTAAAATAGATGAGCTTTGAGATTTGGTGAGAAAACCTCAACTTTGATAATTGTACATTTTTTCTTCAGGAAATAATCTTCTAGAGTCTTCATCAAGAGTTTACCGATACCTTTAGAACGATATCGTGAATCCACAAATAATTCCTGAATTCTACCACTCTTTGTTGGAATACATTCCAATAAATTATCTTTCTTCTGCTTCTCAATTACACCCACAATAACACCAATTGGTACATTATTCTCCTCTGCAAACAGAATCACCCCTTGTTCTTTAGTAGTTTTCACAAGCAAGCGCGTAGTATACCTTTCACCATAGTTCTTCCCCCGTCGCATGCGATGAAGAAGATCAATTGCGATCAAGTAGTCTTGTAACTGATTCATAAAGAAAACGAGCTTTTCTTTATCTCCCGAATCATACTTTCTAACAGTTATAACCACAGTTTAAAATAATATGTTCTCTGATTAATAATCTTTCTGTGCCAAAAACATTAAATACCCCTTCCTCTTTAACTAACATACTGCACGCAGAATTCCGCATTGGATTAGCAGAACTCGGTACTCTGCAGGCAGCTCAAAGAGGTGTTTGATGACAAAGTTTATTGCAATTGTTTCGGGAAAAGGCGGGGTGGGAAAAACAACCACCACGATTAATCTCGGACAGGCGTTAACTGATCTCGGTAAGAAAGTTATTCTTGTTGATGGAAATCTCGTTACCCCCAATCTTGCTCTCCACTTAGGTTTCATCTCTCCCGAAGGAACGTTAAACAAATTTATGCGTAAAGAAAAAAGTCTCAAAGAAGTTCTCTATCTCCATGAATGCGGTCTCTCCATAATCCCCGCTTCTCCTTCCTACGCTGAATTTCAAAAAACCAATCCCCAAAAGTTAGACAAAGTATTTGAACATCTCAATAAAGTTGCTGATATCGTTCTCGTCGATGCCCCTAGTGGTCTGGGATACGAAGTGAGCCAGATCCTCAAAAACAGCGACGAAGCGTTAATTGTTGTCAGTCCTACTCTGAGCTCGGTGATGGACGGATTAAAGACGATTCAATTAGCAAAATCGTACAACAATACAATTACCGGAGCAATCCTCAATATGTCTCATGGCGGCCGCCACGAACTCAAAAAAAGTGAGGTTGAAGAAATTCTCGGTTTTCCGATTATTGCTGAAGTCCGTCATGATCGAAAACTCCGCAAAGCACTTCATCAACAAATGCCTCTCAACTTTCTCTATCCTCGCTCACGTTCCGCTCGTCAATTTACAATCTTAGCGCATCATATCTCTTTGGAGAATCCCGAACCATGAAAGTCGTCCAACCTGCCACCCTACAACGCAAGGGCTGGAATGAACGTGAAATTGCCAAAGTAGAAAGAATTGTTAACCTTCCGCGGAGTCACGATCTCCACTTCTCGAAAATCGTCTATTGGAGCGCGCTGATCGTCATTATTTTTGCCAACCTCGTTGTCTCTCTCGTCCTCATTCCTTTCTTCATTATCTTCCACGCCTGGATTCTGTATAGCATCATCATCCTTCTCGCCGGCTCAATTGGTTTTCTCTATAGTCTATTAATCAAAGATATCGGTCATCTCCAACGAAAACATCACATTTGGGCCGGAATCTTAGTCCCACTCATCGCTGCCGCTAATATGATTATTATGGTTCTCGTCGCCAATCAATTCATCGCCGAAACACATACCCAGACTGCCGTACAAAGTCCGTGGTTAATCGCCGCCGTGTTTTCGGGAGTATTGATCTTGCCGTATTTATTTAGTTTATTGAGAAAGAGATGAATACCACAAGATCAAGCATAACAAAAGAATTATAAACTTTAGAAATAAAATTAGAAAATAATGGTAGAAACAGAAAAGAAAAGAGGACTATGGTTAACTATTTTGTTAATATTAATGTTAATTGGGAACTTCTTTTCTGCATTGGTTTATCTGGTCTTTAATAAAACAATAAGCCTTCTTTATCCAAAAGTTGCTCTGTGGGTATGGTATATCTATGGTGTAATAGGATTAGCCGGTTTTGTGTTTATTATATTTTTATTTCTCTGGAAAAAATGGCCTTTCTTCGCCATTTGCGGAGCTACAATACTTGTGAGTATAATAGATTTAGTCATTGGTTTTGGAGTTTTTGCAGCCCTATTCGGGTTAATTGGCCCGCTAATCTTGTATCTCTCTATGAAATCAAGATGGAATCTTTTTGAATAGAGAAGTTTGCAGACAAAATATTCTATTTTGCAAAGTTCTCAATAGTCTCTTACTTTTTTGCCTGCTTCCAAAAACTCTCAAATGCTAATCGTTGTGTTTGAGCAATTTCTGGATTAACGATATGAACACCCACTAATTCTTTATCCAATGTGACAATACCAACTTGATTGCCCCCAATCCACGTCACGCTGGGACATTTTCGCATTACTTCTAAGAAACGCATCTCTGTAACCTTTTTGATTTGAGGATCTTTAATACGATACCAAGCATATTTTGACCGCTCAAATATCATCCGAGCTCGAATTTTAAGTTGCGCCCGTCGAAAAGCTAAAGATTCGGGAATATGCTTTAACCCTTCAAACGCTTTTTGTGCGGAACCATAAATCAATAATTCTTTTTCTTGATATAACTCTTCCAACATTGTTGTTACTCCCCGTGTTCCCTCAAATAAACGTACTTTCGGTTTTTCAACCGTCATCACCTTTAATGCTTCTAATTCCGGTAAAACTTTCTGAATAGTCACTTCTTTCTGATGTAATAACTCCAACAAATCCGCCGGTTCAGCTGCCTGAAAATAATGTTTCTTATCACGAATAAAAGAACCAATCAGACCTTTCGCCTTCAATGACTCCAGAATATCATACGTGGTACTTCGCCGTAAATCGGTGCTCGCACTGAGCCGATTTGCCGTGCTCGTCCCTAACTTAAGACAAGCAACATACACTTTTACTTCTTTAGGTGATAAGCCATATTCTTCCAATTCCTTTTCCATAAGCACCAAGAATAGTTCTGGCTATTTAAATGATTGGATAAGTCGTCGAAAAGCGACGGCAAAGTTTAATATAATTCGTAACTGGGCAATAATACAAAAACAACAGGTGAAGCATCTCTATGAAAATCGGAAAATATCAACTTAAAATAAATCGAAAAATTGCTGCAGGCATAACTGCTCTGGGATTACTTGCAGTTGCAATGAAATATAGCAAGCCCCTCGACCCAAATAAGATAGAAGAATTCTACACGAACCCATTTCTCTATGATCAATTTGGCGGTCTTGAAAAATATCTAGAAATAGATGTAACTGGAGACGGGATTAAAGACAATGTCCTCGTGTTTAGATATGGTCATGCTTTCTATGCCGATGGAAAAGACCAGCCAGACTATCTTTTGGGAAGAAAATATCACCGCATCCATGCTGGAACAGCACAAGATAAGAAATTACAAGAGATATATCCTGTTTCTCTCATAGATTCTCAGAGGTGGTAAAATGTCGCTAAAATATACCCTTTTTGGAATCCCCGATAACTTGGAAGAATTTATTGATAAACTTACTCGAAAAGATATAACCACGGCAATAGTAAGAGTAGGACGGGAGTGTTATCCTGAATTTAATTATTATATTAGACTACCACCGGAAATACACGAGTATATCACCGTTGAAGCAGATAAATATCTTTTTAAACTACATGATAAGGAACATAGTGTGACATACGAATCAGGCTTAGGAGATTATTTTTTAAGAGAAAGACATTTACAGAGAGCATCACTTGATGTTGCCAAGCGACTAGAACAAAGCGGCTTAGACGTAACCATTGGATATAATAATGGTATCTGGAACAGTTATCGGTTCTATCGAAATAGAAACTTGACAATAGAAGAGGCAGAAACAATTCATCATGATATACCCCGAGATTAAACCAGAAAATCTTTCATTTCTCCGAAAGCAAACTAATCTTCACATCCGCCACTTTTGTTTCATATCGAGCAGGAATTGACAACTCACCAATTTTCTCGCTCACCCCGCTAAGAGCATAAATTCCATTAACACGCGCAACATAAATGTGTTCTAAAAAAGAATAACCTTCTCGTCGTAAAAGATCAAACACTCTATCTCGGGGTACTAATCCTTTTCGCACATGACCGTAGAGATCTCTCGTGGGATCTTCCGGTGGATGAAGATTAAATCCTAAATTTATATGTTCATCTCGTAAATTAAATTCCCGCGCCACTCTTCTTTCCGCGGAACTCTGTCGTTCAATAGCCTCAGAAGTAGAATGTAATATTCCGAAGATCAAATTATATTTTTCAATTTCATGATCGAGTGCTTTGAGATTAGCATACTCACCTTCGAGAAGACGAACATCACTCTTGTACTCACGTGCTAAATCTTCAACTCTCTTCACATCTAATGGTCTCTCTTTCAATCTACCATAGGCTCCCAATTCTACCGTACTTTCACACGTTGCAGTTCTGACACGAAGAGAAAGCTCCACTTCCACTGGCTGCCCAGAACGAGACTCTAAAGCTAAAATACATCTCTCTAAATCTCCAGCAGAAACGAGTATCGGTTTAGTATCAACCATATTTATTCCTTCTTCTCTAAAATTTCCACAATCGCCGCATACGCCGGACGCGCAATCAAGACTCCAAATGAAGCACCGGCAATCGTCGTCAACGCGAACCCTTTCAACAACCCCGCTCCCGCCGAGAACAGCGGAATCATCGCGGCGATAACCGTAAAGAACGCTGCAAAAATAATCGTCATTGCCGCTTTAATTCGTTGCCTCCATGAGGATTCTTCTCTCCCCAATAGCGTTTCATCGGTAATAATCACTAAATGATCTATCGCCGTTCCGGCAACAATAATAATTCCGGCGATCGCCGCCAGATCTAAATTCCAGCCCACCAACGCCGCGAAACCAAGAATCATGATCATCTCCGAAAGAAGAATCAGAACCATCGGTAAAACTACTTTCACATCTCTGTAACGCCAGATCACGACACCGGCAACTGCAATTAATACTAACAAACCGACGAGCATAACATTGTTTAGGAACTCTCTCCCCAATGTCGGAGAAATCGTATCCAGCTTTAAGACTTCTAACTTGACCGGAAGACTTCCCGTAATAATGACCGTCTGCAACCGTTTCATATTCTCTAACGCACTGGTAACCGCCTCTTGTTCCGTTCTTCCCGTACCAGAACCAGATATCTGTACATTTGTCGTCGCTTTTCCTCGCAACTCTGCACCAATCTTTAAACTATCAACCTGCACATCATCGAGATACAACGCCAAATCCTCGCTGAGATAGGCTTCAGAACCTGTTGTTGATAACCCCAAGTTCTTCGTAATCGCTGCTTGTCTATCCGCCGCCTGCGGACTGAGAGAAATACTAAAGAAGAAACGACATTGATAGCCTTCAGAAATCTTACTACATCCTTGACGCGAATCTATTCCTGCACATTCTGCGCTACGACAGACATACGTAATATCCTTCTTTCCACCCAAGAAAACACTCTCATTACCAATCTTCGCTTCAAACTTTCCCTGACGTGCCAGTAAATCTTTAACCTCATTCTCCGTTACACCGGCAATTTCAATCAGAATATAATTTGTTCCACTTAAGTCGCTCGACTTTCTCACAATAACATCACTTAACCCATAAACATTTAATCTTTCTTTCAGACTGTTAACTGTCAAATCTAATTCATCACTAGAAACTTCTTGAGTCGGACGGAGAAGCACTCGTGTTCCACCTTCTAAATCCAGACCTTTGCGTAAATTGCTAGAGGGGGCAGGATAGACCTTTAAACCAAGATCAACACTCCCATCCGCGCCCGCTTTTGATAACGCCGTGTATGTTTGCTTTGTCGTTTGAACTCGCACGCTGGTATTCAGCGGCAGATTTTTTTGTACGGCATAAAAATCCGTGACTGAATTGATTTTTTGATTATTGAGCGATAACACTTTTTCCTTGGCTAACGGTTGTAATTTAGGAGAAGGATTAGAAATTCCAGCATTGGCTGCTGAGGAATTATGAACAACACTGCGAATCGTCACTCCTTCGCTCGAGCCAAAGTGCGGCTGTATCGCAACGAGAGAAAGAACAACAAAGATCAACAGCATGATTACTCTCCAATTAGTGAATAGATTTTTAATTGCTGCCATGAACTTTTCCCCGCCGCTCTTTTCGTTCTAGATAGAGACGTAACATTGCTACATTTTGAATCCACGTCATAATCATATCAACGATTAATCCAATAAATAAAATTAACATAATTTGTTTAATAACGTCTGATTGAACAAAGAAGAGAGCCACTAAAAAAGCCGCAACTGCCGCCCAGATCATCGTCATTCCAGTCTTAATTGCACTATATGTTCTCTCCATGACCGTCCCTTCCTTACGTTTCAAGACGCGCGTTGTCAGTAAGATATCTGTATCAACAGAATAGCCAATCAACATCAAAAATGCCGCAACCCCTGCCGTACTTAATTTAATCCCCGTTAAATTAAACACCGCTAATGTTACCACAATATCCGAAAAAGCCGAAGCAATCACGGCCATACTCGGAATAAAAATACGGAACGAGATAAACACGACAATCCCCATCAACACAAACGCCGTTAACAACGCGTATAATGTCTCTTTGAAAAAACTCTCACCTAAGGCTGATCCAATAACCTCAACACTATACTGGTCTTTTTGCACCGGCACAATCTTCAACACCCCTGAAACCAGTTGATCGATAGTATCTTTATCTTGAATATCAGATTCCACGATAATCGCCGTAGTTTGGCCCAGGGAACTTAATGTTTGCACTGAGATATCTGCCAGAGGGAATTGAGTATGCAACTGTGTTTGGAGCCCCACCGAATCGACATCTTGAACGGAAAATTGAGGACTAGACGTTAATGTAATTGACGAGCCCCCTTTCAACGTTATACCACGATGAACAAAATCACCCGTCGTTGCCGTCTGAATCGTAATCTGGAGCAACGCTAGAATAACGAGAATAATCGGGAACCACAGAATAAGCTTATATTTATCTTCATAGATCTGACGAACTTTTTCTTTCAGTGTGGAAACCATAATTATCAAGAGTGCAACGCGGTCGATATATAAATATTGTGATGAAAGCATGATTATAAGCCAGAACTATTTCCAAACATTTATAAATCTCCGAATGTTAATTTCACTGTGGACTTAATCCGCTTAAGAGAGGTGACGAAAGAGTACAGAAAAAGAGTAGTACTAGGAAACGTTAACCTGACCATCGAAGAAGGTGATATCTATGGTGTCATTGGTCAATCAGGAAGCGGTAAGACCACCCTTCTTAATTTAATTGCCGGCTTCATTGAACCAACAGACGGCGAAGTAGTCTATTATCCCGAAGGAAGTAGCAACGAAAAAAATCTCCACCGCCATTTTTCTCAAATCAAACGGAAAATTGGCTATACCCCTCAACACATTTCTCTTTATCCCAAACTGACTGTGAAAGAGAATCTCTGGCACTTCGGGCGTCTTTATAACATTGACGAACAAACACTCCAAGCAAACATTCGCAATCTTTTGAACTTCACCCACCTTACTGATTTTCAGGATTTCCTCGCCGAACAATTATCGGGAGGAATGCAAAAAAGGTTGGACCTTTCCTGCAGTCTTATCCACAAACCACGGCTGCTGATTCTTGACGAGCCAACATCCGACCTCGATCCCATCCTCCAGAAAGAGATAATTCATCTCTTGCAAGAAGTAAACAAACAAGGAGTAACAATTATCATTGCCTCCCATCACTTGGATAGTATCGAAACAATTTGCAATAAAGTTGTAATCATCCACCAAGGTAAAGTACATAGTCATGGTCTTCTTGACGATCTGAAGAAACCCTACTTCAAAGATCATTTTACCATCCGTGTCGGCTCCGTTGGGCAGAAACAGATGCTCATCACAAAACTGCAAGCCCTTCCTGTTAAAAAAATTGTTGATAAAGGTCACACCCTGATCATTTATCCTTCCAACGTCCAAGAAACGATGCGTAGTCTATTGCAAATTATTAAAGAAGAAAATCTCTATCTCCACGATCTAGATATGCGCCGGCCGTCACTCAATGAAATCTTTGAAAAAATAACCACTGACGCAACGAATTGAATTATAGATCAAAGAAGCAATAAATAAAATGAAAATATTCCAATAAAAAAAAAGAGGTGAGTATGGTATGGCTGCAATTTGGCTCCTAACAAAAAAGAACATCAAGCTTCTCATTCGCGCCCGTTGGTCAGCGCTGATCATCATCTTTGCTCCCCTCTTATTAATCCTCCTCTTAGGATTATCCTATAACACTTCCAACAATTTTGGCATCATCGTTGGGGTTTATTCTCCTCAATTTAGTGATGATGTAAACGCTTTTACTAACCTCCTCAAACAAGAACAATTTACCATCAAAGAGTATCACAACAACATCAGTACGTGTGTTAATGACATCAAGAACGGGGAAGTGCATACTTGTATCTCCCTTCCTGAAAATCTTCACGTTGAAGATAATCTCCAAAAAGAAATTACGTTCTATGTTGATCCCAGTAGAATTAACCTTGTCTGGATGGTTCAGGAAACCGTTAAAAGTAAATTCAACCTAAAATCGCAAGAGATTTCTCAAACCATCACCCAAGACATCCTTTCTCGAGTGGGAAACACCAAAGAAAGCCTCACTGCTAAACAACGAGACGTGGGAACAATCAAAGACAAAACAACGAGCGTTTCGCAAAACACCGCTACCGTTAAGGGCGGTTTATCAGCATTAGATCTTCAAGCTCCAACAACAACTTATGATCTCGGAGATTTATCTAACCTCAGCACTCTCTTAACCACCAGCAAAGATAAACTGGATTTTGCCGTCACTGCCGTGAAAAGCGCCAATCTCGACGAGAATAAAACCAAAGAAATCCTCGCCGCGCTTCATGCCGCCGAAACCAGCCTTGATAAAACCATCAGTTCTTTTGGAGAAGGTGGAACCGCTCAAGCCGTCTTAAATATGCAGAAAGATCTTGACGCTGCTAAAGCCAAATTAATTGCTGCCTCCAGCGCCGTGAGTAGTTCTACTCAAACGTTAACCACATCTGCCACGACGTTAACCGAATTAGTCTCGGCATTGGAATCATTAAAAGCGTCACTGAGTGAAATGCAAAGTCGATTGGATACATTAAAAGTGACTGATGCCAATACCATCAGTTCACCTTTTGTCACCAAAATTGAGAAAGTCAACGGCGACAGAACCTATCTGAATTATCTCTTTCCTGCCTTGTTGGTCTTAGTGATTATGTTCAGTACACTCCTCTTAGGAACAACCTTAGTCATGATTGAAAAACATAGCCCCGCATTTGTCCGTAACTTCTTTGTTCCCGTCAGCAAGTTCACGTTTATCGCTTCCACCTATCTCACTAACCTTGTCCTCATCATTATCCAGATCTTAGTCATTCTGGGGATTTCCCTCTTCTTTTTGAACGGTGCTCTCGGATCTCTTGCTCTCGTGGCGTTGATTCTTTTCCTCGGTGCTTCTGTCTTTACATTCATTGGAATGGTTGTGGGTTATATCTTTATGTCAGAAGAAACAGGCATACTTGCTTCCATTTCTTTGGGAAGTGTGATGCTCCTCTTTTCCGGAGTGATCCTTCCTTTAGAAGCAGTCCCACCGCTCATCCGCATCGTCGCCAGTTTTAATCCGTTTGTCTTAACCGAAAAATTAGTCCGAGAAGTCTTTCTCTTTGGGGTACCTTTGTCACAAAATATTGTTGGACTAAGTATCCTTGCCGGTTACGCTATTATTCTCTTTTTCATCATCTGGGTATTAGAAACTCTTCTCCATAAACATCTCGTGGAAAGATTTATGCACAAACATCACGTCTTCCACCGCCAGCGAGAAAAACGACTGAAGAATATTTAATGAAACCAAAACAAAAGGCGAAAGTCATTGCCATCACCGGTACGCCCGGCACAGGAAAATCAACCCTTGCTCAATATCTCCAACGACACCTTCTCTGGCGCAGACTTGATCTCCATCACTATTATAAACAAATTTCTACGAGTTATAATCGAAAAAAACAATGTTATGATCTTGATCTTAAAAAAGTAGAAAAACTCGTAATTCAGATTAGAAATGAAGATCCTTCTCCACTGGTCATCGATTCGCATATTTCACATCATCTCCCGAAAAGAATGATTGATCTCTGCATCGTCTTAACCTGCACAGACCTTCGCAAGTTAAAGAAGAGACTGCAACAACGAAAATACTCTTTTAAGAAAGTGAAAGAGAATCTTGATGCTGAAATATTTCAAGTCTGTTTAACCGAAGCACAAGAAAAAAGGCATCATCTTCTTGTCTTTGATGACGTTAAGAAAAAAGATTTTACTCAGATTGAAAAGAAAATTCAACAAGCAATTCTGTGATTTATCTCCACTTTACATAATTCAACTTTGCTAACTTCACAATCTGCCATCCGTCATCAAAACTCCCCATAATATCCACTAATTCTTTTAACGTATTATTAAAATCGCAACGAAAAATATGCCCATCATTTGCTTTTAGATGCGTACTCTTCTGGACATCAAGTAGATTTCCATCCTGGTCAAACTTTGCCCAGGGAGTATATCTACAGCCCGAACGAATATCAACATAACCAGCACAGCCACTCAAAAACAAATCACCACCGCGCACGCGATGATACAATGAAAACTCTCCGTGCACTCCTCTTTTATGTTGATTTTCAAAGGTGATATGATGTTTCCCATCATGAAGCCAATAACGAAGAGTAAACCCCATTATCTCACGAAGCACGCTGACATCATGGATCAAATGAAACGTCGCATACGTATCAAACTCTTCACTTAATGCCACTTTCTCTACAATACTGCGATACCACTGTTCATGTCCCTGCTTCACCCGCTGCAGCGTCCAATTTGAGGGATTAAATTCCAAGCCATCACCTAATAAATAAGGACGATCACAACTAGGAATACGATCGAAACCAAAAATATTCTTTAACACGGCCGGATCGCCACATGTTTTCCAACCTTCAATATAATCATACAGCCCCGCTTCTAAGTCCGCAAATGGTTTGATATCAATTGTTTTCAGCGAAGAAGGCTTTCCCGTGACTGGATCTGGCGAAGGAATGATGAACGGCAACCCTGCTTCTGAAGCATAGACTTCTAATCCTGTCCGCCTGCCGCCGACACAATCCATGACTAGTTGTTTATTTTGTCGTTGTCCCGGTTGCTGTAATCTCCGTAGCCGTTCAAACTGTGGTTGTTGACCTTCGGGGAGGACGTATAATTCATAATCCATTAATTCCTCTGGTTGAGAACGGACATCTCTCGTTAACAGTTGATCTAGGAAAGTCATGACGAACCGGGAGCTTTTTCCCTTTTTAAAAAAATTGTGCAAAACAACAACCAAAAACGGGAGCAACACGTTTATATATGACTATCTCTTCTGTTATCTCATGAAACGCGAGGTGAAAGGGATCTTAGTATTCGCTGGATTATTACTCCTCGTTCTCGCCGGATTTTATATCTCATATATCTCACTAAAAGATAATTTGCCCGTAGGGGAATCATTTGCTTCTTTTGTCGGTAATGCAATGAAACAGTTTGGACCGCAGTCCGCAAAAGTAGATAATAAATTAGTTCTTACCAAAAAAGAACTGGAAACAAAAATGAAGAGGTCAGCAATAGAGGAAGTATTACAAAGTATTGCCATCAATGGTTGTTTTAAAGCTGGTTGTTATGATACCGATGGAAATGATCCCACAATAAAAGGAAGAGTGTACATCCGCAAAGGTTACCTCAAAACTCTAATCGCTAATGAGCCTATTCCATCGAAAACACCAGAAGGTAATCCCGTTAAACAAATAGAAGGGAAATTATATCAATGTGTTCCCGTTGATGATTACTGCAAAGACACCGCTAACGTCGAACAAACCTGCGGTTTTGGCCAAGGTGGTGTTCCAACCGTCAAAACCAGTTTCTCGATTTGCCCTTGCGGCTGTGCTAATGGGGTCTGTATTCAATGCCAGCCAATAAAACTGCCCGATCTTGTTGTTAAATCAATTGCCAAAAATGCCTTAAGTGAACAATGCCTTAATAGTTTTACATTTACAATGTGCAATAATGGCGATGCCGATCTCAAAGATACATTTACTTTAATCGTAACTTCAAACGGCATAACCAGAGAATACGAGGTTAAGCAAAGTAACATTGAAAAATTAACTGCCGGGTCATGCCTTGATATAAAAGTTCCCGGCCTATTTAACGTCGGCAGTTTTGGCTACGCTCTTAATACCAATGCCGACCTCACTGTAACTCTTGATACAACAAAGAAGATTGACGAGAAAGACGAAACAAATAATGAAGCAAAAGAAACCGTCTTCACCGGTACTGCCTATTATTATGACAAAGACACAACCTGCGACACCTTTTGTTTTGAAACTGATGTCGGACAAGATTACAACAACTACGGCAAGCTCACCTACAAATACAGCGGCGATACCAATCAGAACGAAGATTTATGCTCCCCTTACGACCTTAATGGATTAGAATTATTCGAACAATATTGTAAAATTCCGATCATCATGAAGACAAATAAAAAATTTTCTAACCCTTACGCTCAAGAAACATATAATTGCCTTGATCAAGTGAAGAAATGTTCCGCCGGACAATGTGTTCCTCTAACCGTAACCTGCGAAGATGCCTACGGCAAAGAAGGCCCTTGTTTACAATGCCTCGACTATGAAGGCAGTTCTAATCCTGATTCCTCTAAATATAAAAATTTAGGAGACGTCTACGAAGCTGAAAAGGATATTGATCCATTCGTTAAAGGAAATCTGGATTATACCGACATTGACAACAAAAAACAAAACTTTGTCGATACCTGTTTGGCTACAGATTTTGGTCCAAGTAAAGAAGTTCTGATTGATTATTATTGTGATTCCTATAACAAATATCCCCTCGTAGAGAGCAAACAAATCAGTTGCTACCGCTTAAAAACAGCAGAAGGAAAAGGCCATGTTTGCAGCGACGGAAAATGTGTCCCGACAGACATTGACTTTGAGAAGTGTGAAGGACCAACCAACGACAAAACCGATCCGTTTGTAGCTGACACAGTTACAGAAACAAAACTATTGGGAGAAAAAAATATTCAAACAGACTGGTGTAGCGGCGATGATAACGTTGTTGAATATTATTGCGACGGGAAGTACCTCGCTTCAAAATCAACGAACTGTGATACCCTCATCGATAAAAACGGCAAAGGCGCATCCTGTGTTAAGGGGAAATGTGTTTTTTTTGACGCTTCTTTAATGAGCTGTACGGAGAATGGAGATGTTGGCCTGGATACTCTAACTCCAGGATATATTCAATTTGTAACGGGATATGGCAAACAAGACAGCCAGTCAGACTACTGCCCAGACGACGACACATTAATCGAATCATACTGCAATGGAAAAGAACCGACAATTGTCCCCCATTCTTGTAAAGATGAAGGAAAAGTCTGCGACAATGGAGCCTGTAAAATTGCGGATATGACAAAGTTGAGTTGCACGGACACGGAAATCAAAAATGGAAAAGCAGTCGTCGATAAAACGCTTTCTGGTGAAGTCTTTGGTTTTGACCAGTTTGGTCAGGAATACGGTTACGAGGACAAATGCGCCAGTGAAAATTCCATAAAAGAATGGTCTTGTAACGGCAAACAACCAAAAGATGAAACCATCAAATGCGATTTAGGAACACTTTGTCAAGAAGGTGTTTGTAAATTTGCCGATGATAGCTTGAAAAGTTGTAAAGTCGATCCTAACAATAAAAATAGAGTTTTGTACACTGATAAATTTGGTACTCCTAATGATCAAAAAAGCCAATGCCAAAAATGGATAGGACCAAAATCTATCACCGCTGTCAGCTGCAACGGCGTAGAGCCAATAAGTAAAGACGATTCCTGTCAAGAAGGATTTGAATGTAAACAGAATTATGAAACGGGTGCAGAATGTGCTAAAGTGGACTACAGTAAAAAAAGTTGTATTGAAACCCCAGATGGAGCTCTAACCGTCAATCAGTTTGGAGAAGGAGGCAGTGGAAATAATTACTGTTCTCAAACTAAAACATTAAATAAAGCAACATGTGTTAATAATGAACTTAGCTTTATAGACGCAGCCTGCCCTGCCGGACAAGCGTGTAATTCAAACACAAATAGCTGTGCTGTGATTGATAACAGTAAAATGAGTTGTAAAGTTATTGGAAATAATATGATCTCCGTCGTTGATGAATTTGGAAACGAATATACATCAACTCCTGGATGCGCTTCGGGAATTTCTTTAGTAGTACCATCCTGTGAAGGAAATAAACCATTAGACCCTCCAAAAACAGAATTTTGCAATGTTGGAGAAGAGTGTAATTTCAATACAGGGCAATGTCAGACTGTAGATTATAGCAAAGTCAGCTGCAGCGGTCCAACCCAGCCCAACTTTGATAAGAAAGAGAAAGTTATTGCCTATGATCCATTTGGTCAACAAGTCTTCTTAGGTAAAGGTGGACAGCAGTTCAATGAAGATATCTGTGTTAAAGATGTCGAATTAGATCAGCCAGCAAATGCCATCGTCGAATTCTGGTGTGAAGGGACAAAGATGCAATACGAGGTGTTTGAATGTCCAGCTGGCAAAACTTGTAAATCTGGTATATGTATATAATCAGAACAAAACCAGCAAACTTTTATAAATCAGCCAGCGTATTCTTCTTCTCGGAATGGCTTTAACCGCACAACAAAAACTGCACATTAAAAAAATCGTCAACGAGCTCAAACAATACAAAGCTCCCCACACCGAATTTGTTTCAGTTTATGTTCCAGCCGGATATGACCTGACCAAGATTATCCAGCATCTTGCCGAAGAACAAGGCACGGCTTCTAACATTAAATCAACCTCCACTCGTAAAAATGTGCAAGGCGCTTTAGAAAAGATGATCCAACACCTGCGCACCGTCGACAAAACTCCGCCTAATGGACTTGCTGTTTTCTGTGGCAATATCGCCGCCACCGAAGGAAAGATTGACATGAGAGTTTGGAGCATCGAACCACCCGTGCCATTAAACATCCGCATCTACCGCTGTGATAAGAATTTTGTCACCGATATCTTAGAAGACATGATGGTCGAACATATGGTCTATGGCTTTGTCGTCTTCGATCGACGAGATGCCACCCTCGCCTTGCTCAAAGGTAAGACCCTTATTCCACTCAAGAAAACCCATTCTGAAGTTCCCGGAAAATTTAAAGCGGGAGGACAATCCGCTGCTCGTTTTGCCCGTCTCCGCGAAGGTGCAATCAGAGATCATTTCAAGAAAATTGCCGAATACATGAAAGAACAATTTCTTCCTTTAGGAAACAATTTGAAAGGAATCATCCTCGGCGGACCGGGAGTTACCGTTAACGATTTTGTCAATTACGATTTTCTGACCGGCGATATCAAGAAAAAAATCATTGGTACCAAAGATCTTTCCTACACCGAGGAATTCGGCTTGCAAGAGTTATTAGATAAGTCAGAAGACTTGCTCGCCGAAGAAGAAGTCACCCAAGAAAGGAAAGTAATGAACCACTTCTTTATGGAATTTCGTAATAATCCTAAGAAAGTAACCTATGGAGAAAAAGAAACCCTCCGTGCTTTAGGGATGAATGCCGTTGATTTACTGTTGTTATCTGAAAGCCTACCAGAGAATACTATCTTTCAATTAGAAGAAGAAGCCCAAAAAGGTGGCGCATCAGTTAAAGTAATCTCTACTGAAACCCGTGAAGGCTCACAGTTAAAAGATCTGGGTGGGATTGCCGCGATATTACGATTTGAAATTGAACCGCAATAATTAATAAGTAAAGATGATTTTCGTGATTGAAAAAAAAAACGTGATTGAGAATGACAAAACAAAAAATAACTCCTGAAGAACTGAAATTAGTCTTTGCATACGGCTATTTAGTAGAGATTCGTCATGATCCAAATAGCGATTATTTTGGAGTAAGACCTCCCCTTCCCGTTTCTGGATATTATGTTGGTTCCACTACAAAGAGTCCAGGTGGTTCTTTTAGTGATCTTGGAAATTTAGTTTACGCTTGTGCTGCAGCTGCCCAAATAAGCAGAGCCTGGTCTATTCCAGTTGATATGACTTTTGAGGGAATGGTCAGAACTAAAACAATGACTGTATTACTCCAACCGATACAAATAAATCCAATTGATTACAAAAATGTAGATGAATTATCAATGAAGTATTTGAAAAAATAAATGATTATCATTCTTCAGAAATCTTAACTCAAATACTTCTTTCCACTCATTACCCCCACAAACTCCTCCACCACCTTCTCCGCAGGATATTCCTCGCCATGACGATACGCTGCAAACACAGCCGTTGCTCCCGGCCATAACGGACCAATTAACTCTCGACAACGCCCGATTGATCTTTCAAAATCAAACGTAACCATCGTCGCGCCCTGATTCTGATGCAGAGAAACACTCTCATACAATGGAATTTCTTCAGAAGAAATATCTTCTAATCGACAATATAACTCCGAGCAGCGCTGATGATACTTTTGATTTCTGATTTCCCGCTGTAAATAAACATCCAACGAAAAATGATGAGTATTAAATGGCGCAACAGCATGCGCATCTGCTTGAAACCGTGAAAAACCAACTCCAGCTGAACGATAAGGATGAACAAGAATTCCCTCTTCTTCCAGAAGTCGATAGAGATAACTTGTCCACAACTCTCCACCATGACGTTCTAAAGATAGATCCATACCCCCATCTAAAAAAAGGAGAGTTTAAAATAATTGTTTGCAGGAAATCTCTTTAAACAGCTACTTAAACAGAGTTTTTCTTTCCTGAAGAAAAGTCCCGACGAAATTCATGTTCTTTCACACAACGTTCAGAACAATACCAACGCCCGTTTTTCTCAATTCCTTTTCCCTCTTCTTGTCCTTTTCCGCAAATCGGGTCCCGTGTTAACGGTCTATTTGAAATCATAAATGGGTAGAAGTAGAACTCCTTTTTTAAGTTTACGATCGTGGAGAAGATATAAAGTATCTCTAAGATCTTCTTCCTTCTGCCCAAAACCTTAAAAAACGTTCTCTTCCTCAATAGTCCTATGAACCTCATTGAAGAATCATTCCAACGCCTCTTCCCCGAAAAAACATTCCCTTACGAAGCAGAAATGGAATATAACCGCCGTCTCGGCGCTTTCAACGCCAATATCAACTTTCAGCGCAATAAAATAACCCTCCATCTCAATCTCCAATGGAAAGACATCGACGACGAAATTAAAATCGGCTTAATCCAACACCTTCTCCTCAAAATCTTCAAAGCACACGCAAAAACGCAAAACATCCAATTATACACCCATTTTGTCAAAAATATCCCCACACTCACACCGAAAACAAAAGCTGACCCTCTTCTCGAAGAATCATTTCATCAAATCAATCAACAATTTTTCTCTGAGCAGCTAGAATTACCTAATTTAACTTGGGGACAGCCCTCCTTCCGCAAACTCGCTTGCTATAACTTCCACAATGATACGATCACCGTCTCCACCCTCTTCCAAGACGCTCCACCTCATATTCTCGGCTATTTAATGTATCATGAATTATTGCACAAACATTTCCAATTCAAGCATACGGGAAATAGACACTCTTATCACGGTCGAGAATTTAGAGAAGCCGAACAAAAATACCCAAAATTTTCATCAATGGATACAGAAATCAGCATGATTATTCGACAAAAGAGAAGGAAACCTCTGTTTGGAAATTTGTTTCGGATTTAAGAGAAAATAAGACTCATTCAGCGATAGATTTAAAAAACCCCCCCATTTTACAGGCACGATGGCGAAAAAAGGCTTTCTGTCGCATAACGCGATGGACAAAATCATGCGCCAGGCAGGGGCGTTTCGCGTCTCTGACGACGCCAAAGAAGCACTTGCCGATGTTTTGCAGCAAAAAGCGTTGCAGATCAGTCAAGAAGCAAAGAAACTAGCGGAACATGCCGGTCGAAAAACCGTGACCGAAAAAGATATCCGTCTCGCCGTTAAATAACGTTCAAAAATCAATAGGGTGGTCCTTTATGGCAGAATCAGATTACGAGAAAAAATTAGTCAGTGTTGGTACATTAAAGAAAGGCGACACGATCATCATCGACGGCGCGCCGTGTAAAATTACTGATACAGCAACATCTCGCCCCGGAAAACACGGACACGCTAAAGTAAACATGATGGCTGTTGGTTTGCTCGATGGTAAAAAGAGAAACGTCGTCATGCCTGGTCATGACCGCGTCGAAGCGCCGATCATCGAAAAGAAATCAGCGCAGATCCTCTCTGTCACGGGAGAAAAAGCTCATGTCATGGATATGGAAACATATGAAACGTTTGATATGGACATTCCCGAAGAATTAAAAGATCAGGTCAAAGAAGGCGTAGAAATATTATATTGGCTTGTCATGGGCACAACGGTAATGAAACAAGTTAAGTAAGGTGAATACACATGGTTAAATTTGCAGAAGCAGAAGCGCGATTGTTCAAAAACATTTTCATAGATCGGAAAACGAAACGTAAGATCCGTGCTAATCCGTTGAAAGTCATCGCGGGCAAAGTTCGTGGTCGCGGTAAAAACGCCGGTACGAAATTGAAGGCGAAAAGGAAGAAGTAGAGTTTTGATATTTTTGAAATATATTCGTTGGCTTAAAAATGGTTAATTACAGAGCTGAAGTAATTGATAAGCTTAAGCGCTTCAATAGAGAGGATATCATTATCAGTGACCACGCCCTAATTAGGCTTAAACAAAGACAAATCTCTGAAGCAGAAATCATAGAAAACATTATAAATCCAAAAAGACTTCAATATGCCATAAAGCAGGAGCCCAATCATTCAGGGGAAGAAAAATTTGATCGTTACTTTAACTATAGCAAAACACAGTGCCACAGATATGTCATAGTTATCAAAAACAAAGTCGTTGTTGTAACCGTTGTTAAAGTCAATAGAAGATGGCAGAAAATAGTTGAGAAGAAATTAAAACCAAAATAAAATGATTCAAAACTTCAAATTCGATTACGATTATGATAATGACAGCTTTTTCTTATATAATTCGCTATCAAAGTCAAAGGGAAGCATTGAGTTAGATGATTTTATTATTGATTTTAACAGTAAGAAAGAAATTGTCGCAATAGAAATTCTAAACGCCACTGATTTCTTTGCTAACATGAACGATAAAGAATTAAAGATATCCAAAGAAACATTAAAAAATCTTAAAACCTGTAAAGTAGATATTATAACTAAAAGCAACTTTTTTGTCATTAAATTGATTCTTCTCTTTGAGAACGATCTGAAATTAGCCACTACAACTCTTATTCCCACCATTCAAGAACCAAATCCAGCTTTGGCAGAAGTCTCGGAGTAATTGTGTAGAAAATACTTTTATAATTATTTTACTAACTCAACCAAAACATATAAATACCTTCAAACCGTCCTTCAAAGAATGTTTGAACTCGTTTTCCCTTGGTTTGTGAAATACAAATATATTCTTACCTTCTACCTCGCGATCATTCTCATCCTCTTTATCAAACGAAAAAGTATCGATGTCCAAGGGAAAATTATCTTCTTGTACCGTACTAAATGGGGCTTACGCTGGATGGATACATATTCCGCAAAATATCGCGAATGGATCATTCTCTTTGGTTACATCGGTGTGGGCGCTGGTTTTGTCGGCTTAGTTGTTATTTCCTATATCTTAATCAAAAACTTATACGATCTTATCATCAATCCCGTCGCTACATCCGGTGTCTCGTTAGTCCTCCCTGGAATAAATGTTCCAGGATTAGGTGTCTTACCATTTTGGTATTGGCTACTCGGTATTTTCCTCATTGCGCTCATCCACGAATTCTCTCATGGTATTGTTGCCCGAGCCCATAAAATTGAAGTGAAAAATACTGGTATCGTTTTCTTCGGACCAATCATCGGCGCGTTTGTCGAACCAAATGAAAAGAAGATGGCTAAAGAGAAAGACATTGTCCAATATTCAGTCTTAGCGGCAGGGGCATTCTCAAACGTCATCCTCGCCGTCCTCTCACTCCTCCTCTTGACCTTCGTATTAGCACCAGCCCAACAACAGATGATTCAACCTACTGGTTTCACATTCGATACGTATGTCAACGATAACCTCCCTTTCGCCCAAGCTGGTATCGCTACGGGAACATTAATAACGGGAATCAATAGTGTCGCCACAACTGACTTTCAACAATTCAGTGACGAATTAAATACCATTAAACCGGGTCAGACCATCAAAGTCCAAACCAAAGAGAAAGAATACAGCGTTACCGTCACGCAAAATCCCACCAATCAAAAGAAAGCGTTCTTGGGCATTCAGCAAATTCACAATGAATTCGATGTCAAGCCCGCATATAGTATCGGTGTGTGGAAAGGAATCTATTATCTCGTCGATTGGTTTGCCGGTTTCTTGCGCTGGTTATTCTTGCTCAGTTTCGGTATCGGTCTATTCAACCTCTTACCACTTCCCATCGTCGATGGCGGCAGAATGGCCCAAGTCTTCCTCCACAAACTGAAAGGTAAGGAAGTTGGCGAGAAACGATATAGACAAATCAGTTTATTCTTCTTGGCAATTTTATTATTGAATTTATTCTTTCCATTGATTTTGAAATTGTTTTGAGAAGATATATTTCTCTCAACAATCCATTCTAATAATCGACAAACCAACATCTAAATGTTCTACAACACACTTGCCATCTTTTGATCTGTGAAATTGACGCACCGCATACGCCAGCCGCTCTAATCCAAGATCACTATCTCTTCTTGTTGAATAAAGATATGTCGTCCCATAATTATACACATAAAGACCTTCAGCAATCTTCTCTGACTCCATTTCCAGATTTCGTGGATCAATAACATGAGCCCTCTTAGAATAAGCAGAATCACCAAGAAATCCCACCTCAATTCGATCACAACCAAAGAATTTCTTAAAATCATATTCCAAAACCGCACGTTGCACATCTTCGCGCAACGGAGCGGGTACCGTTATCTCAATGCCACTTCTATCATATGGCACTCGCAACGAACGTGGCTGTCTCTCAGCAGCATACGCTTCCAAAAAATAGTCTATATTATGATCCGTTAATGGTAAAAGCTTTGACATCAATGCACCCCTTTCTCCGCTAAATACTTCTCCGCCTCCATTGCCGCCATACATCCCGAACCCGCTGCCGTAATCGCCTGCCTAAAGCGTTTATCCTGCACATCACCCGCTGCAAACAACCCTTCTACATTGGTATGCATATTCTTATCTGCTTTAATATAACCTAGTTCATCAACCTCAATAATCTTCTTCAAGAATGAAGTATTTGGCACATGACCAATCGCCAAGAACACCCCATCACACTTGAAATCACTAAACGTACCATTAGTCGTATCTTTTAATTTCACACCATTAACGCGTTTCCCATCACCGACAATTTCGGCAATCTCAGCGTTCCACATCACTTTAATCTTGGGATTCTTCAATGCCCGTTCCTGCATAATCTTTGACGCCCGAAACGCATCCTTGCGATGAATAATTGTTACCTTCGACGCAAATTTAGTCAAAAAGGTTGCCTCTTCCATTGCCGAATCGCCGCCACCAATCACAATCACTTCTTTGTCTTTGAAGAATGCCCCATCACACGTAGCACAAGTAGTAACCCCTCTTCCTTTATACTTCTCTTCAGAAGGAATTCCCAACCAGCGCGCCGATGCCCCTGTCGCCACGATCAATGCTTTTGTTTGCAAGGTATCTCCACCCATTAATTTCAAATCGAATCCTTTTTTTGTTTTCTCGCATGACTCCACAATATCAACCATAAATCGCGCCCCAAAACGTTCTGCCTGTTTCTTACATAATCGAACTAGTTCTGGACCTTGTACTCCTTCCGGGAAACCAGGAAAGTTTTCCACATCCGTCGTCAGAGTTAATTGACCGCCGTCTTCAGGACCGGAGATTAACAGGGGTTTCAAATTAGCACGCGCAGCATAGACCGCTGCCGTACAGCCGGCGATGCCTGTTCCGAGAATGATCAGGTTTTCTGTTAAGTTTGTCATGGTAATTCTCCTTTATTTCATAATAACTTTCTTACTTCTTTTACTAATTCCTCTTTGCTCGGCAAATAAAGCTTATATTTTGATACAAACAATTTATTTGACAAGCCGGCAGTTGCAAAGTCAACATAGATACTTTCTTTCTCAGTACAGAGAAGTATGCCTATGGGATCATTATCTCCTTCTTTATTCAGTTCTCTTTTTACATAATTAAGATAGAAGTTAATTTGTCCGACATCTTCGTGCTTAAACTTAGTTGTCTTTAAATCAATTATTACATAACACTTTAGATAAATGTTATAAAGCAATAAATCAATATAATAATGATCATTATTTATGGTTATTCTCTTCTGTCTAGCAACAAAACTAAACCCCTGCCCAAGCTCCAATAAAAATTTCTGTAGGTCATCTAATATTCTCGTTTCAAGTTCTTTTTCAGTATAGATACTTTTTTCTTCTATATTTAAGAATTCCAAAACATATGGATCTTTTATCAACTCTTCAGACCTAGTAGGAATGTTTCCTTTTTTTTCATACTCAATAAGTGCTTTCTTGTCCCCGCTCATGAGAAGCCGCTCATAATGTAAAGAGTAGATCTGTCTTTTTAAATCCCTCACACTTAGATTTTCGGCGACAGCATACTTTTCAAAATATCGCCTTTTTGCTTCATCGTTTATTTTTATTAATTCACAATAGTGGGTCCAGCTCAGTTTGCAGAATTCGTCAGTCAGTGACTGACCAATCCCATCTTTGTAAGTAGTATAGAAGATTCGCATATTCTTGAGTGCCGTAGGACTAAATCCTCGTCCAAAATCTTTAATCAGCTCAGAAGATATATTTTCTAGTAACTTTTCACCATAGCCCGCCCGACTGCTCCCTTTTTGCTCCTTCTCAACGATCTTTCTTCCAATCTCGTAATACGCTTTAAGCATCTCGGTATTAATAGTATAAACTACAGTATATCGTGCTTTTTTAATTAATAATTTAATGTCCTGAATGAGCACTCTCAATTCATTCTTGCCTTTTGAGGAAACCATACGATTAAATGGGAATCAATTATTTATAAGAACTTCGGTTGTAAACAGAAAAATGAACAGCACCTTTAAAAACAATCAGATTTTTGAATAGAAAATGACAAACGATCTCACCAAACTCGAAGAACGTGTTCAAGCAACACCTACAGGAGCCGAACTAGCCTATCTTCTCAATAGTTTGGCATTAAGTTATTCAATAGAACAACGACACGAAGAAGCTGTTCAAACTTTTGAAAGATATATCACTCTACGAAATTCCCACCTTCCGGATCAAACTCCTAAACAAAAATCATTTGACTCTTTTCAACACGGTGAATACTTACAAGCAGTGGGTAGATTAGATGAAGCAATACAACAATACCTTAATGCTGTAGAAGTAGATACGGACTCGGCAGGATCATATCATCGTGTCAAAAGAATTATAGAAAGACAAGGAAAAGACTTCCAAGAATTCATTGATTCAATGCCGACAGGAAAATCTTGTAATGTTTTTAAAACAATCCACTGGTTAACAACCGATGCCGATTTGCGTTCTGTGAGAGAATTATTAGACTCATTAAAGAGAGAATAATCATTCCGGCATCTCCAACTTCTTCTTCGCCCACAGCGTATTATAAATCTGCACTGCCACCCGTTGATCTCCCAGATCATTCCAATGCACGCCATCTCGATAACAATACCCACAACTATACTTACTTCCCTTTCTCAGCAGCGGAGGAGTAATATCCACAACATTGTCAATCAAACGAGGAACACCCAACTTCTCGTGCAACAAATAATCATTAAACCCGTTCCATTCTTGATAATGACGGTAGCGCGGACTAACCGATAATACCGCCGTGGCAATGCCTTTTCGCTTAGCTTTCCCCACTATCTCACGCACCGCCGCCGTATGATCATGTTTCACTAAATCATTTCCAGAAGGACTAACAATCAGGAAATCTATCTTCTCCTCAAGCAATCTTGGTAAGAGATACTCTAATTGTTCACGTGGCGAATAACCCCCATGAGCACGAACAACAAATTTCGTACTCGGACAGAGTTCTCGCAGATAACGAACGTAACTCTTTCCCACCGTATTCGATGCTCCCATAACACCCACTCGTTTTACTCCACAATCATCCGGCGCTCTCTGCGGAGGAAAACCCAGAGAGCGAAGAAAAAGATCAGGAGGACTGATCTCTGGAGGTTTTTCCGCATCAAAGCTCTTTGGAACATAAATATGCTCTTTTTCTCGTGGTGGAGGAAAAGAATAGGAGGGGACTTGAGTTCCAATAGTTAACGCTGCCGCCATCAGAATAGTTCGACACGACCTCAATAAAATCTCTAACACTATTAACGGTGAGTAAAATCGCTTTAAAATGCTTTTTGACAAATCGTGAGATTAATATACTAGCAATAACTTCCTTCATCCTATGATCTCTGAAGAAGACGCCACCAAACTAATCATTTTTGAACAACAACGCAAAGAATTAGAAAGAACCATCAATTCTGAATTCAATCGATCATCCTATCCAAAGCAAGTAGAGATTTACGCAAACATGAAGAAATGTTTTGACAACCTTCAAGTATATGCCAAAGAAATCTCCCAGAGAAGTCCTCCCGCACTCGACTTAATGATTGAACTCAAAGAACTCCTCAGAAAAACAGAAGCATTAAAGACAAAAATGAAGAAGCATATTGATTAATTTTTTCTGCTATAATACCCTACAACAAGCGCAGACATATTCCCACACTTCTCACGAAATTCTATTTCTTCATCAACATCAAGAATTCGATATCCTACAACGTCTTCCAGTGACTTGCCATATTGAGTCAACATCTGCGCACCGTAATAATAAATCGTCGGTTTATCACCAATGTAATGTTCCCCATCGGGAATCATCACCGGCGAACCAAGCAGTTCATACTGTCCGGATTCTTCTCTTGTTAATTCTAAAAGAGAAATTGCTTTTGCCCCTAAACCACTTGCCACTTTTGCCGTATCTATTTTTTTCATCTCAATTCTCCCGTGAACTTCTTATCTCTTTCACCACAGCCATCAAATCACGAACTTTAAAACGATCAATCGCATTATCAGTTTCACCATTTACTTTCAACGCCGTACCCACAATCGCCCCATCCGCGAGCACCAATTGCCGATACGCATTTGCTGGCGTTACTCCCGCGCCAATAATCAAAGGATGATCACCCAGAACCTCTCTGAACTTCCCAATCTTCTCGAGAGGCGTTTCTTTTCCCGTTCCTGCACCCGTAACCACAATCGCATCAGCTCGCTCCATTCCAACCCGCAAATCGGTTTCAAGATTCGAACCAGCAGCGGGAGTATAATACTTTGGCCAAACCCCACCTAATACTAAAACATCAGGATACTGTTTCCTAAAAGAATCATAAACTACAGCATTAAGTTTCCTTCCATTAATATAGGTGCCAGCAACATGATCTAATTGAATAAAATCAGCACCATAACAGGTAGCTAGATGAAGAGCGCGTTGAAACTCATTAGGGAGAATATTGACACCAATTGAAGTCTTCAAATTTAATACCGCTGTTTCTTCTAACGTTTTAATGACATCCTCAACAGAACCGTGATAATTCTCAATAATTGCGCCATTAATTCCTTCTTCTTCAAAAACAGCAATCTCACGAAGAGCCCGTCGAACGGGATCATCACCCGCTAAATGAATCATCCCAAAAATTGGAAGAACACCAAACTTCTCTTGATACAGATTTCTTGTTTCCATTTTTAATTTCCTCTCATCACTACAATCTAATCCTCTTAACTAAAGACCAACTAGCCGGATCATTCAAATCTTGCAAATAAAACAAACTTAGCTCTCCCACTATAAATAATCTATTGAAATCAAATTGATGTGCACCAAAAGTATAATTTTGAAAACGAGAACTGATTTCAAGTTGTTTCTCTTTAGAAAATGTTCCATACAGTAAAGATAAATGAGGTAAAAATGCTTTTGGGGTTATTTCTAAGCGATCTGAGAAGTATTTCAAAAAAGAATCAAACAACAACTGTAATTGAGCATTCTTCTCGATATTAATATAAATTGATTTCCATACAGAATCTCCCGTTTTCAAACCATCAAATTTTATTGGAATATCCTGAAAATTCTTAACCGCTTCTTTCATTTCTTTAATCATCAAACGTGGATTACTTCCTCTAACCGCTGGTAAAAGAGTAATATGAGGAATAATACCCGGAAGAGAGCTAAACTCCTTTTCAATAGAATGAATCATAATTTCCAATTCATCTCGAATGATCTTAGGAGGTTCAATCCAAATCCCATATAATTGATTAACCATAATTATGAATCATCTCTCATTAACCAATACAATAACAATCGAACACCAGATCCTGTTGCTCCTTTCTGGACATAATCACCCTCAACAGCCCAAAAAGCAGAACCAGCAATATCCAAGTGCACCCAGCGCGATTTTTCCACAAACTTGCTCAGGAATACACCGGCCGTGATTGCTCCAGCCTCATAGCCTTTTCCTTTCATTGTAATATTATTTAAGTCCGTGATTGAACCATCCATCCAATCTTGATACTCTTCAAAGAACGGCAGCGGCCAAACTCTGTCACCACTTTTTTCGCCGGCCTCTTTCAATTCTGCAAGAAGGGCCTCATCTTTACTCACTGCTCCCATCACATAATATCCTAGTGCTACGACACACGCACCGGTTAACGTCGCGATATCCATCATAATTTCCGGATGATACTTGTCTTCCGTATACGCTAACGCATCGGCTAAAATTAAACGCCCTTCAGCATCCGTGTTGCCAATCTGAATTGTCTTAGCGTTATACGCCCGAACAATATCTCCGGGATGCTGTGCCTTGCCGCTGATCATATTCTCACAAAGGGGCATCACCCCCAACAGATTTTTCTTCAAACCAAGTTCAGCAGCCGCTTTAATTGTTCCTAACACCGCCGCCGCTCCGGCCATGTCCGTATTCATCTCTTCAATCATCTTTGTCGGCTTTAAATTATAACCGCCGCTATCAAACGTAATCCCCTTGCCGACAAACGCCGCATCAAAACCGGTGTGATCAGCGCCGCGATATTCTAAAATAATCAATTTGGGAGGATTATCACTACCAGCATTAACCCCCAATAACGCCCCCATTTTCAATTTTTGTAGTTCTGCTTCATTGAGGACATAAATTTTAATCTTCGGATTCAATGCCGCAACATTGTTTGCCATTTTTTCTAAATACAGAGAAGTAACAACATTCGCCGGCTCGTTCACTAATTCTTTAACCATATTTGTTGCTTCAGCGATAACTCGACCTCTCTCTATTCCCTTCTTCATTGCTGTTGTTGACCCACTCCATCGCAGGGAAGCCATTTCCAACGCAGGCATCTTCTCCTGTCGTTCTTTTGCTAAATATTTTGTAAAAGAATAATTCCCTAATATCAGTGCTTCTGCCGCCGCACAACCCAAAGTCTCTTCATCACAGACATTCAACCCTCGAAAAATTTCCAGAATATCACTCGTAAAAGAAATATATCGATTATTTTTTGTAAACTTTACGGCTTTGCCGAAAACACGACGCATTCTCTCAACTGTTATTTCTTTTTTTTTTCCTAAACCAACAAAGAGCACTGATTTAAACAAAACGTCACTTGATTTCGCAGAATAGACTTCAGCAAACTTACCATTAAATCTTTTGCTCTGCATTGCTTTGGTAAGATCAGCAGCTAGCTGAGTAGATATCCCCGAAACATCTTTATCTTGTTCTTCAAACAGGCCATAGACAACTACCTGCACTCGGTCGTCTAATTTTGACTGTAAATCTATTTTCATACCATTCATCACCATATTAGTCATATCGTTCAGATTTTATCTTCTCAAAAGACACGCCACGTTGAACAAGCAGTTCCTTTGCCCCTAACACTAATTCTTTCAAACCACAAATATAAAAAGTTTTGTTTTTGACATCTATTGGAAGATGATCCTGCACATGACCACTCCTGCCGTTCCATTTTTCACGACTTAAAACTGGGATGTATGTAAAGTTAGAATTCTCTTTTGCTAAGCGTTTAAAATCATCATCAAAGAACAGATCATTTTTCGTCCTTACTCCAAATAAGAGCACAAATTGTTTCCTCGGAAACAATGAAACATATTCTTGAAGCATCGAATATAACGGTACGACACCCGTACCAGCTGCCAAGAACCAATGCTCAACACTAGAATCCGCTTCATCAAAGACAAAATGACCAAAAGGACCACGCATCTCGAACTCTTCGCCAATCTTTATCTTTTTGAAGATCTCCGACGCAAAACCGCCGTCAATAATCTTCACACAGAGATCGAGAATGCCCCGTTGTGATGGGGCATTACAAATCGAATATGATTTCATCTTCGTTACACCATCGGAGGTCATCTTTAGTGAAGCAAACTGACCCGCTTTGAACGTAAATGTTTCCGGAACCATCAACTGCAAGAAGAGAACGCTGTCTGTTAATGCTTTCTTTACAATAACTGTTCCTGTAAACGTTTGAATTACCATCAGAACAAGTAGTTAATACCTACTTTAAATAATTTTCGAGAAAAAGAGAAGAAAACGATTCTATTTGACCACCAAATAGAAATAATAGGTCTGTCCTGTCGATGCACTACTGGCGTTAAGAGGGACAATTAGTTCATAACTGACATCAGTCTGATTATCAAAACTACGATAAGGACCATAACTAATGTTAACCCCAACGGCAAAGTCTGTTTGAGCAAGACTACTATCTGTTCTATCAACAAAAACACCAACACTAAATTTACTAGAAGTATTTGCCCCATTGTCGAATGATGTCAAATTGACAACACTGGTCTTACCAACATCATCCGTATTAAAAATGACATATTGACTACCACTCGCCATCGTATTTACCACCGTATCCGCATCTGACCAATAAGCACCATTTTCAATATATCCCAATGCCAGGTCGTAAGATTGTGATGTCCCCATATTAAGAATAGCAAAATTAAAATTTGATCCTGTCGTGGCAAACAATCCCCTAAGGTTATTTTTAATAGTACCAGACCAGGTATACAAAGAAGTAGTTGCCGCCGATCCTAATTTAAGACTAGAAAGACTCGCGTTACCGTAGTAACCCTGCCACTTACCAGTCGTAGCTGCTACACTGATGTTCAAATTAGTCACGTTACCAGCTGCGGCTGTATCCGTGCCAACAGCGGATGCGTTCTGA
>OBEQ011573597.1_pt1 | contig 60859 bp, 45 predicted proteins | sample 1670901 | NCBI WGS metagenome assembly OBEQ01 (sample SAMEA104232315, study PRJEB22302) | groundwater metagenome | biome: forest; feature: aquifer; material: groundwater | place: USA | collected 2011-08-07 | depth 5.4 m
CTGATGCTCCCGATCATCGTGCGGGAGGGAATCACCGCCTTTCGCGGCGAGGCGTGTCGCTGCGGTTGAATGTAAACTGGGCGTCGATGGATTTCCAGGTCGATATCTGGCTGCGCGGCGAGAATCACGCGACGACTGAGGTGATCTCGCCGGTCGCGCACGAGCCGCGCGCGTGGACCGAGGGAGACGTGGCCGCGGTGCTGATCGGGATGCTGCGCGCGATCGATCGCGCGAAGAACCCGGACGCTCCGGCGGACAGGCCCGTGGGTCTGCGCGGCTTCAGCTGGATCGTGAACCCGTTCGAATCGGGCGGCGTGGTGATTGCGCTCGAGATGACGGTCGGCGCCGTCATTGGCGGACCGTTCGACATTCCGGAGAGTCAGCTGACGGGGATGATTCAGCGCGTGATGGACGCGGAGCGCGCTGCCGCGACGACGGTGCATTGAGAAACGGCCGACAGCCGGCGGCTTGACGCCGCCGGCCGGGCCGGCCAGGTAATGGCTGACACGGTATGAGGGTGTTCGGCCCGAAGAGAAGGCGTTTGGTGCGCCTGACTCGTTCACCTGGCAAGCTGACGCCTCGCCGGGTGGCCCTTCGCAAAGCTCAGGGCAGGCGAGGCTCCTTCAAGCGTACCGGGTCCGGGCCAGAGCTCAAAATCTGAGCGTGCGTCGCGCAGATTTTGGAATCCCGCGAGACGAATTCGGCCTAAAAACGATAGGTGTAGAGCGCCTTCGTCGAGAGCCGCCGATCCTGCGTCGCGAACTGCGCCAGCAGCGGATCGTCCAGCCAGTTGTGGGCGTAGACGACGTAGATGTCGTTGCCCGGCTTCACAATCCAGCGGAATCGCGACTGCCATCCGGCCACACCGCTCACCGTGTCGTACTGGATGTTGTTCACCCACGTCAGGAACGGCGTGAACTGCAGCTCGGGCACGACGCGGAACAGGCGCGTGGTGAACGCGGCCTGGGGCAGCGTGATCTTGTTCAGTTCCGCGCCGGTGTAGACGAAGATGCCCGGCAGGATTCTGAACGTGACGTTGGTGACGAACTCGTCGCGCGTGCCGGCGTAGAAATCGCCCGCCTCGTACCGGCCTTCGAACGCAACCTTGCGGCGGTTCGCCGTTCGCCAGTTGACCTGGTAACGGAGGAAGTCGTAGCGGGCGCCAATCGGCAGCGTCACCCGGCGGCCGGGGGAGACGTTGATGTTGAACCGTGAATCGAGCCGTTCGCTGCGCGGCATGATCTGAACGCCGAACTGGTCGCCCGCTGCCATCTCGACCTGGAATGGCTGGATCGTGAAGTTGCTCGCGATTTTCGTATTCTCGAGCGTCGTCTGCACATCGGCGAGAACTTTGAAGTTGTACTGGCGCACGACCGTGTTGTTGCGCGGGCGCGGGCTGTACGTCACCATCGGCACGTAGCGGCGATACGCGTTCCGCGTGACGAAGCCGACCGCCGGGTTGAAGTTCTGGCCGACCGAGCGCACGTCGAAGTTCGCGTTCCATTTGTCGTTCGGTAAGCCGAGGCTGGCGCCGTACGCCTCCGTTCCCCTGGTGATGCCCGGCTGCGTGCCGTTGATGTACCAGCCGTTCAGCGACAGGTTCTGGTTGCGGCGGAACGTCGAGGTCGCCAGGCGGAAGTCGAGACCCACGGTGTGGCGCGTGTCGAGCCCGTTCGCGCCAGGATCGCGTCGCGTATACATGGCGCCGACGTACGACTGCTGAAACAGGCGGTGCTTCAGCCGCGCCGCGGTGAAGTCCTCGCCGATCAGCCCGTTGTCGTCGCCCGTCCGCACGTGAAGGACGCCAGTGTCCTGCCCGCCAAGCTGACCGGTCGCCTTCGTGCCGTACAGGATCTTCTGCTGACTGCCCGTGTCGCTCAGGCCGATGCGGCGGCTGAAGAAGGGGTTGACGATGAGGTCGTTGCCGAGATCGGCGGCACGGTAACCGCCGCCGCCGGTGGCGCCGGGGCTCGCGAAGTCAAAGAACGTCGAACCGTCGAGGAAGAAGTCGCGCTTCTCGGGATAGAGCAGCGAGAAGCGCGTGAGGTTGACCTGCCGCTGATCGACCTCGGTCTGCGCGAAGTCGGTATTGAGGGTCAGGTTCGTGCGGAGCGCCGGCGTGGGGTTGAAGAAGAGATCAACGCCGGCCTGCCCGTCGCCCTTCATCTTCTGGTTCAGGAGGGGCGCATTCTGCGCGGTGCCCAGGACGTACGGCTTGAGGTCGAGGCCGTGTCCCTGGGTGACGTTGGTGAGGCCGGTGATGTGGCCCGCGTTGGTCATCCGCTGAATGCCCTGGTTGCGGGCCCAGCCCATCCAGATCGTGTTCTCGTTCTTCCGCGAGATGCTGCGCTGGATGTTGAAGCCCCACGTATCGCTGTTCGGATTGAAGTTCAGTGTCCGAAAGGGGATCGCGACCTCGAACGCCCATCCGTTCGCGTTGCGGCTCACACGCTCGTCCCAGATGCCGTCCCATTGCCGGTTCTGGCCGGTGGTGCCCATGAGCGCATCTGACATCGCGCCGGACGGATTGGTCTCGAAGAAATAGCCGCTCCGTCCGTCGAGGAACGTGTCGATCGTCCACACGACCTTGTCGTCCGACTGGAGGTACTCGTCGCGCCGCTTCTGATACCGGGTCAACCCGCGCGAGCCTTCAGAGTCGTGGGCGATCACGCCGAGATAGATCGTGTTCGAGTCGAACGCGATGCGGACCTCGGTCGGCTCCGTCGCGGGCATCCCGTTGTCGGGATCGATCTGCCTGAAGTCGCTGCCGACCTGCGCGCGCCGCCAGACGGCCTCGTCGAGCTGGCCGTCAAGCGTGATCGACTCGCCAGGGGCGAGCCGTTCGGCGGCAAGCGTCCGGCGTTCTGAAGCCGCTTGCGGCTGCGGCGCTTGCTGCGCGAGGACGGCGGTTGATGCGAGAAACGCGGTGGCGAAAAGGCAGGGGAGTCGCGTTACACAGAAGGAAGCAGCTCTCATCAGGTTTTGGGGTCCTCGGTATCACGACTCTCTACGACGGAGAACACTGAGTCGTTTACCGTCAGCAGGTTGGCGGGTTCTTGGAGGCCTGACGATTGGTACACCGACTTTGCCGAAGATGAGAAGATTATGCTCGGCCGGGGTGGCGAAACTGGCAGACGCACAGGACTTAAAATCCTGGGACCCGAAAGGGTCGTGAGAGTTCGATTCTCTCCCCCGGCACCAAGTTCCGAAGGAATGCGCGCGTTACGCGGAGTGCGCGGTTACGGGTTGCTGTTGATTTGGTGTCACTGTGCCCGTAGTTGTGCCCGTCACGGAATTGGCGGCGCCATCGATCTTCGCCGCAGCCTCGCGCAGCGCACCCGCATCGACGATCGCATACCGGCGGTAGATGGCCTCGGTCTTGTGGCCAACCATCGCCATCGCGGCTGAGCGCGGCACGCCGGCCCGCTCCAGGTTACGCACTGCGGTTCGGCGGAAGTCGTGCAGGATGCGCCCTGGCACGCCGGCCGCCGTGCAGGCGGTCTTCCACGCGCCGCGGAACGTCCGAATCGGCTCTCCGTTTCGGTGGAAGACGAACGGCACGAGCCGGCCCGCTTTCTTCAAGTGCTCATGCGCCGCGTGCTGCTCCTTGAGCAGTGTTTCGAGCGCGATCGTGAACGGGAAGCTGCGGCCTTCCCGGTTCTTCGTCATCCCAGGGTCGAGTCGCACGACACGGCCCGTCCAATCCACCTGTCGCCATTCGAACGGCAGGATCTCACTCCGTAGACGCCAGCCCGTCAGATAGGCGAACGTCACGACCGGCCGGACCGCCTCCGGCAGACGCGCGCGGACCGCCTCGAACTGCTCACGCTCGAAGAATCCCCTGCGCGTGTTGTTCTCCTGCAACATCGGAATGTACGGCTTCGCGTGGATCTTGCCAGCCTGGACGGCCAGCGTAAACATGCGCTTGAGCGCCGACAGTTCCCGGTTGACCGTGGCATTCGCGGCGCCGGCGTCTTTCCGGGCCGCCACGTAGGCTCGGATCTCCGTCGTCGTGACGCTGATCAGCCGCTTACCTTTGAACGCCGGCTTCAAATGAAGTTCGATCCGCCGCTTCGCGTCCGCGTGCGTACCCTTCCCGTTGACTTTGTAGTCGTTGAGCAGATCGGCCGACGCGTCCTCGAACGTGATCAGGCCCATCTTCGGCACGATCGGAATGCCGTGCTCGACGTCGCCTTCCCGCGTTCGTAGGACGCGCCGGGCGACCGTCTCTTTCGTTGTGCCCGTGCTCTCGCGGACGGCGCGCCCGCCCTGGTAGTACTTGATCCAGATCGTCGGCAACTCGCGATACGTCCCGTCCGTCATTTTCTGTTTCCGCTTGTAAAGACAACCCATCATGCACCGCCTTTCTTCTGTCGCCGTGGTCGCGGCGTCTGCCAGAGGCGCGACTTGCAGCGCGGGCAGATGGTGACCTTCGTTTGGCGCGGTATCCACTCGTGTCCGCACCGCCGGCAAATGAGATTGTGAACCTTCAGCTTGAGCACGCAGATAACTTACCTATAGGTAAGTCACGCTGCAAGTGGAATCGGTAGCGCGTCAGGAATTGCGGTGAGGCGAAGTCGGCGTGAAGACCACTAACAAAAGCTAACATCTGAAAGAGGCGATTGGTTCGTCAGACGCCGCGTTCGTGCTGATGAATCGGAACGAGTGTGATGTCCGCGGCTGTTGACAAATGTTGACAGTCTCAAACGAGAAGAACTCTCTATGAGGCCAGAGATCTCCGGCACGACGCAACGCCTGATTCGGGTCCTCAGAAAACCTAAGATCTCGAACGGGCTGAACGGTCCAACAGACCATAGCGTGGGTTCCACGAAATGTCTCCGGCTTCGTTCAGGAGCACCCCGCCGAGCCGCTCATCACGACGGCGCCTGAGCGCCTGCACCCGGCACGACGGCCGGCAGTGCCGTTGATTTTTCCTCGTCCGCCTAAACGTACGACCGCAGCCAGCGCAGCATGGCCCCGTCGTAACGCCCTGTAACGGATCAGGGCCACGCTCGATAGGCGGGTAGGGCTCGATGCCATCTCCGGCATCTCGTGCGTCTCCGGCGATCTGTGAGGCCAGTCGAGTCACGAGCCTTCCGTCAAGACTCCACGTGGCGCGCGTCGATCGACAACCTCTGCACTCGGGCACAGCGCGGGCACATTGGCCCGATTCACCCCGGGATTTCTGTTGTCGATTGGGCGCGCGCGGGATTGAACATCCTGAGAGCGCCCCTGCTTGCGAGCCTCAATGAAGGCGTCAAGATCGCGGACGTCCACGAGAACCCTCCGCAGCGTCTTCCGCGGGCGTTCGCCTTCTCTTGGACGCAACGGCGGCAGCTCGATAACGGGAATCAGGCCCGCCAACACGTAATCACGGAGCGACCAGTACGACAGGCTCAGATACACGGCCGCTTGCCGCATGTTCAGCAACCGGGGCGACACAGTGGGCGAACCGGAGGAGTGCACTCGCGGGGCTGTCATGGCTTCTTCCGAAAGATTTCTTCCGCGGTTACCGTCGTCTTGTCGCCTTTCATGGACGCGGCCGCGTCGTCCTCGCCGGGTTCGCACTCGCGAACGGCATCGATGACCACCTTCGCTGGCCTACCCTGCTGAATTGGCGAGCGGGCACCCGAGCACGCTTCACCTGTGGTGGGCACGCCGGCCGCTGGCGGCGGCGCGGGCGGTGATCTTCGCGCAGATGGTGGACGATCCCTCAGCGTACGTGGACGTCCTGCGGGCGGACCCCAAGCTGCACCGCAAGGCGGAGAGCGCGCTCAAGGCCCGACTGAAGCTGTGGGAGGAGGCCAGAGCCCTCTCGAGCAAGGCCAAGGGATCAGGGCTTTCAGTTCCCGAGCCTGGTCCGGCGCCGACCCTCGACGGCATACTGGCCGACCAAGAGCGCCAGCGGCTCTTCCGCATCGTCGAAGACTTGGTGCTGTGGGAGAACACCACCAACGAGACGGTGCTACAAGCGGCGCGCGATGAGATTTGGCAAAGCTGGCGGCGGGCCTGCGCAGAGAACGCCGATCATCCGCGCGTCAAGGAGCTGTTCGACCGCAGGAAGCTACCCGCGTTCCACGACCCTTTCGCCGGCGGCGGGGCGCTGCCGCTGGAGGCGCAGCGGTTGGGACTCGAGAGCTATGCAAGCGATCTGAACCCTGTGGCGGTGCTGATCAACAAGGCGATGATCGAGATTCCACCGAAGTTCGCCGGCAAGCCGCCCGTGAATCCGGAGGCGCGCGCCGAGATCGCGCGCAGTGGAGGATGGCACGGTAAGGGCGCAGCGGGGTTGGCCGAAGATGTCCGCTACTACGGCCAATGGATGCGCGACGAGGCCGAGAAACGCATCGGGCACCTCTACCCGAAAATCGAGATCACAGCGGACATGGCGAAGGAACGCAAAGATCTCAAACCGCTTGTAGGCCAGAAGCTCGATGTGATCGCTTGGCTCTGGGCGCGCACGGTGAAGAGCCCGAACCCTGCTTTCGCGGAGGTGGAGGTACCGTTGGCTTCCAGCTTCATGCTCGCCAACAAACCTGGCAAGGAAGCCTTCGTCGAGCCGCTAATCGAAGGGCGCGGGTACCTTTTCACGGTGAAGGTGGGCCGGCCGAAGAACGCGGAGGGGGCGAAAACCGGAACGTCAGCTGGCAAGCGTGCGGCGTTCAAGTGTGTGATGTCTGGCACCCCACTCCCTTACGACTACATCCGAACTGAGGGACAGGCCGGGAGAATCGGCGCGCGACTGATGGCTATTGTTGCCGCGGGTGATCGTGGTCGGGTGTACCTACCACCCACACCGGAGATCGAGGCAGTTGCGCTCAAAGTGACGCCGGAGTGGAAGCCCGACACGCCATTGCACGGCAAGTGCCGCGTCAATGTCTCCAACTATGGACTGGATGTATATGGGGACCTCTTCACCAGCCGTCAGCTGGTGGCGCTAACGACTTTCTCTGACTTGGTGCACGAAGCGCGCGAGCGGGTGAAGGGCGAGGGACTAGCCGCCGGCCTGCCCGACGACGCCAAGCCACTCAACAGCGCTGGAACAGGCGCCCCGGCATACGCCGATGCTGTTGCCGTATATCTCGCTTTCGTTGTGGAGAAACTCAGTGAGTCCCACTCGACGCTCTGCACCTGGAGTGCCGCGCCGAAGAATGAACTGGTTGTCAGTACGTTTCGACGGCAGGCGCTACCGATGACATGGGACTTTGCCGAGGCGAATCCTTTTGCGGATTCAAGCGGCAGTCTCGAAAAGACTTGCGAAGCGGTCGCCCGCGTCATTGCCTTGGCCCTGTCTGCCACAAGCACAGGCCATGCGTGTCAAGCAGACGCCGCGTCTCAAGGTGTCACTCAAGACAAGATCGTCTCGACCGATCCGCCGTATTACGACAACATCGGCTATGCCGACCTGTCCGACTACTTCTATGCTTGGCAGCGTCGAGCGCTGAGGCCGATCTTTCCCGATCTCTTCGTTACGGTAGCAGTGCCCAAGGCCGAAGAGTTGGTGGCCACGCCATACCGCCACAGCAGCAAGGAGAAAGCCGAGGCCTTCTTCCTTGACGGCATGACGCGGGCAATGCACCGCCTCGCCGAACAGGCCCACCAGGGCTTCCCGGTCACTATCTACTACGCCTTCAAGCAGGCGGAGACAGATGACGAGGAAGGAACCAGCAGCACCGGCTGGGACACGTTCCTTGATGCTGTGATCCAGGCTGGCTTTGGCATCAGTGGCACCTGGCCGATGCGGACGGAACGAGAAGGCCGCAGCATCGGCATTGGCGCTAACGCCCTCGCCTCTAGCATCATCCTTGTCTGCCGCCCGCGCGCGGCCGATGCGCCCACGGCAACGCGCCGCGAGTTCGTCAACGCACTCAAGGCCGAATTGCCGCAAGCGCTGGCTGATCTGCAGCGCGGGAACATCGCGCCGGTGGACCTCGCGCAGGCAGCCATCGGCCCTGGCATGGCCGTATACACCCGCTACGCCAAAGTGCTCGACGCTGAGGGCAAGCCGCTTTCCGTGCGCGAGGCGTTGGCGCTCATCAATCAGACCCTCGACGAGGCGCTGGCCGAGCAGGAGGGCGACTTCGACGCCGACAGCCGCTGGGCGGTGACCTGGTTCGAGCAGTCGGGTTTCTCGGAGGGCGAGTACGGCGTGGCCGAACAGCTCTCAAAATCCAAGAACACGAGCGTCGCCGGTATGGCCGAGGCTGGAATACCAGAAGCGCGGACCATCCTGGTAGAGGTAAGTGGCCGCTGCCGCAAGTCGTCGCAACGCATCGCCGAACACGGCTGGCGACTCGCCGGGCATCACGCATCCGAGTTTCACCCGGCGATCCTCGATCCCGCGGTGCGCGGTGGCTGTCGTGGGCGCCGAACCGAGGTAGATGGTGCGGGCCACGCGTCGAGTCGCGTGCAGCTTGCCGAGGTTGGGCTGCTCGGCGTCGAGCTTCAAGGGCAGCGAGTTGGGCCCGTCCACATCCTTCTCGATGATGGGTGCCCAGTTGTCTGAAAGGTAGCGCGTGAGCTCGGACTGCACGCGGGCATCGTCGATCGGAACGGTGGACGGCAGGATCAGCGGGTTGCGGTCACCCTTCTCCCACAGGCTGTGGATCACCGCGGCCATCAGGCGCAGCACACCGCGCGTGCGCTGGAACTTCACCAGCGTCGACCAGTCGCTGTAAAGCCGGTCGAAAATCTCCGGATGGATCGGGTACGCGGCCTGAATCCGCTTCTCGTAGTCGCCACTCTTGCACTCGGGCGGGAACTCGGCGCTTTGCGCGTGATAGAGGTCGGCGAAGGCGCGCGCGGTCACATCGCGCTGCTTGAAGGGGTCGGGCCCGGCGAGCGGCTCGAACAGCCGGCGCCTCACAATCTCGAAGCCTTCCTCGGCCGTCGCGGGCCTCCACGACGACTCGACTCGCCCCACCACGTTGCGCAGGCGGTCGAGCGCCTCGCGCCCACGAATGCCGCCCACCTCCACGTCGTCGGCCTGCGTATGCGGCGAACCCTGCGTATCCGAGGCGGGCAGTGAGATTACAAGCAGGCAGTTGCCTGCGAGCTTGGCTGACTCGGTAAGCGCCTGGGCGAACGTGAACTGAGTCTCGAAGCCGCCGGCGGGCAGATCGCTCTGGTCGTGGAGCTGGCGCGCGTAGGCGACCCACTCATCGATCAGAATCAAGCATGGTCCGTACTCCTTGAACAGCTCTCGCAGCACGTCGCCCGGGTTCGTGGCATTCTCATCGTCGGCCTTGACGCGCGCGAACGCCTTCTTGCCGCCAAGCTGGTAGGCCAACTCGCCCCACAGCGTGCGCACGACCGTGCCGTCCGCCTTGGTGACGGGATTCCCAGGTGAGATCTTGTTGCCCACCAGCACCACGCACTTCGCCTTGACTGCGGAACAGTCCTGCAGCAGGGAGCCTGGCAACGCGGCCGAGACGGCGGCGCAGACCATTCTTGAGTCGCGTGGCAACACGCCGCGCCTCTACCGCAACACGCTGGTCTTCCTCGCGGCGGACAAGGTGCGGTTGCAGGACCTGGACGAGGCCGTACGCAGGTTCTTAGCGTGGGAGTCGATCCTGGTAGATCAGGTAGCGCTCAATCTCGACCCGCATCAGGTGCGGCAGGCCGAGACCCAGAAGCAGGCTGCGGACGGCGCGGTGACGGCGCGACTGCCTGAGACCTACCAGTGGTTGCTGGTGCCGGAGCAGACAAACCCGCAGGCGCCGATCACATGGCAGGCGATCCGGTTGTCCGCTGGCGACGCGCTGGCCGCACGCGCGAGCAAAAGGCTCCGGAGCGACGAGTTGCTCGTAACCTCGCTTGGCCCAACGATCCTTCGCAAGCACCTGGATGACGTGCCGCTCTGGCGCGGCGATCACGTGGCGGTGAAGCAGCTCGTGGAGGACTTTGCACGCTATCTCTACCTGCCGAGGCTCGCCGGGCCCGAGGTGTTGGTGCAGGCGATCCGCGACGGGCTGGCGCTGCTCACTTGGCAGACGGAAACGTTCGCGTACGCCGAGAGCCATGACGAAGGTGCGGGACGCTACCGGGGATTGCGCGGTGGACAACTGCTGTCGCTGTCCGCCGACAGCACGGGACTGCTGGTGAAGCCCGAGCTGGCGCGGCGGCAGATAGATGCGGAGGCAGCCAAGCCCACGACGGGCGGGTCCGCCACAGCGCCGACGTCAGGGGACGAGGTTGCGACAGGTTTAGGCGCTGGGGCAGGTGACGCGAAAACGCCCGTGCCCACGCAGCCCAAGCGATTCCACGGCACCGTCACGCTTGACCCCACGCGCGTCGGTCGTGACTCGAGCCGAATCGCCGAGGAGGTCATTGCGCACTTAGTTGGCCTAGTCGGGTCGACCGTGGTGGTGACGCTCGAGATCGAAGCCCGGATCCCGACCGGCGCTCCAGACAACGTCGTGCGCACCGTCACGGAGAACAGCCGGACGCTGAAGTTCACGAGTCAAGGCTTCGAGGCCGAGTAAGTGCTTCGCTGACCTGACTATTCATATGAGTCCCGACTACGGCAGCGCGTTTCATTTGGGCGAGTACCGCGAGCGATTTCCCGTCGCGCTGGACAGTGCGATTCTGACGGCCGTCCGTCGGCTGGACGGGTCCCTGCACTGGCTGTATCCGGATGGCCCGCGTGAGAAGGAACCGCAGGGTGTGGACTTTCTGGACAGCGATCATCCTGCCCGCACCCGCTGGAAGAGTTTCTGGCCACAGTCCGGTCGTCAGCAAAGCTGGGACGGCCTTGCGCGGCTGGACAGTCCGACGTCCGGTTCTGAGTGGATCCTGATCGAGGCCAAGGCGAACCATCCGGAGCTGACAGGCGCTCCGTCGCGCGCCAAGGAGGAGGGGCTCAAGCAGATCGAATTGGCGCTCGGCGAGGCGCGGCAGTTCTTGGGAGTGCACCGTCACTACTGCTGGACGGCCAGCTACTATCAGTACGCGAATCGTCTCGCGCTGTTGTACTTCCTCCGACAGAACGACATCGACGCGAGATGCGTCTTCGTCTACTTCACAGGCGATCGCTTCCCCGATCGTCGGCCGTGTCCCGTCAGTGAGAGCGCCTGGCGAACGTTGCTGGACGCTCGAGATGCGACGCTTGGTCTTCCGCAGACCCACAAGCTCTCCGCCTACATTCACAAAGTGTTTTTACCGGTAGCGTCTGAGCATCAACAACATCAGGCGACGCCGGCGGGTGCGAAGGCCGAGCGCCACAGCGCCGTGATCGACCGAGATGATTTCCTGTCCGTCGTACGAGTCGTGGCGGCGGCAATCAAACCGCCGAAGAGCAAGAGGAAGCGCGGAGCCACCATGCGTCAACCGCCGGTCACGATCACGATCGAAGGCGACCGCCTCATTATCCGTTGCGGCGATGTCGGGTCGCAGACGGCCGCGCGAGGAGATTGGACTTCCCCTGTTCTCGTCGAGCCATCGACGTTGATCCAACTTCTGAAGCTCGAAAAGCCCGACGAGAGCCAGCTCACGGTTAGTTTCGAAGGCGACAGACTGATATTCGGCCCCTATTCCCTAATCGCCTGCCTGGCCGAATGACTCAGTCCGATGCCCTCTGATGCCGAACCGCAATCTAGGCCGCGCTCGGCAGCTCCGGGATATGCGTCCCGAAGTCCCGTCGCTTAGCCGCTCACTTTCGCCTTGGCATCGTTGGCCAATCCGTCGGCGTGGCGCTGTTCCGGAAAGACTTGATTCTGGCCACGGCGAGGGCCCGACCTACTAGCGACGCTTGCGTTCCTGACCTCGGTGACAGGAGACTGCTGCCAAGAAAAGATCTATTTGGAGAGTTCTCTGCAGCCGAGCATTTGTGATAGGCTGCGCCGCCTCCGCCAAAACATGCTCTTTAACCCGCGAGAGTTGAGGATTGATTTGTCGAAAGCTTTGCTGATCCTGCCGATTTGGTTTATTTAATGCTGGCGACGATTTTTGAGTTCGTTAGACCGAGCCTCCCGCAACAATAGCCTCTGGATTCGTGAATTCAAGAGGGCGGAAGTTGCAAGTGCCTAGCCATCCCTAGTCTAGTGGAAATGAAATGCTGGTGCCGGACAGGAGAGTGGGCGATGAGGACTGAAAGTGTGAGTCAGCGCGGGCTCGACCTCTCTGTGGGTTGCCTTCTGTTGTTCTTGCTCGTAGGCTGTGGAGGCCCGGGAAGTTCGACTTCATCTTCTCCTGCCGCAGGTTCCAATCTTCCCGCCAGCTACGAGGTGAGTTACTTGATTATGGTGGGAGTTGTTAGCGGTGTTCTGTCCGCAGTTATCGTGTGGCTGTTTTCCACGTTCAGGAACGAAGCGATCCTGCCTTGGTACCAGAGGCTCGTTTACCGCGGGGTCCTAGTCGATGGCGCGTGGAAGGGTGAGCGGAAAGACAACAACACGGTATATGGCTTCGACCTCCATTTGAAACAAGATGGGCATGCGATAACAGGAACATTCACGGCTGAGAACCAGAGAGGGGAAGGAACTCATACGACGAAGTCCTTTCGCTTGGACGGAGAGATCACTGATAGCTGCGTGCTGCTCCGTTACTCACCTTCCGATCAGCACACCTACGGGTCTGGTGCCTTCCTGTTCCAAGTCTTCGAGGCTGGGCGCGTTCTGAAAGGCGGGATGTTATATTTTCAGACACGGAGTGGTCAGATCGGTAGCGTAAACGATCTTCGGCTTGAAAGGACTGCGTGACCATGAGAGAGGGGGCGCCTTGGGACAGCGACTACTCTCAAAGCGATACCGAAAGCATCTGGGGACCGCCATGCTGCCTATATGCCGAAATCATCGCCAGGTTACCGCAAGGGGCGCGAGTGCTTGATGCGGGCTGCGGAGACGGGCGGCATAGTCTTATGTTCGCCCGGCTCGGGTTTTGCGTCACTGCTGTCGATATTTCGCCAAGAGCCATCAACAAACTAGACAGAGTAGCAACTGAACAAGCGATCAAGCTGACCACCATTTTGGAGGACATCACTTCTTTCAAGCTCGATCATGAGTACGATTTAATTCTCGCACACGGACTTCTCCACTTGTTAACCGCGTTCGACGCGCGTCGATTGATCGACCGATTTAAGCGGAGTACCCGTACCGGCGGCCATAATGTAGTCGTAGTAATAACGAATAAGGTTCCTCTGCCACGCCACACAAGTCAGTACATGAACGAGCTCTTCGACGACGGTGAGCTACGACAGTACTACAACGACTGGGATATCCTAGTCGATGAGACCTATTCACGGATGGAAACGGGCCTGATACTTTATCCTCGCCACTTCAATAGGGTGGTAGCCAAGTGCACTGCATGACTCTCCCAGTGCCGGCAGTCTTTTCGTCTGCAGACCGCCAACTCATGCGGGTGGCTTTAGGACAGGCCGTTCAAGCATTGAACCGCGGAGATTTCCCCGTCGGTGCGGTGCTTGTCATTGACGGAGTTTGCGTAGATTCAGAATCCAATTCCAATATCTCCGATTGGAGTTGGACTTCTCACGCGGAGCACAAACTGATCTTGAGGCATTCCGCTCGCTTGAGAAAAGCCGTTCAAGCGGAGCGAGCAAGGGTCGAGCTGTTCAGCACGTTCGAGCCATGTCTGATGTGCCTCGGCAGCGCCGTGTTCAGCCGAGTACGCCGTATCGTTTACTCAGTGCCAGACCAAAACGCAGGGGCAGCGTGCTTGGATCCAAGGCGCCTTGGAGAATGGTATTGTCACCGTTGGCCGCTGATTCAAGCCGGCCTGTTGCGGGAAGAGTCTGAAGAGCTGATCTGCCGATACAAACCGGTTCATCCTCGAACTGACGATTGACGGTCGGTCGCTACCGGATCCGCGACGCGCGTCCCGCAGCCACTTGTTTGCGATGCGACCGTCATCCTTCGGCATGACAGAGCGTCACTGCGTGGACGTCCGCTGCGCCTCCAGTTCGCAGAACTGTTGCTGCTTCACATAACGTCGCTCCTGACGTGGTCACGTCATCCACCAATAGCACACACCGATCCTTAACGAGACTAACATCACGCACCGCCATCGAACCCTTGACCGCCTGCCGCCGTTCGGGCCAAGACAGGCCGCGCAACTCGATCGATGTCGTTTTGACCAAAGCGTCAATCGGCCACAACAGTGCCAATTGGACCTTGATCCTCGGTGGACGGTTGAAAACCGGCCACTGATCGACACTTCAAAACCGGCCACCACGGGCGTGGCGTCCGAGACCGGATGGAGTTCTATCTCACGCCCTCCTCTGGACGCAAGTCCGTGTGTACCTTGGTACGCCAGCTGCGGGGCCCACACCTGAGGACGTGTGCGTGGTGCAGCAGGCGATCGAGGAGGGCGGTGACGGCGGCGGTATCCCCGAGGAGCTTGCCCCAGTCGTCCACCGGTCGATTCGAGGTCAAGAGCGTGGACGCCCGTTCGTACCGGCGCATGATCAGTTCGAGCAGATCCTCGGCGGCCGTGTGCGGGAGCTTCCGCATGCCCAGGTCGTCGACGATGAGCAGCGGGACGGCGGCCAGGTCCGCGAGATACGCCTTGCGGGTCCCGTCGAGCGTGGCCTCGGCGATCTCCTCCATCAGCGTGTGGGCTTCGCGGTACACCACGCGGTAGCCCTGCTGAATCGCAGCCCGGCCGATCGCTTGCGCGAGATGACTCTTGCCCGTGCCCGGTGGGCCGAGGAAGAGGGCGTCTTCGCGCTGGCCGACGAAGCGGGCCGTGGCGAGCTCGTGGACGAGCGCCCGGTTCATTTTCTTGTTGAAATCGAAATCGAAGCGATCGAGGGAGCGGTCGGCATCGCGAAAGCGCGCCTGCTTTGGCAGTGGGTCATCGACAGGCCGTGCCCGGAATTGTGCCCAACGCCTATCAGCACTCGGTCATTCAGCACCCAACGGCATCAAAGGAACGCGCCGAATCCTTCAGCAGAATGTGAAAGACTCGGCGTGTTTTCGTCTCGCACTGTGCCCTTAAAATCCTGGGACCCGAAAGGGTCGTGAGAGTTCGATTCTCTCCCCCGGCACTCGCCTCGCTACGCTCGGCATCGCGCCGAGGGCGATACTCAGGCACTCGGCGATCGCCGCTTTACGGCTCGGCCTTCGGGCACGACCCCACCCCGGCACCAACTTCCCGAAGGACATTGAAGCGCCGGACGGAATGAACAGCGGCTTGGTGCGGATTCTCGGTCGTTGTGCCGGATTTGTGTCCGTCATTATCTCCGAAGTTGGCGCGGTCGATCTTCGCGGCGGCCTCTCGCAGCGCACCCGCGTCGACGATCGCGTAGCGTCGATAGATCGCTTCTGTCTTATGGCCGACCATCGCCATTGCGGCAGAGCGCGGCACACCAGCGCGTTCAAGATTGCGAACGGCCGTTCTCCTTGAAATCGTGCAGAATGCGGCCGGGACATCCAGCCTTGTCGCATGCCGTCTCCCACACGTTGCGGAATCACGGATGCGTTCTCCGTCTCGGTATCGCGCGTCAGCAGATTCCATCCAACGGCAACCAAGACGCCGTTCTCGTACATTACCTGGTCTTTTGTCGCCGAACTGCGAGAGTCAGGTTAGTATTCCGTATTCTGTCCAAGTCAAGCGATCCGGTCAGTTTGATCACCGGAGAATCCGTAGCGTGAATGCGCCCTGGAAAGATCGTGTGGTCCTCGTCACCGGCGGGACGCGCGGGATCGGCCGCGCCATCGCCCTTAGGTTGGCCAAAGAACGCCCACGGCACATTCGCCTCGCGTACTGCATGAACCACGCGGCGGCGCGAGACACGCTGGCGGCGATCGAGGCGATGGGCGTTTCCGCGTCGGTCACCGTGTGCGAGGTCAGCGACGCCGACATGCAGAAAGAAATGTTCACCCGACTGCGCGAGGAGTTTGGCCGTCTCGACATTTTCGTGGCCAACGCAGCGCGCACCGCGTTTCGGTCCGCGCTGGAGATGGACCTGCGGAGTTGGCGGCGTACGATGCAATTGAACGCAGAGGCGTTTCTGGTCGGCGCGCAGCTCTCCGCAGCGATCATGCGCACGCACCGCGGTGGCCGCATCATCGGCCTGAGCAGCCTCGGCTCGCGGTTCTACACGCCCAATTACGCCGCCCTCGGCGCGGCCAAGGCAGCCATCGAGACCCTCGCCCGCTACCTGGCCGTGGAGCTGGCACCGTTTCAGATCAGCGTCAATGTCGTCTGCGGCGGATTCATCGACACCGAAAGCATGCGGCTGATCCCTCACTACAAGGAACTGACGGAGGCCATCGTGGCACGCACCCCGGCGGCCCGCATTGGTCATCCGGACGATCTCGCGGGAGTGGTGGCGTTTCTCTGCGGACCGGAAGCGGACTGGGTGCGCGGCCAGACCATCGTCGCGGACGGAGGGTTCTCGCTTTCGCATTGAAAGCAGGAGACGACATGGGATCGCTCGACGAACAAGCCGCTCTGGTCACCGGCGGATCGCGCGGAATCGGCCGCGCCATCTGTCTAGAGCTGGCCCGCGCCGGCGCGGCCGTGGTCGTCAACTACCGTTCGAAGCGTGAACAGGCCGATGCCGTCGTTGCAGAGATTCGCGCGGCCGGCGGGCGTGCAGAGTCGTTTGGCGCCGACGTCGGCATCGAGAAGGATGCGCGCGCGCTTCTCGCATATTTGATCGGCAACTACGGTCGTCTGGACATATTAGTCTGCAACGCGGGCATCATCCGAGATCAACTCCTCGGCGCGATGAAAACGGACGACTGGGACGACGTGATGCAGACGAACGTCCGCGGCGTGTTTCTGAGCATCCGCGAGGCGCTGCCGCAGATGATGTCGCAGCGTGCGGGCAGCATCATAGCGCTCTCCTCGATCGCCGCGGAGCGCGGCGGTCGAGGACACGCTAACTACGTCGCGTCCAAAGGGGCGATCAATGCCATGGTTAAGTCGCTGGCCGTGGAGCTGGCGCCGCGCGGCATCCGCGTAAACGGAGTCGCTCCCGGAATCATCGTCACGGAAATGACCAACCGGATCCGGACGTTCGCGGAGGCGGAGATCCAAGCGCAAATTCCTCTCAAACGGCTCGGCAAACCGGAAGAGGTGGCGCGGGCGGTTCGCTTTCTCGCTTCACCGGAGGCGAGCTACATCACCGGCGAGATTTTGCACGTCACAGGCGGGTTCGGCGTATAAGCGTGGAAGGACCGATGAGCTGATGACCGAGACCGATACGACACGCGGCGCGGCCGCACCGGCGAATGTGGAGCAGAGGGTTCTGGAGATCATCGCGAAGGCGATGGATCTGCCGGTCTCGGAGGTGAAGCCGTCGTCCTCGCTCGAGTCAGATCTCGGCGCGCAGTCGCTCGACTACCTCGACATCGCCTTCTCGCTGGAGCGCGAGTTCCGCATCTCATTTCCGCGAGCCGATTTCATGGAGCGTGCCGCGGGTCACTTCGGCGAAGAGAACCTCGTCAGGAACGGCGTCATCACCGACCTGGGACTCCGCCTTCTCGCCAAAGGAATGCCGGAGCTCGACCCAGCCGTGTTGACACCGGGCCTCAAGGTGACTGAAGTCCGAAACATGTTCGTGGTGGCCACGTTCATTCGTGTCGTCCAGCAACTGCTGACGGCGAAGGCTGCGATGGACCGCACCTGTCCCGATTGCGGCGCTACGATGAACGAATCGGCGTCGCTGCCGGAGTTCATCTGTCCCTCCTGCGCGAAGTCGGTACCGCTCCCCTCGGGAGACGATGTCATGTTCGATCACGTCGTCCGCGTTGCCGGGGCCGTTCAGGCAGACACGAGCAACGAGCGACCATGAGATTTCTGCTCGTCGACCGCATTACGGAGCTGGAGAGCGGTAAACGCGCGGTGGGGGTGAAGAACGTCACGCTGAGCGAGGACTTCTTCACGCATCACTTTCCCTTCTATCCGATCATGCCGGGCGCGCTGATCACCGAGTGTCTGGTGCAGTTGGCGGACTGGTTGATCCGGGAGAACTCGGATTTCGAATCGATCGCAATGCCGACCTCGTTTGACTCCCTGAAGTTCTACCGGCTGGTGCGGCCCGGCGATCAACTGAAACTCGGAGTGGAGATGGTGAGCCGTGAGAGCGACCACTGCGACATGCGTGGAGAGGCGCGGTGTGAAAACGAGAGAGTGGCCGCCGGACGCTTCACCATGACGCTTCGGCCGGCCGGCGAATTCCAGCCCCCGGAGGAAGCTCGGAAGTTCTACAAGATGATCCGCGGCGACTAAGGGCGATGGAAAACGAGCGGAAAGAGAGACGCGTCGTCGTCACCGGAACGGGAGCGGTGTGCTCGCTTGGAACCGACGTCGACGAGATTTGGAACGCGGTCTTGGAGGGACGCTCAGGCGCAGGTCCTATCCGGCAGTTCGACAGCCGCAGCTTCCCGGTGCGCATCGGAAGCGAGGTCGATCTGGGAGCGCTGCCGCCGCCCGAGTTTCAAGGTCTCGAGCGGTTCCTCAGCCGCTCTGCCCGTTTCGGACTCTTCGCCATGGATCGCGCCTGGTCGGGCGCCGGTCTGGACGGCGCAACGCTCGACCGCTGGCGCTGCGGCGTGACCATCGGTGCCTCGACCTTTCCTGTGGTGGAGGGGAACCTTCCCGATCCGCGAAAGCTGCTCGACGGGAACCGCTACAACGCCGACGCCTATCTGGCGGTGTGCCGCGCCCGGCCCGATCTTCTGGCGCAACGCGACATCCCGTCGATCTCCACCCTTCTGTCGCTGAGCCGTGATCTGCGCGGTCCGAGCTGCACCGTGCAGAGCGCGTGTACGTCGGCGACTCAGGCCATCGGCGAGGCCTTCGAGTCGATCCGCGAGGGGCACGCGAATCTCGTCGTCACCGGCGGCACCGACAGCATGATGTCGGTCATCTGCGTCACCGGTTTCACTCTGCTGGGCGCGCTCACACGGCAGAACGACCACCCCGAGAAAGCCTCGCGACCTTTCGATCTGGACCGCGACGGCTTCCTCATCGGCGAAGGCGCGGGTGTCGTCATCCTCGAAGAGCTGGAGCACGCGCGCCGTCGCGGCGCGCGCATCCAGGCGGAGCTGGTGGGCTACGGGTCGTCATCCGACGGATATCGCTTCACCGACATTCATCCGCAGGGGGCGGGCCCGGCGCGCTGCATGGCCGCCGCGATGCGCAGCGCCGGAATCAGACCGGAGGACGTCGACTACATCAATGCGCACGGCACGTCCACACCGCAGAACGACGCGGTTGAGACACTCTCCATCAAACGCGCGTTCGGCGCCGCGGCGTATACCGTGCCGATCAGCTCCACGAAATCTCAGCTGGGGCATCTCGTCTGCGCCGCAGGCGGCGTCGAGGCCATCTTCTGCGTGAAAGCACTCGAATCCCAGATCGTTCCGCCGACGATCAATCTCGATACTGTCGATCCGGACTGCGACCTCGATTACGTTCCGTATGACCCGCGTCCGAGGAGCATCCGTTTCGCGCTCTCTAACTCCTTCGGCTTCGGAGGGCAGAACGGCGCCCTCGTCTTCCGAAGATGGGAGGAGGCGTGAGGTTTCTCTACTATGACCGAATCGTCGAGATGCAGCCGGGCCGGCACGCGCTGGCAACGAAAGCCATCTCCATCGGCGACGAGTTCCTACCTGAACATTACGCGCTTCGCCCGATTATGCCCTCGTCGCTGGTGCTGGAAAGTGTGACCCAGGTCGCGGGGTGGCTTTACATCGTCACGCAGCAGTTCGCGATCTCAACAGTTCTTGGCCTTGTGGAAGGGGCGGAGATCGTCGGCGACGCGCGCGCGGGCCAGACGCTGGAGCTGGAGGCGTGGATGCAGTATAGCCACCGCGATGGCGCCACGCTCCGCGGCGTTGCGCGGGTGGATGGCAACGAGATCCTGCGTGTGAAGAGGCTGGCGTTCGCCAGCCGCCCACTCACCGATCCCGCAAGGATCTCGGAGTCGCGGGTGCTGTATCACTATCTCAGCGGAGGAGACGCGTGAGCAGCGCGAGGCTCGTCGTCACCGGCATCGGCATCATCTCCCCGCTGGCCGTCGACGCAAAGCGTCACTTCGACCGGATGCTCGCGGGCGAATCCGCGGTGGAAAAGCTAGACGACGCTGCCTATCGGAACTATCCACCGCTGCTACAAGCGCGCGTTCATGACTTCGACCGGCGGAAGCTCATTCCCGATCGGATGCTGCGCAAACTGCTCTCCCCGAGTCCCGCCTTCGCGCTCGCCGCCGCCACCGAGGCGCTACGCGATGCGGGGATGGCGGGCGCCGACGTCACCGATTGCGGTCTCTACATCGGATCGGTGTGCCTCGACGCTGATCCCGAGGCGTTCATTCCGGCGCTGCGGGAATCGATCGATGCGACCGACCAGGTCGACCTCTCGCGCTTCGCGACGCACGGCATCAAATTGATCGATCCACTCTTTCTGGTTAAGTCGCTGCCGAACGCCGGTCTCTGCGCGATCGCGATTCAACATCACGTGCTGGGCCCCAATGCGAACATCACGAATGGATCGGTGTCCGGACTGCAGGCGATCATCTCGGCGATGAATGCGCTGCGCTGCGGCGACGCGGAGATGGCGCTGGCCGGCGGGTATGACTCCCTCCTGCGGATGGACTCGATCGTCGATCATCTCCTCGCCGGGCGCCTGGCCGGCAATCACTTCGCGCCGGAAAGGGCGTGCCGTCCGTTCGATCGCCGGCGCTCCGGCTACGCGCTTGCAGAAGGGGCGGCGTTTCTGATGCTGGAAACGCTCGACCATGCACGCGCGCGCAACGCCTCGATCTACGGTGAGCTGATCTCATCCGGCCAGAGCGCGGTGCCCTCGAACCTGCTCGAACAGGAGCGGGAGCACAAGGGCCTGACGGCGTGCGCCCGGCAGACCCTCCGCTCAGGCGGAGGCTCGCCGCCGGATCTGATTTTCGGCGACGGCCTGGCGAACGAAGTCGACGACGAGCGCGAGATCCGCGCGTGCCACGACCTCTTCGGCGACGCGGCGGTCCCGCTGACCGCTTTCACCGGATCCTTCGGCTTTCCCGGGGCGGCCGCTGGCGCCTTCGCCCTCGTTCACGCCATGCTGTCGATGCGACGCGGCGTTGTTCCGCCGATGATCAACTGCGACGAGCCCGTCGTGGAGCACCGCGTCGATCTAGTGCGAGAGGCACGCGAGATGTGTCCCCGGCGCGTGTTGGTGTGGACGTCCGATCGGGGAATCAAGAACGCGTCCGTACTCGCGGCCGTGGTAAGTTGAGTAAGTGGTCGTGGCGGGCCAACCTTCGGTCTGGATTCCGATTCTTCTCTACGCTGCGGGCGCGCTGGCCTGTCTCGCCACCATCCGGTTGATCCGACACCAGCGACACATCATCTTCAAACCGAGTCGAGAGCTCCTCGGTGATCCTTCAACTCTCGGCCTTGCGTACGAAGACGTTTTCCCGTGTCTCCCAAACGCCGTTCGCGTTCACGGCTGGTGGCTTCCGTGCGAAGGCAGTCGCAAGCTCATTCTCTGTTTGGCCGGTTCGATCGGAAACATCAGTCACGAGCTGAACACCGTCGCCTTTCTGCGGGATCTCGGATTGAACGTCCTGATCATTGACTATCCCGGCTTCGGGCGATCGGAAGGGCGGCCGTCGGAGAACGGCTGCTATCTCGCAGCGGAAGCGGCATGGGATTTCGCGACGCGTGAGAAGAAAGTGGCGCCCAAAGACGTAATCGTGTTCGGGCGCTCGCTCGGCGGCACCGTCGCAGCCCGGCTGGCCGCGCGCCATCACGATTGCGGACGGCTGGTCATCCACAGCGGATTCACCTCGGTGCCAGACGTTGCCGCAGGAGCGTACCCGTTCTTTCCAGTACGCTACTTCTGCTACATCCGTTTCAATACCCTGAAACAGATCCGAGCCTGCCGCTGTCCGATCGTGATCATGCACCCGACCGCGGACAGCGTCATTCCGCTCCGTCACAGCCTCCGCATCCTGCAGGAAGCGCCGGAGCCGAAGCGCTTCATTCCTCTGCGGGGCAACCACCGCGGCAGCGAGTGGCAAAGCACTCCCGGCCTCGGTCCCGCGTTGTGCGAGCTGATGATGAGCGAGGCGCCCACGTGGGCCTGATCGCGGCGTGGGCTGGCGGCCGCCGGCGGCCGCCGAAACCGGCGTCTCCGATGCGAGAGGAGAGCAGGGCGCTGGCGCTCGCCGCGAAGGGGTTTCTGTCAGAAGAAGAAGGCACGCGTCTCTACGAGCTCGCCTATGCCGCGTCCGGCGTCGCTCCCTGCCTCGAGATTGGAAGCTACTGCGGCAAGTCGGCGATCTTTCTCGGTGAAGGCTGCCGCGCGCGCGGCCGGCACTGTGTATTCTCCGTCGACCATCACTGCGGCTCCGAGGAGCAGCAGCCGGGCGAGGAGTACTTCGACGCCGAGCTGTACGACGCCGCGACCAGGCGCATCGACACCTTCCCACATTTCATGGCCAACGTGAGGCGCGCGGGATTGGAGGAGTGGGTGTTCCCGATCGTCGGCAAGTCGGCACTCATCGCCGCAAACTGGACCTATGCCAAGCTGGCGATGGTGTTCATCGACGGCGGCCACTCGAAGGCGTGCGTCGAAGGCGACCATCGCGCCTGGAGCCCGCTGATCGTCTCGGGCGGGTGGCTGTGTTTTCATGACATCTACGCCGACCCCGCAGACGGCGGACGGGCGCCGTACGAAGTGTTCGAGGCGGCGCGCGCGACGAGTCGCTGGAGGTTCGAGGGACTCTTCGGAAGTCTCGGTGTCCTCCGCAGGCGATGAGGGTCATCGAGCTCACCGCCGACTACCCCCCGGACGTCTGGTCCGGCATCGGCGTGGCGGTGCATAGGCAGGTCGTCGAACTCGTCAAACTCGGCGTCGACGTCGAGGTCGTGAAGGTCGAGCCGAATGGCCAGCCGCCGAATCCCGGGAAGGCCGATTGGATCCATCTCCATTCACTGCCGCTGACCGATCTCGCGCTCGCGCTCCGGCGCAGTCTCGGGACGAAGCTGGTGTATACGGTCCACACGCAGCCGTGGCTGGAGCTTGCCGGCGATCCGCGGGGACGTTTCTGGCTCGACACGCAGACGCGGCTTCTGGCGGCGTGCGACCGCGTCGTCTTCCTGAGCGCCGCAGAGCTGACGGCCGCGCAGACGCTCTTTCCCCGGCTCCCACCGGCCTTTGTGATCCCGAACGGCGTGCCCCCGCCTGCGGCAATCGCCGGACGGGAGGAGCGGCATGGTGTCGTTTTCGCCGGTCGCTCCGCCGTGAGCAAGGGCGTGCTTCTGCTCGAAGAGTGCGTGCGGCGCGTGCGGCGGACGAGCGATCTCCGCTTCGTGATCGCCGGGGGACACGGAGACGCCGAGGGAACGGCTGCCGTGCGGCGGCTCGCCGACTGCTGCGAGGTCACCGGCTGGCTGTCGCGCGAGGAGATCGACGAACGCTTCAGGCGCGCGCGCCTCGTGCTGATTCCGAGCCGTTACGAGCCGTTTGGGCTCGTCGCGCTGGAGGCGATGCGCGTCGGCACGCCGCTCCTCGCGGCAAATGTGGGAGGGCTTCGCGAGTGCGTGCGCGAAGGCTCGGGCGGTGTGCTGCTCGACACCTCCGATCCGCGCGAGTGGGCCGCCGCGATCGAGCGCACCCTCGCCGACGACATCGAGTGGCAGCGGCTGCACTGGCAGGGGCCCCTTTTCGTCGGAAGGCACTACCGTTCGGCGGATCTCGCCGCGCGTCTGCTGGACGAGGTCTACGGCGCGACGGCGGTGACCGAGAGGTCGTCGAACCTGCACTGACCGCCGTCCTCGCGCCACGCGAGGCGGAGGTCGAACTCGAGCTCGTGCTCGCGCCACGAATGGCACTCGGACCAGAGCAGCACGCAGTTCGCCAGATTGCGTTGAAAGGTGAGCGCGATCAGTTTCACATCCATCGCATCAGCGAAGAGGCGCTGCATCACCTCGATTAGCTCGCCAGGCGAAAGGTAACGGTCAAAGATCCAGATCCGCGCGCCCTCCGTCAGCCTGCGCAGTTCACCCCATCGCTGCTGTTCCACGGCCCACTTGAATTCGTAGAAGCCGAGCGGCTCCATTCGCCCAAGCGCCGGCGGCTGAGGCGCTGGCGTTTGGGCTCCCTGCTCCCCGATCAACTCCGCCACCGCGCGCGCCGCGAACGCGACGGGATCGGGCACCCGCACGGCGACTTCGGAAAACGCAGCTAGCGGCTCCGAGGCGAGCCACCTCGCGACGTCCGGCAGGCATCCCGGCAGCTCGTCGCGCGAGTTGACGATGCGGACGAACGGCTCCATGTAGCCGGCGACCCCCTCGCGCGGCACGCCGCCGCCGCGCGCGCGGCAGAGGATCGGCGCGCCGAGCTGCAGGCTCTCGACGATCTGGTTGTAGCCCGCCTTGCCGACCACAATCCGTGCACGGCTAAGCGAGTCGTAGATAGCCGCGTCGTCCGGCAGCACGAGGACGCGCATGCCGTCGCGCAGTGTGCCGAGGAGTTGGCGCCCCTCCGGCGAGACGAAGAAGTCCACCCGCTGCCCGCTCGGAAGGAGGTCCAGCAGCGCGAGTCCTGTGAGCAGGCTCTCGCTGTCGTAGCCGATCACGGTGATCCGGTCGCGGGCAAGCGCGCCGAAGTTTTCAGGGAAGCGGACCAGAGGCGGCACCGCGCTGCATTGCGCCGACAGGCGTTCCGGAAGGCCGTTCTCCAGCAGCCCGACGAGCAGCCAACGGTCGACCGACGGCCACTCACGCGCGATGTACGGGGCGAATTGGCGGTGGTAGGTGTTCTCAATACCGATCTGCCAGATCCCGACGCGCAGCGCGGCGCGGTGCGCCACGCGCATCCTGCCGCGGATTGGCGCCTCGCCGAGGATCACGGCCCGGGGATCGACGCGCCGCAGGATGCTTTCCACCGCGGAACCGGCGTCCCCATCGGGGACCTCGTGGACGATGATGCGGTCACGCACGGATGCGAACGCGGCCTCCCTCTCCGGCAGTGGACCGAAGTTGACGAGGTGCACGTCGAACTCGCCGAGAAGAAACGGCATCAGTCGAATGCACCGTTTGAAAACGCCCATTTGCCCGACGGGCGTGACGCGGTAGTAGGTGAAGAAGAGGATCGGCGGGAGGCTCAACGCGTCGATCCTCCCGCGGCGACGGCGGGGAGACGGTGTAATGCGGACGGCTTCTCACGGCCCACCGTGCGGAAGAGATTCAGCCAGTCGCGCGCGACATCGCTCCACGCGTACCGCCGCCGCGCCCACTGCGCCCACGCAATTCGGGTTGCCATGAGTTTCTGATTGCTGCCGTTCTTCATCAACCAGACAACCCGCCGGCGGAACTGCCACAAGCGCCAACGGCTGTCGCTGATCGGCTCGTCGCGATGAACTGGGCCGAAGTCGCGTCCGCCCAGCGTCTCGTCGAGAGCGGCGTATCCGGACGTCACGGGAAGGCAGCCCATAGCCAGGGCCTTCATGGCTGTGATGCAGGATGTTTCCCGCGTTTCCGTCGGATAGACCCACACGCCTGCCTTTGCGAAGCCCTCGGCCAGTCGATCCTGTCCCACCGTGCCGTGGAAAATGATGCCCTTCTGGTCGAGCCGGGTGAGCACGTCGGCCTTGATCTCCAGTAGGCCCGGAAAGTGGACGGCCATCGCTTCATAGACGGGAGTGAAGCCGTAATAGACGTCGAGCTTTGCCGTCGGAACCGCGCGGCGGATGGCTGGCCACATCTTAAGAACTTGAAGCAGTCCTCGCGCGGGGCAGCTTGCGTAGATGAGGCGGTCCCGTTCGTTGCGCCCGGGATCGCGCAGAAAGCGGGAGTCGAGGCCGTTGGAGGTGCAATGGATTTTCGCCGGATCGAGCGCGGCGAAGCCCGAATCGGTTGCGTGATGCCGGGAGACGAGCAGGACGCGGTCCACGTGCGCGGCAACGTCCGCGGGATACGGCGTCTCCTGACGGTTGTGTAGCCAGTGGTAAACCTGGCGCCACCCATTGCCCCGATGCACGTCGTCTGCGGTTCGCCACGAGATGAAGACGTCGCCGAGCGGCTCGCTGGGAAACACGTCGAAGGGCAGCCAGCGGACACCCTCATGAATGCCGCGCGCGCCGGGCGTAAGATCGCCGTAGACGGTCACGTCGCACCCGAGGGCGGCGATCTCGCGAGCCATATGAATGGCTGCCTCCTCCGAGCCGCCGACCCCGGAATAGAGGCTCTGAGGCCCCCATGGCGGCAGGAAGTGGTCGCGGCAGTAGAATGCCACCCTCATGGATCGCCGAAAGCATAGCGCACTTGCCGCCGTGCAGCCTTGGCGGTAGGATCGGCGCTCCTTCTCATGTCCAATCCGTCGACCGATCTCCAGCCGTCAGATGTCCAACGCTACTACGACGAGTGGACCGACAAGTATCTGGAGTTCTTCGGCGAGTCCATTCAAGCCCACAGGCCGTCGCTCGAGCAGGATCTCCTCGACTACCTACTAACGCACGCGGGCATCCGGGACGGGCAACACGTCCTCGACGCCGGCTGTGGAATCTGCGGGCCGGCGCGCCATTTCGCGCGAAACCGACAGATCAGCCTCGAGGCGCTGACGATCTCACCGGTGCAGGCGGAAATCGCCCGCGAGAGGAATCGTGCCGCGGGACTCGATGAGCGCATCCATGTCACGGTCGGCGACTTTCACCAGCTCGTCGGGATCTACGGTCGCGAAACGTTCGATCTCGCGTACTTCCTCGAGTCGCTTTCCCACTCCTCGCGGCCGGGCCAGGTGCTGCGCTCGGTCTATGAAGTGCTGAAGCCCGGCGGCATCGTCTACATCAAAGACTTTTTCATCCTGGTTCGCGACACGCCCGAGGAACAGGAGCGCGTGCTGAGGGTGATCGAACGCATCGACCGCACGTTCGCCGTGAAGAGTCCCTGGCCGGGCGAAATTCGCGACGCGCTGCGTCAGGCCGGTTTCCTCCCGCTCTTTGTCACCAACCCGCGCTTCGAGGATGATCGTTCGGTGTGGCGGCAGTTCGCAGGCAAGCACCAGTTCGATCTCTACGGCGACCAGGAACCGTTCGAGTGCTGGGAGTGGCTGGAGATGAAGTCGCAAAAGCCCTAAGGGCTGGAGCGAATTGCTGTCGGAAGTGAGTCTTGACGGCGTGATGGCCCGCATATATCGTGACTCTTATCCGAGTCAAGCCTCGCCGTCAGACCGTGCCCTCGTCCAACCTTGTAGCCAATGAAGGAGCCGCTATGCCGCAGGACAATGCCACCGTAATCAAAAACGCCGTTGAAGCTTTCAATAAGGGAAACGGAGACGCCCTCGGAGGGCACTTCGCGCATAACCTGCAGAAGGGCGCCTCGGCGTCGGTCAAGAGTGCGCGGACGCTCGCCGCGGACCTGCAATACCACATCGAGCAGATCCAAGCCGATGGCCCGAACGTGTCGTTCGCGTACTCGGTGACGGGCACGTTTCACGGGAAGGCGGCGCGCTGGCCCGGGTCCGGAGTTGCCACGGTCGTGAATGGTAAGATCACGGCGCTTTACCACAGGGAAGACCTGATCAGCAAGGCCATTCAGATCCGCATCGCTTTGAATCCGTTGCTGACCGGAAACTGGTCCGGCTCTGCGCAGGGGATCACCGTCACGCTGAGCCTGACACAGTCGGGGAATAACGTCACCGGCACCGCCAACGCCTTCGGCGCGTCGTTCCAGGTGACAGGAACGGTCGACTATCCGACGGTCTCGCTGCAGGGGAACATGAACGGCGTGCTGGTTACCTTCAGCGGCGCATACAATCCGCCGCCCAACACGATTCCCGGAACGCTCACAGCAATGGGCAGCTCGTTGCCGGTGACGCTCAAACGGCAATAGCGAACCGTCACGCCTTGTCGGCGGCTCGTATCTCGGTCTCGATCTCGTTGACGACTTCTTCGGCGTAGCACAGAAAATGCTGCGCCGAAAGAAGTGTCACGAATCCGAGGTAGAGCTTCCTGCGATCCCTGCCCCAGCGTCCGACCAGTTGTCCCAGGAACTCCCAATACTGCTTGCGGTAGTTGCCGAGGACGCCCTGCCGCCACATCGATACGAGTACCACTCGAACCTGATACCCGAAAGAAACTGGCGGCGCGTGCTGGTGTGAGCGCGGGTTCCAGTATTCCAGGGCGCGGAGTCCACGTCGGCAGAAGGTTTCAGCGTCGTAGATCCGCAGCAACATGCCTCGCAGGCCCGCCAGAAGCTCGAGAAGGGGAAGGCGGGTCACGAAGTTCGGAGGGCTGAAATTGCTCGTGGCCAGGCTGGTCTCGATCAGGCGCCCTTCCTGGCGGACACGCTCAAAGAGCGGAGTGGTCGGCGGCGCCTGCAGGAAGCCCGTCATCGCCCACGGAATGGCGGCGCTCTCGATGAACGCCACTTGGCGATCGAATATGTCGCTGGTATCGCAGTCGAATCCGACGATGAAGCCGGCCGTCACCCATAGCCCGCGTCTCTGGATGAAATGGATGCACTCGAGCGCATCGAGGCGGAGGTTCTGGAACTTCTTTGCCTCGGTCAGAGCGGCGGCGTCGGGCGTTTCCACGCCGATGAAGACGTAGAAGAAGTTCGCCTGTACCATCGCTTCGATCAGCTCCTCGCGCTGTGCGAGATCGATCGATGCTTCGGTGTAGAAGATGAATGGATGATGGTGGCGCTCCTGCCACGCCGCCATCTCCCTCGCCATCTCCAGTGCGCGCTTGTGATTGCCGATGAAATTGTCGTCGACGACGAAGACCTGCTTCCTCCACCCGGCCACGCGGATGGCGTCGAGCTCCGCCATCAGCCTCTCGATCGGCTTCGTGCGAGGCTTCCGGCCGTAGATGGTGATGATGTCGCAGAACTCGCACTGAAAGGGGCAGCCGCGCGAGAACTGCACCGAGAGCGACGAGTAGTTGTCCATTTTCAGCAGATCGAAGCGTGGCGGCGGCGTGCGCGAGAGATCGGGCTTGTCATGAATGTGGTAAACGTGAGGCGCCTCTCCCTTCTCGAGGTCGTGGGCGATCTTACCGAACACGTCGTCCGGCTCGCCGATCACCAGGTGGTCGGCGAGCGTCTGGAAGAAGCTCGGCTGGCTGCTGACGAACGGGCCGCCGATGATCGTGCGGATGCCAAACGCGCGCGCGCGCTCCAGCGTCCGGACGGTGTCGGCGCGCTGAGCGTGCATCGCGCTCACCATCACCAGACTGGCCCAGCGGAGGTCATCGTCGCGCAGCTCGTCGAACGCGAGATCGACGAGGCGCAGCTCCCAGTGCGAGGGGCATAACGCAGCGACGGTCAGAAGGCCGAGGGGCGGGAGCACCGCTTTTTCGGGGAGGATCGCCAGCATCGCATCGAAGCCCCAGAACGAGGGCGGAAAGCTCGGCCACACCAGCAGCGCGCGGATGTTTACGCCGAGCGGCGGGAGGAACGTGTCACCCGGGACGGAGGACTCCAGCATGTGGTCTCCCTGCGTCGGCGGCCGCTCACGCACGCTCTGGATGATTGTCACAAGGACACCCACGGCAGGTGTTTCAGGCCGCTGCGCCACCTCGCTTCGCGCGCCCGAGCCTCGATCCAGCCTTCACGTGCCGCCGCGCGTAGCGACACCTCGCGGTAGTCCGGCGGGAGGGTCGAGGTCAGCACGAGGAACGCGTTCGGCGCGCCGGCGTAAACCAGCGAGTAACCCTTGGTCATGCTGAGATTTCTCAACGCCAGCAGGCTGTGGCCTGTGTCCGGCTGCCCGGCCCAGCGGTAGTCGGGGTGGTACGGAATGGTGACCGCGACGTCGCTCGGCAGGCCAGCGTTGTACTCGACGACCACTACTCGTGGGCGGTAGCGTGGGGAGAGCGCCTTCCACACCCAGTAGTCGTTGCCATCGATGTCGATGGAGAGGACGTCGAAGCTGTCGGGCACGTTGAACTTCCCCATCAGGCTGTCGACGTTCGCCATTGTGATGAACTCCCGGTGCAGGTCGAGCGCCGGGTCTTCGTGATCGCAGTCGATCATCACGCCCGACCACCCCTTTTCCCGAAGATAGCGGGTGTTGCACTCCCGGCCGTTACCGGCTCCCAGTTCGACATAGAACCGGTTGGTGATGCCGACGTGTTCCATGAGCCGCTCGATCACACCATCCTCGCCGTTCTGCGAGAAGTGCCGCGCGCGGTGCCGATGAAGGTCACGCACGAAGTTCATACGTATGGGCGAGTCTAGCATTGGATTTCGGGAGAGAGGGCAACTGACGGTGGACGCCGCGGCGGTCGGCTATGATCGGCCGATGGACGTCATGACAGGCGAGAGAGACCTCGAACACCTCACGCGGCTGACGCCACCGAACACCTGGCGCAGCAAGATCCGCAACCGTCTCTGCGTCCGGGCGCGCCGGTTCCAGGCCATTCTCGGCATCGCCTGCACCGGCCACGGCGCCAGCCTCGCACTCGTCACCGCCGGCGGCGTCGTCAGAAGCTCAGTCCTCGACCGATGGGCCGGCGTGAAGCACGTCCTGTTGCTCTCACGCGACGAAGACCGCGATCTGCGCGAGGGCACGAGTGAAATCGACCGTCATGTCCGGTACCTCCTCAGCCTCGGCTTCGGCACGTTTCCGCCGACGCGGATTTTCGAAGAAACGATCGTTGAGTGGTCGCGATGGTTCCTTCGTGACAGCGGCCTGACGCCCGAGGACATCGATCTCGTCGTCACCAGCGAGGGTCATTTCGCCACGTGCTGGCTCCGCCTCGGGACCCGCATGCATCACTGGTTTCCCAATGCCTGGTTCTCATCCGGAATCGAACATCATGAGATCCATCAGCGCCAAGCCTTCTGGCAGAGCGGTTTCGATGAAGCAGCGGTGCTCACTCTCGATGCGTGTGGCGAGCCGCTGCAGCGATTGGGCGGCCGCGTGCTCGCCGGAACCATCGCTGCAATGGACATCGGTGGCGGCTGCCGGGTGCTGAAGGACATCTTTTTTCCCGAGAGTAGCCCGGGGCTGCTGTACGACGTGGTCAACCGGCACGTTGGTTTCAAGCTCGGCGACGAGGGGAAGACGATGGGGCTCGCGCCGTACGGTGAGCGTTCCGATCTGCTCGCACATCTTGAGTCGATGCTGCGTCTCGATCCAGACGGAGGCTACCAGTTCATCTCGCACCACGAGCTCGGCAGGATTCTCGAGGACTACGTGCCGGCTCGGAAACCCGACGGTGAGATGTCGCAGGCGCACAGGAACGTCGCCCACGCCGGCCAGGCGCTCATCGAGAAGATCGTCGAGAACGCTTTCCACGGTACGCTCCGTCTTACCGGCCGGCGCAAGCTCGCGTACGCCGGCGGCGTGGCGTTGAATAGCGTTGCGAACGACGTCGCGTTCCGCGCGGCGCGTCCCGACGCGCTGTACGTCTGTCCGAATCCGGGCGATACGGGTCACGCGCTCGGCTGCGCACTCTTCGGCGCCTACGAAATCGCGCGCTGGCCTGCGACGCTCAAGGAAGTGCCGGAGTTCCTGGGGCCGGCGTACACCGACCGCGAGCTGGCTGAGGCGGCGCGGGCGTCAGGCTATCCGGTGACGGAGGTGGGCGACGTGTCGGACGAGCTCGCGCGCTGCATCGCGAACGGCTACATCACCGCGCGCTTTTCCGGCGGCGCCGAGTTCGGCCCGCGGGCGCTCGGCAACCGCAGCATCCTCTGCGATCCGCGTCCGGCCGACATGAGGGACTATCTCAACGACCGCGTGAAGCATCGCGAGGGTTTCCGGCCGTTCGCGCCGGCGGTGCTCGAAGAAGATGCTGCGGATTGGTTCGAGATCGTCGGTTGCAGCGCCTACATGCTGCGCGTGGTCGGCGTGCGACCGGAGTGCCGCGACCGCATCGCCGCGGCCGTGCACGTCGATGGGACCGGGCGGGTGCAGACCGTGGCCGCCTCCGACAACGCCGGGTTCTACGACGTTATCCGCGCCTTCAAGGCGCTCACCGGCGTTCCCGTCGTCCTCAACACCTCGTTCAACGTCGCCGGCAAGCCGATCGTCGAGACGCCGCGGGACGCGGTGGAGTGCTTCGCTGGAACGGACATCGACGTCCTCGCCCTTGGTCCGTTCCTCGTCACCAAGAGGCCGCTCGACGCGTATCGCGTTGCCCGGACCGCCCATGCGACGACGGGCGTTTCGTTCGGGTGCACGCGCAGCGAGTGGCCGTGCCGGTACGAGAGGCAATAATTCATCTGTGTTGTATGGCTTATACTGCGCGCACTTCGGTCGGACTCACGCTTAGCGCTTAGGAGAGTGCAGGGTGGCTACTTCGCTAGACTCGAGGCTGAGGGAGGTGCAGGCGCTTCTGGGCAGCATCCTTGAGGAGGCCCGCGGTACTGGAAGCGCCTCGCCGAGCCATTGGGAACTGCCGATTCTTCCGCCACCGGACGCCGAGGGACATCTCAGCTCAACCGATTTGCTCAACTGGTGGTTCCGCGCGCCGCAGGGCCGGGCGGCGAGGCGGGACGTTTACTTCAAACCGATCGGCGGCGACGAGACGCCGTCCGCGCCACCTTCGCCCGCAACGAGTCCGGTCGCGGAGGCAGAGCCGGTTCGCGACGGCTGGTCCGAGCTCTCGGTGCTGTTCCCGGAGCCGGAAGAACATCTGGCGGAGGAGCACGCGCAGGCATCGGTTGATTGTCTCTATGATTTTCTCCATGCGGTCGGCCAGCGCGACGTCGCCGTGGCGAGCGCGCTGATCGACGACGCGTTTCACACCATCGAAGCAGGTGAGGAAGTCGACAAGCTCAAGTTCATTAACGGCCTGCAGGCGCAGATCGATGAGCTGCGCAACTGGGACTTCGAAGTCTCACTCGCCGTCGCGCCGGAACCGGTGAATCACCCGTACGGCGTCCTGATCCACGCAATCATCCAGTTCGACGCCGTGAACCGGCTCGACGGATCGAAGAGCGGGCGCGTGGAGCGCCGCGTCGCGATCCTGCGGCAAGTCGACGGCGGCCCCTGGAAAATCGCGGGGATGCCGAAGGTCACGCGATGACTGCCGATCCCGGCGGCGTCTCCGGACCTGAGAGTCTGCCACGCGACTACCGCTTGCCGGTGCTGCTGCTCTCGCAATATGCCTTCTTCCTGAGCCGCCGCCCGATCAGCGAGAGCAATATCCATTATCTGGTTTCGCGCCTGGAGGGGCTGAAGTCACTCGCGCCCCTGCTGGCCGGTTCACAGAACTCGGTGCTCGATCAGGTCGTCTCGCAGCTCGTGCGCCTGCATCCGGCGGCCTTTCGCCGTGTCGCGCCGTCCCTGCAACTGAGCCTGATCCCGCTCGTGAACGTCGCGTGGCCACTCCCCGGAAACGTCGTCGTGCAGGACGGCCCTCCCCCCCCGAACTGGTTGGCGGGCGCCCGGCGCGCGCTCCTGGTTTTCGGGCCGGGCATCGGCATCGGCGACGAGCTGATCTTCGCGCCGCTGCCACGGTGGCTCAAGGCCGAGAACCACGGCTTGAAGGTGACAACGCTCTCCGGCTACAGGGGCTTCTGGGATCGTGTCGAAGGGGTCGACAGCGAGCTGCAGTATTCGGCGCATCTCGATCTGCACAGAGCGCTGTGCGGGATTGCGCCGTTCGACGGCTATGACCTCGTCATCTTCGCCGACTTCGAGTCGCCGGAGATCTACCGCGGCGTGGTGGCCGACGGGCGCGTGAAAACGTTCTTGGAGATCTCGCTCGGTGCTCGCACAGCCCACCTTTTCGACTCCGAGCGGCAATGGCTGTACCGTCTGTTACATATCGAACCCTACTTCGCGAACTACTACCACGCGTCCCATCACCTTCTTCGGTCGCTGGGCCTGCATCCGGAATCGCAGGACCGCTTCGGGCATGTAGTACGACGGGTTGACGCGAAGGCGGACGACAGGCGCGATGTATTCGTCAGTCCCTTCACGTCGAAATACGATCCCTCCGGCGTGTACTGGAGCCGGCTGCTCCTCGGCCTCGTGCGGTGTGCCGGTCCGGGCGGGCTCAGTCTGCATCTCGACACGGGGCGGAACTGGAAGACCCAGCGCTTCGCCATTGAGCTGGCGCGCTCGCTTGCGCCGACGCTCCCGCCGAACGTCGAGGTCCGACTGGCCCGGGACGGCAACGATCCGTCGCTGACGCTCCCGCACGTCTACGATTACCTGGAGCGCTGCCGTGCGGTGATCTGCGCCGATTCGTTCGCGGCGCACGCGGGTCCGCTATTCGGCTGCCTTACGCTTGTGCTGGCAAAGTCGGAGCTGAAGGACTGGCGTGTGCCCTCAGAGAACAGCTTCTACTTCGATTCCGATTCACCGGTGGATGAAGTGGCGGCAACGATGGGTAGCCTGCTGGCGGAGATCCTGCGGCCGAAGAGCCGACTGGAGCTGTCCGCGTCGTTCTCGCAAGCGGAGCTCGAGCTTTGCGCGTGGGCCGACGAGCTCGAAGAGCGCCTTCAGGCCGGCTCGAAAGCGGACGACGCGTTCATCCGTCTTTACCGGAAGTTCGCTTCGCATCATCGAGTCGTCGCGGAGAGACGGCGCGAGGCGGCCGGTGGCGAGCCGCTGTTTTGGAAGAGCTTTGACGGCGACGTCCGAGCGCCGGAGCGCGATTGCGCTGCCGGCATGATGCCGCACCTGCGAGATCAGTTGGAGCGCTGGCAGAACACGAACTTCGCGAAGTACGTCCGCCGCGCGGTGCGCCACGCCGTCCATGTCGACGCCCGGTCCGAAGTTGCCGCGAGCGGCAACACGCGCCGTGTCGCGGCGCCGCCGCCCGCCCCTCCGTCCGGTTCCCCGCTGGAGGCAGTACTGCTGAGCGGGATCCGTTCGGTCTTCCTCGATCAGCTGCCGTCAGGAGAAATCGCCACCTACTTTCGCTTTGGGAAGGGTGCGCTGGAATACCGGCGTAGTCCGCTGCTCTCGTCGTTCGTGCACGACGCGCTCGGCAGCTTTGACCTCAAGTCGCGGTGGGTAGACACCGACTTTCTCGATGTGCTTCCCGTCGGCGCGCAAGGACGATTCGTCCGCGCCGCCGGCATGGTGCGCAGCCGCATCCGCAGGTTCCTCTCGTGGGAGGAGGGCAACGAAGGCGGGTGGTGTTTTCACGGCCGTGCCAGCGGTATCGGTCCCGATCTCGACACCACCGCCTGCGCGGCAGCTGCGATCGCGCAGGCACCACGCAGGAAGCCCGGCACTCGCTGGCAGGCGCACGCCGAGCGTCTCCTCGCCGATTCCGCGCTGTCCAACGGCAACGTCGATCTCATTGCCCGCGTTAACATCCTCAGGTTTCTCGCGCTCATCGGCGAGCCGACGGCTGGCATGCAGGAAGAGGTCCTCGCCGCGCTCCGCTCCGGCGAGCTCGCCACGGGATCGCATTACGCGAGCCCGCTCGTTCTGCACTACTGCGTCGCGCGCGCCTGGGCGCAGGCGGCGCTTCCCGGCCGCGGCGCCGTCGCGGAGCTGCTCGTCCCCCGAATCGTGGAGACGATGAGCGAAGATCCGCTGGGCACCGCGCTCGCGCTCAACGCGCTCATCGATCTCGAATACTGGGGACCCGAGACAATCGGCGCCGGTCAGAGTCTGCTGGAGACGACGCTTCCTCGCGGAGGATGGGGCTACGCGCCTTTGCTGGAGAACGGGGGCGGCGCGCCGGCCTGCACCGCCGCCCTGGCGATGACCGCGCTCGCGCGCTCGGGTGTAGGGAGATAGCGGCGATGGCGGCCCTCAGCACGCACGACCTCAGCCGGCAACTGCACGACCTCGAGCGCGACGCACGCGCAGCCGGCGAACGCTTCATGGAAAGCCATGGCGAAGAGGTCGAGCGCTATCGCCGCGACATCTCCGACGGCATCGCCGCCGCCGGCAAGCGGCTGCAGGCCGACGTCGCGGAGATCACCGCGAACAATCCGCTCTGCACCACGCTCACCAAACAGTTGTGCGACTACGTCGAGTGGCTCCAGTGGTCGTTGTGGGACCTCCCGTACTTCGCTGTGCCCATTGGCATCGATCCCGCAACGTTCCGCCAGCGCGTCGCCGGATGCGGATACGTCTACCTCGCCGGCCGTGTGCTCGACGACGCGCTCGACCGCCACTTCACGTACAAGTCGAAGTACTCCACCCTTTTCTCCATCACCATCGACAAGACGCCGACCGCGCAGGGGGCGGACAGCCTCGCGATCCTCGGCGGCCTGCTGCTGCTCGCCGAAGGTCTGTGCCGGCTCTCGCAGGCGGGTGGCGAGGAGATGGTGGCTGTGCTCCAGCGTGTCCTGCAGTCGTTCCGACGCGCCGTGATCGGCGCGATGATGGAGCACACTGGCCAGGAGCACTGGAGCGAAGACTTCTACGAACGACTCGTCGTCCTCAAGAATGTCGACTTCTGGCGCACGCTTTACAACGCCGTGGACCCCGAGAGGCAGTCGCCGCTCTATCCGTTCCTCGAGCGCTACTACGCGCTGGCACAGAAGTTCAACGATGTTCTCGATTTTCCGGAGGACCTCAAGCGCGGGCAGCCCAACCTCCTCTCCGTACGCCTCCGCAATGGCAACGGTGACCAAACCGTCAACCGGGGCCGTGTTCCAGCGGACATTGAGCGCACGCTTGCTCTCGCCCTGCTCGATTTGGCAAGCCGCGCGGAGTCGATGCCGGCAACTGAGAGATCGGTTGCGCTCCTCAAGCTTGGGGAAAGCATCCGCAGCGCTCTGCAGCTCGGGCTGTTCGCCATGGAGGAGGAATCGCGCCCATCAGCTCCCGCGACCGTCACGCCGGCGGAAGGGCCGCGGCTCGAATGGTATTCGACGATGGCGGACGTCGTCGCGCACTGGGGCGCAGGCTCGCTCGAGGATGCTCTCTGTGAAGTCTGCGGGTCGCCCGACCGCAAGCGCATGATGGAATTCCGAGGCTTCACCTACCACTCGTGCCTGGAGTGCACGCACGTCTACGTCGCTCCCCGCGTGCGCCTCGCCCTGCTGCTGGAGCTGGCGTCACATCACGAGCACGACGATGATGAGAACGACTTCCTCGAGATTCAGAAGATTTTCGCAGAGCCCATCTGCCACTTGATCCGCCTGCGCGCTGCCGGCAACCGCCTTCTCGACCTCGGTTTCGGGCGTGGGCACATCATGCGCTTGGCGCGGGCCTACGGCTTCGAGGTCTACGGGATGGATAGCTCTCGCCGGCTGGTCGAGCAACTAGAGGCGGAGTTCGGGAAGCGGTTGAGTCACGGCGCGATCGGCGCCGACCCCATTCCCTGGGACTCCTTCGACGCTATCGTCATGAGCCACGTCGTCGAGCACCTCGTCGAGCCGGTGAAGATCCTCCGCGAGGTCCTCACTAAGCTGTCTCCCGGCGGCCTGCTCTACGTCGCAGTGCCGAACATCGCGTCGCTCCAGTTCAGGATCTTCGGCAAGTATTGGGACGCAATCAATCCCATGGTTCACATGCAGTACTTCAATGAGAAGTCCCTCTCGCGCCTGCTGGGGGAAGCTGGCTTCGTCCATTCGGAGAGGATTCAGTTCCCGCCTCTTCCGCGCTCCATGACGCCGAAGTGGATGCAGCTCTTCCGCGATCTGGGAGGAGACGAGTCGGGCGAGCTCGCCATCATCGCGCAGCGTCCGGCGGGCGAGAACGCGTAATCGATGGCAAAGTCCTCCACCGCGCTGCTGGTCACGTACACCATGGCCGACCCCGCCGCGGTCGGAGTCTTCTTCCGCGCGCTCCGTCTGACGAGGGAGCTGCACCGTCGCGGCTGGACGTGCGTCGTCTTCAACTATGGGCCGATTCCAGACGATCCGAAGGTCGACGAAATCCGCCGCGACTGCGAGATCATCTGCTTCGAGTCCGACAACTCGCAGAGAGATCTCGATCTCATCCTGGCGACGTACCGCCGCATCGCGCCAAACGTCGTTCTCTTTGGTGAGTATCCGCTGCACTTCATGGAGCCGCTACTGCTCGCCGCCCGCCTTCTGGTCACGCCGCCGTTGCTGATGCTCGATCAGTACTACGGGCCCGATGCCGGAGCGGTGCTGTGGGGAGTGGACCTCTATCTAATGTACGGTGTCCATTCGCTCTGGCCCGACCCGCCGCCGAGGCATCGTTCGTTCGCGATCATCCCGCCGTTCATCGACCTGGTGACGCCGAAGGGCGAACTACCGGTGCCGGCGAGACTTGCCGCGCTGCCGTGGATCACGATCGTCGGGTTCGATCCACGCGTGACGCGCGCGGGAATCGAGTTGCTCGGCCGGCTGCGCGATCTCGACGTGGCCGGCATCGTGCTGAGCCACAACCCCGCCGAGGCCGTCCGTCTGATGCGGGAGGCCGGCATTCCCAATGACCGCGCTGTCGCGTTGCCGCTCCAGCACGACGCGAACCTCTTCGGCCTGATCGCCGCAAGCAGGGTCGTGGTGCTCGCCAACGGCTTTATGCAGCTCGCCGAGGCGGTGGCGCTGGGATGCCCTGCTCTTTGCGTCAACCGCGGGATCGGCATGGAGGCGTACTCGCTCGACGACGTGTTTCGTGCGTACGTCTCCTTCGCCGACAGCCTCGACGAGCGTGTGGATCGGGCGCGAGCCTGGCTTCGCGAGAGTCCATTCAACGAGGAGTGTCTGACCGGGCTGCGGCGCGAGCGCGGCGGCGCCGGCGCGACCGCCGACTGCGTCGAGCGGGCGGCTGCGCGGCCGCAGTGGCGTCCGAAAATGCAGCGCTTTCGCGCACGGTGGTGGCGGCTCCTCAACCCGGACCCGCCGCTGCGGGCGCCGAATGCCGATGAGCCAGTCTGACGCGAATCCTGTCCGCTCCGTCCGCTACATGGGGACGCCCCCGCGTTGCTACACCGACGTCTGGGCGCTCCTCGGGCAGGACGGCGGTCAATCGATCAACCTCGGCGGCGAGCGAACGCTCTTCTTCTTTTCCGACACTCTTCTCACGGCGCGAACCGTTTCGCGGCCCGACCACGGCGCGCCGGCGGCCCTGCGCGCCGATGTGGGAAGCCAGGGCGTCTTTCTGGCCAACTGCGCCGGCCTCGCAGTGGGGCGTGAGCTGCGCCAAGCGTGGTCCGGCATCGACTACTTCCTCGATCCCATGCACTTCCCAAGCGAGATCCTCCCCGCGAGCGTCCGCGAGCGTGCGCAGGAGATCCGATTCTGGCCGCTGCACGGCGTCTTGTGGAACGAAGCGGTCTACTTCTTCTACATCGGCGTCCAAACCACCGATCCCACCACCATCTGGGGATTCCGCAACGTCGGCTCCGGCGTGGCGCGCCTCGACCCGCGCACGGGCAAGTGCGCGCGTCTCTACACCCGCGGCGACTGGCGTTTCTGGCGGTCCCTCGGCACCGATATCCACCTCGGAACGCAGGTTATGCGCGACGTCGACGTCTGCTACGTCTTCGGCAGCGTACAGGACGGGCTCTACAGCCACGCCATCCTGGCCCGTGTTCCCGTTAGCGAGATCGGCTCCATCAACGCCTACTCGTACCTCCGGTCGACCGAGCCATTGTGGTCGGAGTCTTTCGACGAAGCGTGCGACCTCGGCCGTTGCGCCAGCGATTTCTCCGTTTCGTACAATGCGCACCTCGGCCTCTACCTGATGCTCTACATCGATCCCTACGAGAAAGTGCTCACAATGAGAACGTCGGAGCTCGTCTGGGGGCCGTACTCCGAACCGAGTCCGATCGTCGCCGTCCCGCATGCCGACGCGACAGAGATGGTCTACCTCGGCTTCGAGCATCCGAGCTTCACGCCCGACGCCGGACAGACCGTGTTTCTTTCGTACTGTCAGCCGCACTTCAAGAACAATTCGCTACTGGTTCTGAAGTTCCGGTAGCCTCATGCGCCGGCGCGAACCATTCACGCTGCAGGCCATCGTTGAGGACTTGCCGGCGTTCGGCTCGCGACGCGCCGTCGGCCTTCGCGACGACCTTGGCCTGCGCTGGTGGACGTATGAGCGTCTCCATCGCCACGCGCGCCGCGCAGCCGCCCTGCTGCGGGATCACGGCGTCGGCAAGGGCGATCGCATCCTCATCCGAGGGCCGAACTCTCCCGAGTGGGCGGCGTTTTTCTTCGGGGCCATGCTGCGCGGAGCGGTGGTTGTCCCTCTTGACTACGACTCGCCGCCGGCGTTGGTACGCCGTATCGCCGCGGCCGTCACGCCGAGGCTCTTCGTCACGTCGGATCAGCCGTCGGAACGCACCGATGTCGCACCGTTTCTGGAGCTGAACGCTCTTCACGCCGATCTCCACTCCGATGACGACGACAGAGTTGCCGTTTCGCCGTCTGATGCGGCGATCATCTTCTACACGTCGGGAACGACTTCGACCCCGCGCGGCGTGGTGCTCACGCATTCGAACGTGGTGGCGCAGGTCGCGGCCTTCCGGCGCTGGCGGCCGCTGGCGCGGGCATTCGGCGCGCGGATGCTGGTGATGGCACCGCTCAGCCACGCGCAGGGTTTAGTCCTCGGGATTGCGATCCCGCTCTCTCTCGGTTTGAGCGTCATCTACACGTCTCTCAATCACCCCGCGCATCTTGTACGCGTTCTTCGTGACAACCGCGTGCACCTCTTCTCGACGGTGCCGCGCGTTCTTCACATGCTGGCGAAAATTCTTCAATCGCAACCATACGGCAGGGGCCCGGAAACGCTCGGTGAGAAACTCCGCGTGGCGCGGCGATGGATCGTACAGCGTCATTACGCTTTCACGCACACACGCCGCGCGTTCGGCTGCTCGTTCTGGGTTGTGCTGGTCGGCGGCGCCCCGCTGCCGCAGGCGGACGAATATTTCTGGCGAATCAGTGGCTGCCGTCTTGTTCAAGGGTACGGACTCACCGAAACGGCCGCGATCGTCAGTGTGAACTTTCCGCTCGTCGGCCGATTCGGTTCGGTCGGGAAACCTCTCGGTGATCAGGAAGTGCGCCTCACCGAAGAGGGTGAAATCCTTGTTCGGGGCCCCAACGTGACGCCGAGCTACTTCGGCGAAGCCGACAAGAGCGACACCTGCTCCGCCGACGGATTTCTTCGCACCGGCGACATCGGACGCCTCGACAAGCGGAATCGTCTCTTCGTTCTCGGACGCAAGAAAGACGTCATCGTTACCGGCGAGGGGTTCAACGTCCACGGCAGCGACGTTGAAGCAGTGCTGAATCAGTTCGCCGACGTTGAGGACGCCGTGGTGGTTGGTCTCGAGCGCGACGGACATGCGCAGGTCCACGCCGTGCTTCTGCTGCGCGAGAGCTGCGACGCCGCCGGCGTCGTAGCTCTCGCCAATCAGGAACTGCTCGCACATCAGCGCATCCGGAGCTGGAGCATCTGGCCTGAGCGCGACTTCCCGCGCACTACGCTACTCAAACCCAAGCGCGGCCAGATCGTCGAGCGGATCTCCCGGACGCCAATTCAGGACAAAGCTCCCGAATCCGCATCGCTCGATGCAATTCGCTCGATCGAAGACAGACACATGCGGATCATCCAGATCGCTCGTTACATCGCCACCGGAGGCCCCGAGGGCAATGTCGATGCCAACTTGAGTCTCGCGCGTGACATCGGACTCAGCTCTTTAGACACGGTAGAGCTTCTTGCGCTGGTGGAACAGCAGACGGGCCGGGCGCTCGATGGCGCCGTCGACGAGGCCGTCACCGTCGCCGAATTGCAGGACCTCATAAGGAATCCTTCGCGGGAACGACGCCTGGGCGCCCTCTACGCGTCCAATTCTCCACGGTGGCCCGAGCTCGGCGCTGTGCGACTCCTTCGGCGCGTCGTCAGTCCGCCGATTCTGAACACCATCGTCCATATGCGCACGCGCCTGCGTGTGAGTGGGGTCGAGAATCTGGCATCGATCAAAGGACCTGTCATCTTTGCTGGAGCAGGACACGAGCATGGCCTCGACGTGCTTTTGATTTACAGCGCTTTGCCGCCGCGCCTTCGCAAACGGCTGGCCGCCGTGACCAGTCGTTGGGTCTTCACGCACTATCTAGACCCCGAGCCGGGGATCTCGCTCGCACAGCGGTTCGTCGTCGGCCTTGGCTTCCGCGTCCTCGTTCCGCTGTTCTTTCCGTTTGTTCTCAGCGCGCCGTTTGTCCGTTCGCGGGACACCCTGATGGACGCCTGCCGCCTCATCGACCGCGGCTATAGCCTCGTTGCGTTCGATGGAAGAGGAATGGCCGCCGTGGCACTGCAATCCGGCGTTCCGATCGTCCCGGTGCTTCTGGGCACTTCTCCCTCAACCGGATTCCGGCCGCGGCTTCATCGCGCGGACGTCTCAATCGCATTCGAGCCGCCGATCGCCACGGACCCGACCGTCTCGATTGAAGCGCTCACGCAGACATTGGGCAAGCTGTACGAGCGGCCGTTACGGGGTCAGCGGGGATAGGGCCCGGCGCAACTGTTCCGCGATCGCGGCTGCTTTCGCTCGATCGCACCGCGCCACGCCCGGCCAGTCACGCACTTCCAAGCCGCGATAACGCTCAGGTGTGCCGGGATAGCGGGGCAGGATGTGAAAGTGCAGGTGTGGCCACCCGTCGCCGAGCCGTGCGAGGTAAACGTGCTGCGCGCGCAGTGTGGATTCCAGTATGCTGCTGGCGCGAGACAGCCACAGGCCGGTCCGCTCAGCTTCGTCTGTCGTCAAAGCGCTGGCACTCTCCACGTGTCGCCGAGGGACGAGCAACAGATGGCCGGGATATCCGTCGTTGCCCGCTTCGGTCGATGGTGGGACGTGCGCCAGCAGGATCAGGTCATCGTCATGAATCCAGATGTCGCGGGATGACTCCGGATTCTTCAGCGCGGCACAGACGACGCACTGTCCCATGGGCCTCCATTATGCTATGCGGCACATGGCCGACACTACGGGACAGCTGAAGGCGCTGCCGCGGCTCGTCGTCGTCTCGCTCCACAAATCTGGCACGCATCTCATCCTGCGCCTCGTCGAGGCGCTGGGATATCGGCGGCGATATTTCGATGACGCTCTGATCACGATGGTGCGCACCCACCCGCCGGACGTGTTTCTCGCCGGACTGGAGCCGAACGGCGCGTACTTCCTGCACGAGTGTCCGATCGATGGATTCCCGCGGACCTTTCTCGACCACTGGCGCGCGAACGACGATCCGCTTTGGGTGTATCAGTATCGCGATCCACGCGCCGTGCTCCTCTCGCAGGTCAATTACCTGCGTCGCAGTCATCGCGGACGCGACTTCTCCAACACGGCATACCACGTGATGTTCTCCGACGTCCTGGCGGCACAGCCCACCGAGCGCAACGCTCTCTCCGTCGCGATCGACTGCATGGGTGACTATCTGCTGGCGAGCTTCCTCGGCTCCGTCTGGATGCTCCATCATCCGAAGGTTCTTTCCCTCAGCTACGAACGGCTTGTTGGAGCGGAAGGAGGGGGCAGCGCGCGCGCGCAGACGGAGGAGGTCGTGCGGCTGCTGCGCCATCTCGGCATCGACGCAAATGCGCCGCAAGTCGCCTCGCGTTTGTACGACCCATCGCAGCGTACATTCCACCGTGGAACCGCGGACGGCTGGAAGCAGGTCTACACACAGGAGCAGCTCGAACGGTTCGAATCGCGCTACGGCCACCTGCTCGATATCTTCTGTTATCCGCGAAGCGCCGCACCACTATGAGATACGACTGCGTGGTGCCATCGGCCGACGGCTGGAAGGTGCTCGTCGTTCGCGAAGGCGACTCATGGGCTCTTCCTCACGTAGAGTGCAACACGGGATGGATCGCCGACGCGGTCGCTGAGATCCAGAACGGGTTCCGTGATCGTTACCACGCCGAGGCCGTGGTGCTCCGTTGCCTTCTCTGGACCGACTCCTCCGTCGCGTGCGAGTTGGAAGCGTTCCCGGTCGGAACGTGGCCGGAGATGGAAAGCCGCTGGCTGGACGCAGGCGAGAGCGAACCCTGGTTGCCGGCCGAAGAGGCGGCGGCGGTGACCGCGTGGGCCGAGAATCGCGGTTGGGAACGGCGAATCGCGCCGTGGCAACAGCGCGGGTGGTTCTTGGAGGCGCGGCAGTGGATTGTGGCCCGCGTCGGGGTCATCAAGGCGCTGACGCAGGTGAAGGCAGGATGGAACGGCTCCTGTGTCTTACGGGTCAACACGTCCAATGGGACGCTTTACTTCAAAGCCGCGCCCCCGCGCACGCCCGGCGAGTCGGGCGTCATTCGCGCGCTGTCGGCAAAGTGGTCGCCGCATCTGCCGTCGATCGTCGATGCTGACGAGGAGCGTTGCTGGATGCTGATGCACGACATCGGCGGCCGACAGACAAATTCGCGCGAGCCCGCGGAGCTGGCAGACGCTGCGAGCCTCTTGGCACGCATTCAGATCGATCAAGCGGCGGACGCCGACGGCTGGCTTGCCCTTGGCTGTCCCGATCGCGGTCTCGACGTGATTCGCGCATCGCTCGACCGGTTGCTCATCGAAATCCCATCGTGCCTCTGCGATGCCGGCGTGCTTGACGCGGCGGAGCGCGCGGAAATTGCCTGGTTCGTGCCGCGGGCGAAGAGGATGTGCGAGACGCTCTCGAGCTTCGCCGTTCCGGCACGCTCCATCCATCACGAAGACTTCCGCGACGGAAACGTCCAGCGGACGCACTCGGGTGCGCTCGTTCTGATCGACTGGAACGACACCGTTGTCGCACACCCATTCTTCACGCTTCAGCGATTCCTCTGGTTCATGTCGCCGCCTCACGGCGTCCCCCGCTACGAGATCGTCGGCCGGGATGACGACGTCTGCCGCCGCGCCTTGCGCGACGCCTACCTCGACGAGTTCCAGTACTTCGAACCGCGTCCGCGCCTCCTGGAAGCTTTTGGCATCTCGTCGCGACTCAGCCCCATTTACGACGCATTTCGCTTCGCTTCCTCGCCCGAGGTGGACGAGGTTCTCGAACGCGGCCTACGTCCCGAGGAGCGGCGTATCGCGCGGCATTTGATGGAGCACATCCTGGAGGTTTGCAGAGAAACGCGTTGAAGGCACGGGGAATGATTCTTGGCGGTTCGGCGGCGACGTGCGGCCAGGATTCGCTCGGCGGAAGTTGTCGTTCGCGAGGCGTAAGGTCTCAGCAGACGCTGGCTTCAGATCAATTTCGAAGAAAAACGGCGCACGATTGAAGCCATCCATGACCGAATCGAGATCGGCGATTCATGGCGGATGATGGGCCGCATTAGCGGGTAGCGCACCGCGCATCGACGACGGCGTGAGCGCAACGCGTTCCCCGTCTCGAGGTTCGCGTTGCCTTTTGCGGCGCGCGGCCAACGCCGACGTCTTAGACCGTTCTACGGCACCCGCCGCACTCCCCGCAGTTCAACCGAATCGAGAGCGTCTGGAAGCAGACGAACTATGCCGCGGCAGGCGGCGGCCTTTGTACTGGCAGGGAACTTCTTGTGCAGGCGTGCGGCCTGGGCTTCGGCATCGGCGCGGGCGAGGCGATCGGGCGTGCGAAGTGATGTACGTTGCAGAGATTTTGGAACGTTCGCGGCTTTGTATCTTGACATTGAGAGTTCGTGCGATATCATCCGCCCGAAGTCACAGTCGAAGAGTAGCTGCGCGGAAGATCCGCGAACGGCGGAAGCCCCGCTAATAGAGGAGCAAGAGTCGTATGAGCTCCATTCAGCCTTTCGATCGCCCGGATTGGTACCGCGCCGGTTATCCCCGGACGCACCTCTCACTGCCGGCCAGCATGAAGTCCGGTCTGCACCTTGCGCGGCGGTCCAGTCCTCATCCAGAACGCGGCAAGGTTACCCTTCGAGACAACACGACGTTCGGTGTTCCCGGCCACGGGGTTCGGTCGGCGCTCGACCGACGAGCCACCGGCCTGTTCGCGCGCCTGCGATACCCGCCGGGGAACGCCGGCTTCGAGGTTGTTGTGTGACCGCGTGCTGGAGCGGTGGGGCCATGAGTTACAGCAACCTGCCCAGTATGGGTCTGACGGTCGAGGAGACCGCGGCGCGGCTCGCGGTTTACGCCTACGTGCTGACGCGCACGACACGACTGCTCGGCAGCTGGGCGTCGGACACACCGGAGATCGAGTTGAAGATTATGTGGGGCCGTCACGTCCACCAGGACGCGACGGCGGTGCGCAGCCTCCAGGATCGAGTCGACGCGCTCGTCCACGATCGAAGCCTGTGCGCGTGCCAGCCTCCGGGCCCGTGGCGGCGGTGGCTCGCAGCGCTCGGCGGAAAGCGCAGTAGCTTGCAGAAGCTTCACGGGATGCATGCGGTGGTCAAGCGCGAGCTGCTTCACCACGTCCAGCAGCACATCGTCGAGACGCATCGCGTGTGGGACGCCCCCACGGTCCTCGTCCTCGAACAGATCGCACGCGACCTAACGGAGCAGGCCGCCGCCGCGGCCGCCGCCGTCCAGGAAATCCGCGTGTCATTCGCGCCCGGGATGAGTGCCGCGGACGTAGAGGCGTCGTGGCAGCACGTCGTCGACGCCGCCGTAGACGATCGCGACCCCCAGCTCCCGTACCCCGACACTCCCGCCCGCGATGGCCGGTTCACGTCGGCGGGCGATAGCCCGCCGCTCGCCCTTCGCGATTCGCGCGCGGTAATTGGCGCGCTGCACCGGCTGTTGATGTCGATCGAGATCCCGACGATCGAAGTGTGCGGACGCATGATTGCCGAGTTCCCGGAGATGCCGTGGGACTTCGTTCTCGACATGAGCCGCCAGTCGTGGGACGAGTCGCGGCACGCCGTGCTCTGTTACGAACGCATCCTGCAGCTTGGCGGCCACATCGGCCAGTTCCCGATCGACACGCAGATGTGGCAACTGTCGCACGGGCTGCCGCTGCCGCTGCGGCTGGCGGTGCATCAACGGCTGGGCGAGTGGCTGGGCGTGGATGGCACGATGTCCGGGATGCTGCAGCTCCGCCACGTCGGCGATCTCGTCACCGCGCGCAGCCTCGAGTACGTGATCGTCGACGAAATCGCGCACGTCGCGTACGGCAACAAGTGGATTCATCATCTCGTGCACGGCGACGAGGCGGTGCGCGACCTTCACATGCAGGCAGTGGCCCAGCGCGCCAGTTTCGGCCTGACGGTCAATGGTGCGCCGGACCTGCCCATCAACGTGCACATGTGCGAGCTGTCGGGGTTTACGCCTGATGAGATCAGGTGGCTGCAGGAGACGCGTCTCGCGCGCAAAGAGCCGAGCCATTCCGGCGCGTCACCCGATTGAGTCGGAAGACTGGAGACGAATATGGGGACCATCAGCACCGAGGCGTGGGTACTCAAGAAGGCGCCGAACGGCTGCCGCGAGCCTGGCGCCCTGGTGCTCGAGGAGTTCACATTCTCGGAACCCGGCCCCGACGAAGTCGTAGCCGAGCCGCTGCTGGGCTGCTGGGAAGGCAACATGACCCACGCGATCCGCAGGGATCCGGTGGATATCTGCCGACAGCGCGGGGAAGACCGGGTCGTTATCGGCAACGCCGGCGTCGTACGCGTCGTGCAGACCGGCGCCGCGGTCACCTCGGTCAAGGAAGGTGACATCTGTAGCTTCGCACCGATGGGCAGCACCGATCGGTTCGGCTTCCTGGAGACCGTGACGGCCTACGACGCGCCGCGCACGATGGGACTGCTGGCGAAGCGCACCAAGGTGAAGGAGAGCAATCTCCTGCCGATCCCCTGGCCGACACGCTTCTCGCTGGCGCAGTGGGCGGCGTTTTCGCTGCGCTATCCCACCGCCTGGGCGAGCTGGAAGCTCGCCTATGGCTGCTGGCGCCAGCAAATGACCGAAGACCAGCTACCCATGCCCTACGTATGGGCGTGGGGCGGCGGCGTCGCGCTGGCCGAGCTCACCCTCGCGAATTATTTCGGCGCGCGCACCGCGATGGCCTCGTCACGGCCGGAGCGTCTCGCGCTGATCGAGCAGATGGGCATCACCGCGATCGATCGCCGTCCCTTCGACGAGCTGATTTTCGACGAGACGCGCTACCGGACCGACGCCCCTTACAGGGACGATTACCAGAAGGCCGAGAAGACCTTCCTCGGCGCCGTGAAACAGCACACGCTGGGACTGGGTGTCTCCATCTTCTTCGACAACATCGGCCTCCCCGTCTACCGCGCGACCTTGAAGGCGCTGGGCCGCCAGGGTGTGGTGGCCACGGTGGGCTGGAAGAAGGGGATGGACCTTCATGTCAACCGCGCGCTCGAGTGCATCAATCACCACATCCACGTGCACGGGCACGGCGCGCGCGTCGCCGAGGGGAAGGCGGCAATGGCGTTCGCCGAGCAGATGGGCTGGATGCCGCCGATCAGCGGCGAAGCGTGTGCCTGGGAGGACATTCCGCAGCTCGCCGATGACCATTCCGGGGAACGGCTGCTGTCGTACTTCCCGATGTTCGAGATCAACGGGCACTGAGCGAATCGTCGGACCGCCCCATGCCCGCAGAGCCGACATCGTCCCGCCGCCGCGCCCGCGCCGTCCACTCGACGCTCGTCGACGTCCTGCGATGGCGCGCGCTCGAACATCCGCATCGCACCGCCGTCATCTTCCTGCAGGACGGCGGAGCGGAGCAGGTGCGAGTCACGTACGGCGATCTCGATGACGAGGCGCGCCGCGTCGCCACGCTGCTGCAGGAGCGGGCGGCGCCCGGCGACACGGCACTGCTGTTGTACCCGGCCGGCGTCGAGTTCATCACGGCGTTCCTCGGCTGCCTGTACGCCGGCGTCGTCGCCATCCCTCTGTATCCGCCGCACCCGCGCCGCACCGCGGCACGCCTCGAGGCGGCGGTGAACGACGCGCGCCCGCGGTTCGTCCTTGGCACCGCATCCCTGCTGGCGCAGTTACACGATCGCGTGCTCGCCGATTCTGCCGCCGTGATGCAGCCGCTCGCGACGGACGCGATGGAGCGGATCGAGCCCGCCTCCTGGCGACGTCCGCCGCTCGGCGCCGAGTCCCTTGCGTTTCTTCAATACACGTCAGGTTCGACGGCGACTCCGCGCGGTGTCCGGATCAGCCACGCCAACATCCTGCACAACGAGCGGATGATCGAGAAGGCATTCGGCCACAACGAGGATCTCACGGTCGTCGGATGGCTGCCGCTGTACCACGACATGGGCCTCATCGGAAACCTGCTGCAGCCGCTGTTCGTCGGGGCGAGGACGGTGCTGATGGCGCCGACCGCGTTCCTGCAGCGGCCTCACGTCTGGTTACAGGCGATCTCGACCTATAAGGCGGGCACGAGCGGAGGTCCCAACTTCGCGTACGAGATGTGCGTCCGGCGCGTGACGTCGGAGCAGAAAGAAGGATTGGATCTCAGCAGCTGGACCATCGCGTTCAACGGCGCCGAACCGATCTCGCACGCCACGCTCGAGCGGTTCATGACGGCGTTCGCGGGCTGCGGCTTCCGGGCGGATGCGTTCTATCCCTGTTACGGCCTCGCCGAGGCGACGCTGCTGGTGTCGGCCAATCGCGTCGGCGCCGGCTCGCGGATCGGGCGCTTCCGCCAGCATGCCCTGCAGAAAGGACGAGTGGTCAAGGCCGGAGCGGATGATGCCGACGCTCGCGCGCTCGTCGCCTGTGGGCATCCGTGGCTCGGTGAAGAACTGCTCATCGTCGACACCGAAACGCTGCAGGCATGCCGGCCGGGCCGCGTAGGCGAAATATGGGTATCCGGCGCGAACATCGCGCAAGGGTACTGGAACTCACCCGACGCAACCGCCGCGACGTTCAACGGCCGCCTTGCCGACGGGCGCGGCTCCTTTCTCCGCACCGGTGACGTGGGATTCGTGCACGCCGGTCAGCTGTTCGTGGCGGGACGGCTAAAGGACCTCATCATCGTCGGCGGTCGCAACCATCACCCGCAGGACATCGAACGCACCGTCGAGGCGAGCCACGCGTCGCTGCAGCCAGGTGGCAGCGCCGCGTTCAGCGTCGAGCGCGACGGCGAGGAGCGCCTGGTTGTTGTCGCCGAAGTGGATCGCCATTTCCGCGGCGAAGCTGTCGCAGATGCCGTGGCCGCAATTCGCCAGGCGGTCGCGTGGGAGCACGAGGTCGAGGTTGATGCCGTAGCGCTGCTCAAAACGGGCAGCATGTTCAAGACGAGCAGCGGCAAGACGCAGCGCTTCGCGTGCCGCGCCGCATTCCTGTCGCGCAGCCTGAACCTAGCGGGTGAGTGGACGGCGCCGTCGCGCCCGCAGGCCGCCGATCCCGTGTCTTCGTCAGCCGATCGGCCGGCGCCGCCAACCGTGGTCGATGTCGAGGCGATCACCGCCTGGCTGGTCGGCCGCGTGGCCGCGCGGCTCGGAGTCGGCGCAGACGCGATAGACGTGCGGCAGCCGTTCAGCAGTTTCGGGCTCGGCTCACTGGACGCCGTATCGATGACCGGAGAGCTCGCCACGTGGATCGGCCGCGAACTGTCGGCCACGCTCCTTTACGAGCAGTCGACGATCGAGTCGCTCGCCACATATCTCGCCGCGCCACCGCGGCCACGCGAAGAGCCGTTTACGCCCCATCGCACAGCTTCCGGCGCAGAGCGCGAACCGCTCGCCATTGTCGGCATCGGGTGCCGCTTTCCCGGCGCAAGCGGACCGGAGGCGTTCTGGCGCCTTCTGTGCGACGGCGTGGATGCGATCCGCGAAGTACCGCCCGAGCGGTGGGATGCGCGTCTCTATTATTCGCCCGCGGCGGGCGCCGCCGGCAGGATGAACACACGGTGGGGCGGGTTCCTCGACGATGTGGATCGGTTCGACGCGTCGTTCTTTGGCATCGGCTCGCGCGAGGCGGTGCACATGGATCCGCAGCAGCGGCTGCTGCTCGAGGTCACGTGGGAAGCGCTCGAGGATGCGGGCCTGCCGCCGTCAGGCCTCGCGGGAAGCCGGACCGGCGTTTTCGTTGGAATTGGAAGCAGCGACTACGCGGCGCTGGTCGCGCAGCGGCCGGCGGCGGTTGATGCCTACGCTGCCACCGGCGGCGCCCTGAGCATTGCCGCGAATCGCATCTCGTACGTGTTCGACTTCCGGGGTCCGAGCCTGGCGGTCGATACCGCGTGTTCCTCCTCGCTTGTTGCCATTCACCTGGCCGGCCAGAGCCTCCGGAGCGGCGAATCAACGCTGGCCGTTGCAGGCGGTGTGAATCTCACGTTGACTCCGGCCACCACCATCAGCTTCGCGCAAGCCGGCGCCACCAGTCCCGACGGCCGCTGCAAGACCTTCGATGCGCGTGCAAACGGCATTGTCCGCAGCGAGGGCGCCGGCGTCGTCGTGCTGAAGCGGCTGTCGGATGCGATCGCCGGCGGGGATCGCGTCTACGCCGTGATTCAGGGGAGCGCCGTCAACCAGGACGGCCGTTCCAACGGACTCACCGCACCGAACCCCGCGGCACAGCACGCGGTACTGGCGCAGGCGTACCGGGACGCCGGCGTGCGGCCGGCGGACGTGCAGTACGTCGAGGCCCATGGGACGGGCACGTTGCTCGGCGATCCGATCGAAGTACAGACGCTCGGCGACGTCCTTGGCGAGGGGCGGGCGCCGGGGCAGCTCTGCGCCCTCGGTTCGGTCAAGACCAACATTGGCCACCTTGAATCGGCCGCCGGGGTCGCCGGCCTCATCAAGGTCGCGCTGTCGCTTCATCACCGCCTGCTGCCGCCGACGCTTCATTTCCAGGAGCCCAATCCGCACATTCCGTTCGCCGAGCTCCCACTGCGGGTGCAAGACGCCCTCGGGCCGTGGGGCCAGCCGGAGCGGATGCTCGTCGCCGGTGTCAGCGCATTCGGCTTCGGCGGATCCAATGCACATGTCGTCCTATCCGAGGCGCCGCCCCTCCACGATGGAGCTCCGGCTTCGGAGTCGCCCGATGGCGCGGCGTGCCTGTTGCCGATCTCCGCAGAAAGCGACGGCGCGCTGATCGACCTTGCTCGCGCATACCGGACGTTCCTGGAAGACCCTGAGCCACGATCACTGGCCGACGTCTGTTTCGTCGCGAGCCGCCACCGCCAGCACCAGCAGCGCCGTCTCGCCGTCGTCGGGGGCTCGGCGCAGGAGGTTGCCGACAAACTGGACGCATTTGCTGCCGGGGAGAGCCGGCCGGGGATGACGTCTGGATCGGCGCCGTTGGGGGGACGTCCACGCATCGCGTACGTCTTCTCCGGGTACGGGGCGCAGTGGTGGGGCATGGGCCGCGAGCTGCTGGAGAGCGAGCCGGTTTTTCGCGACGCGCTCGTTGAATGCGATCGACTGCTGCAGCAGCACGGCGCCGTCTCGATTCTGAGCGAACTGCGCGCCGGCGAGTCGGAATCGCGTCTCGCCTCCGCCCATCTCGAGGTCACTCAGCCCGCACTGTTCGCGCTGCAGGTCGCGCTTGCGGCGCTCTGGCGTTCGTGGGGCATCGCGCCTGATGTCGTTGTCGGTCACAGCCTGGGCGAGACGGCGGCTGCGTGCGTGGCGGGCGTGCTGTCGCCCGGCGACGCGGCGAGGGTCAGCGCCGAACGCGCGCGGGTAATGTACGATGCCCTGCGGCAATATCCGGGGCGCGGGGCGATGGCGGCGGTGGAGCTTTCGTTCGAAGAGGCATCGGACATGCTCGGCGCCTGGCCGGACCTCTCGATTGCGGCGCAGAACGGTCCGACGGCACTCGTGCTCTCCGGCGAAGCGCCGGCGCTCGAACAGGTGCTCGCGACGCTTCGTGCTCGCGGCGTGTTCTGCCGGACGCTGCACGCGCCGGGCGCCGGCCACAGCCCGGTTGTGGAAACACCTCGCCAGGCACTCGTCGCTGCGCTTGCGGGGCTCGAGTCCAGAGCCGGCCAGGTGCCGATGATCTCCACCGTCACGGGCGAAACCGCCGCGCCCGGCCTGTTCGACGCTGAGTACTGGGGCCGGAACATGCGCGACACGGTGCGGTTTGCCGGCGCGATGGATCGGCTCGCCGAGCGGGGCGTCGACGTGTTCCTGGAAATCGGTCCGCACCCCATCCTGTCGTCGGCGATGGCGGAGTGCCTGCGGCACCGCGGCCACACGGGACGCATCGTTCCGTCACTGCGCCGCAGCGATCCGGAGCGCGCCACGATGCTTGGCTCGCTGGGCGCACTCTATGCTTCGGGCGTACCGGTGAACTGGCCCGCCGTCTATCCCTCGGGCCGCCGCGTCACTCTCCCCTTGTACCCGTGGCAGCGTGAACGCTACTGGTTGGAAGCCACGGACGACGACAGCGGACACCCGGCGCGTCATCCGTTCCTGGGACGCGCGCTTGCGTCGGCACAGCCCTCGGGTGAGCGCTTCTGGCAACGACACCTGCGCGTCAAGGAGTTTCCTTTCCTGCGCGACCACGCGGTCGGCGGGCGAACGCTGGTGCCGGGCACGGCGTATGTCGAGATGGTGCTGGCCGCGGCATCCGAGTTCTTCTCACGCACGCCCGACACCCTGCGCCGCATCGAATTCCGCAAGGCGCTGTTCCTCGAAGACGAGGAGAGCCGGCTGCTGCAGGTCGTGCTCTCACCGGGCGCGCAAGGCGAAGCCACTGTCCGCATCTACGGCCGCGCCGCGGAGGGCGCATGGACGCTGCACGCCAGTGCGGACGCCTGCTGCAGCGCGGGCGAAGACCAGGCCGCGGGCGATCTCGACGCGATCCGCAGCGGCTGCGCGGAGCCGGTGACCGTCGCCGATTATTACGAGGCGTTCCGGGCAGCCGGGCTGGACTACGGGCCGGCGTTCCAGGGTGTGTCGGCGCTGTGGCGGGGCAGCGGCGAGGGGCTCGGCCGCATCGACGGGCCCGATCTGCTCCGCGCCGACGCGGGCTTGTATCACTTCCATCCCGCGCTGCTCGACGCGTGCCTGCAGACGCTCGCCACAACCGTCAGGCTCGAGTCGAACAACGGCGAAGGCGTCGGCGGCCTTCCCGTCTCGATCGACGAGATCCGCTTGTACGCGCGCCCGGCGTTTGCTCTCTGGAGCCACGCGCGATGCGTCTCCCTCGCATCGAGTGACAGCCGGACGTTGAGCGGAGATATCAGCATCTTCGACGAGGCGGGCACGCGTGTCGGCGAGGTCCGCGGCTTTCGCGTGCGACTCCTCGAGGCAAAGTCCGCGAGCGTCGCGGAGGGCTGGCAGGACTGGCTCTACGACGTGCGCTGGCCGATTGCCGAGCCGCCCGCCGATCCGGTGACGCCCGCGAATAATCGCAACCGCTGGCTGCTGCTGGCGGACAGCGGCGGCATCGTCGAAGCGCTCGCGCAGTCGTTGCGAGCGAGAGGATGCACCACGGTCATCGCCGCGGATCTGGAAGGCCTCGACCGCTGCCTGACGGAGCTTGCCTCCATTCCGCCGGGACCACTTGACGTGGTCCACGCCTGGAGCCTCGACGCGCCGCTCCCCGATTCGACCGCCGACTGGGAGCGCGCACAGGCGCTCGGCTGCGCGAGCGCGGTCCGGGTCATCCAGGCGCTGCTGCCGCTGGAACGTGCGGGCGGAACACCGCGCCTGTGGATCGTGACACAGGGGTCACAGGCGATCGGAGACGTCGGCGCGTCGGGCGTCAATCAGGCGCCGTTGTGGGGACTCGGACGCACGATCGCGCAGGAGCACCACTCAATATGGGGAGGGCTGGTCGATCTTGATCCACAGGCGACGCCCGGTGACAACGGCGCAGCGCTCATGCAGACGATCGATGCATCGGACGGAGAAGACCAGGTCGCGTGGCGATCCGGCCGTCGCCATGTCGCCCGGCTCACGCCCGCGCATCCTCTGCCAGCGAACGGACGCTCGGCATTCGGCTGGCGGACGGACGCGAGTTACCTCATCACCGGCGGCCTCGGGGAACTTGGTCTAACCGTTGCGCGATGGATGGTAGGGCAGGGCGCTCGCCGGCTGATCCTCATGAGCCGTACTCCGCTTCCGGAGCGCGCGGAGTGGAACGCGCTGCCGCACGACGCGCCGCAGGCGCGAACCGTCGCTGCCATCCGCGATCTCGAGGCCGCGGGCGCGGCAGTCCACCTGGCCTTCGTCGACGTCTCGGACGAACAGCAGATCGCCCGCTTCCTAGCCGCCTTCGAGCGCGAAGGATGGCCGCGCATCATGGGCGTCGTCCACGCCGCGGGCGTGGCGCGGCTCGATCCGCTGGCGCAGATGGGATCCGCGCAGCTGGCCGATGTGCTCCGGCCGAAGACGCGCGGCGCGTGGCTCCTGCATCGCCTGCTCGGATCGTCGAGCCCGCTCGACTTCTTCGTGCTGTTCTCGTCATTCTCATCGCTCTTGAGCTCGCCCGGCCTCGCGCACTATGCCGCCGCGAACAGCTTCCTCGATGCGCTGGCGCATCACCGCAGGAGCCTTGGCCTCGCGGCGCTGTCGATGAACTGGGGTGCGTGGGGCGAGGTCGGCATGGCCGCCCGCTTCCTGAAGTCCGGACGGACGCCGCTCCCGGGGGTGGACAGCTTCTCTCCCGATCAAGCGCTCGCCGCGCTCGACCATGTTCTGCGCCAGGGGCAGCCGGCGCAGGTCGGACTCGCTCGTGTGGATTGGACCCGGTGGCGGGAACTGTACCCGACGTACATGAGCGCGCCGTTCCTGAGCGACGTCGGGCGGTCGGCCGCCGCCGCGTCGCAGCGCAGCGCGTCCGAAGACAGAACACTGATTCGCGCCACCGTGCTGGCGGCCGCGCCCGCGGAGCGGCTCCCGCTGCTCGAGCAGTATCTGCGTGTGGAGGTCGGGAAGGTCCTCGGGTCGTCGCCGTCGAAGGTCGACGTCGACCGGCCGTTCAACACGCTCGGGATCGACTCGCTCACGGCAGTCGAGTTGAAGAACCACATCGAGGCCGACCTGCGCGTGTCCGTCCAGGTGGTGGGGTTCCTCCAGGGCCGTAGCGTACGGACGCTCGCCGATGACCTCGCGGATCAGCTCGCGGCCGCCGCCGCCGCCCCGCCTCCCGTTGTCGATCCGGACGATGCGGCCGCGGCGCTGTCGCTCATCGATCAGCTCTCGGATGAACAGGTGGACACGCTGCTCGGCGAGCTGCAGGCGGAGGAGCAGGCGTGACGGCGCCAGCCTCGATCAGCAAGCGCGCGCTGCTGGCCGATCTGCTGCGGCAGAAGCTTGGCCGGACGCGGTCGTTTCCGCTGTTCTTCGGCCAGCAACAGCTCTGGATGTTGGATCGCCGCGATCCCGGCAATCCCAAGTTCAACATCTCTGTCGCGTACCGGCTGCACGGCAGCCTCGACGTCGAGGCGCTTCAGCGGAGCTTCGACGAGATGGTCCGCCGTCACGAGGCGCTGCGAACGGTGTTCTCCGCCGGCATCGACGGCTTGCCCATGCAGGTCTTCCAGCCGAGCGTGTCGGTCCCGATGCCGGTCGTCGATCTGACCGACCTGTCGGAAGTGGAACGCGGAGAGCGCGTGCAGGAACTCGCGAGCCAGGAGATGCGCCGCCCGTTCGATCTCGTCCGTGGACCGCTGCTGCGGACGGTGCTCCTGCGGCTCGCCTCCGACGAGCACGTCTTGATCCGCAGCGTGCATCGGATCGTCGCCGACGGGTGGTCGCTCGGCGTCATGGCATACGAGCTGGCGGCGCTGTATCGCGGCTTCCGCGCCGGCGACGCGTCGCCGCTGCCCCCCCTGCCCATTCAATACGGCGACTTCGTCCTTGCCGAGCGGCGGCGGCTCGACAGGGACGCAGTCCAGGGGCACCTGCAGTACTGGATTGGACAAATCGCCGGCGCGCCCCCTGTGCTCGCGCCGATCCTGGATCGTCCGCGGCCGCCGTCCCCGACATTTGCCGGCGCCCACTATCACTTCGATCTGCCGGCGGCCCTCATCGCGGCGGTGAAGCAACTCAGCCGGCAGGAAGGGGTGAGCCTCTTCATGTGCACGCTCGCGGCGCTGAAGGTGGTGCTTGCACGGTTCACCGGGCAGGAGGACATCAGCATCGGCTCGCCGGCGGCGAACCGCGAGAAACCGGAGGCGCAGGGGCTGATTGGCCTTCTCGGCAACATCCTCGTGCTCCGCACCGACATCTCCGGCAACCCGACGTTTCGCGAGGTCCTGCGCCGCGTGCAGCAGACCGCGCTCCAGGCCTACGTCCACCAGGACCTGCACTTCGGCGAGCTCGTGATGGAGCTGCAGGGAGCGGAGCTCGGGCAGCAGCAGCTGTTCGAGGTCCTGTTTGCGCTGCAGATCACGCCCCTGCCGTCGCTGGAACTGGACGGCCTCCGCGTGGAGCTCGTGAAGGTCGCCAACGCCGTCGCCAAGTTCGACCTCGCGCTGTACGTGTGGGAGCGCGCGGGCGTCTTCACCGGCGACTTCGAATACAACCCCGACCTCTTCGACGCCACGACGATCGCGCGCCTCGGCGACGCGTACCGGGCGGTCCTCGAAAGGGCCGCGCAGGACCCGGACCAACGAGTCAGCGACGTTCCACTCACGCACGTCTAGCGATAAGGAGCGCCACGATGTCAGGGCCGTACACGGCAAACGACGACGGCAGCATCGCCTACATTGGCAACAAGGTGTTCGGGCCGATGCCCGACGTCCGGTGGTGCGAGTACCCCGCGGCGGAAATGCAACGCCGCGTGGCACAGCTCCGCGAGGATCCGATGTGGGGACACATCGCTCGCATCAACCACCGCATCAACCTCACCGCGAACCTGTACTTCGACGAGATGCACGCCATCTATACCGCCCTTCCTCTCACGACGCGCATGATCTCGTCGCCGGGGGCCGTCTACGGCAGGGAAGCCATCAGCTACACGACCGATACGTGCCCGATCACGCTGCAGTGGTTTGACCTGCCCGATGTCGCATTTCTTTCCGAGTCGTCGCAAATTTACCTGGAGCTCGCCCTGATGCAGCAGGGCGTCAGCCACGTGTACTCGATCTACAACTCGTTCCGGAAAGAGCCGGCGGACGCCACCCATCTCTCCGAGTTCCACCACATCGAGTACGAAGGCAGGGTGGGCCAGGAGGAGAACCTGCGCGTGGCGCTCGGCCTCACGCGCTGCCTGATCAACGACCTCCTCGCCTGCAACGAGGCGGACCTCGCCTACTTCCTCACCGCCGCGCGGCTGCGCCAGGTCGCCGATATGGCATACCGGCTGCCGAGCGTGACGCCGATCACGTTCCAGCAGGCGTTGTGCCTGCTGTACCAACGAACCGGGGACGACAAGTACAAGCGCTTCACGATGGACGGCACCTTCGGCCCCTGGGACGAGATCGCACTGACCGAGATCGTGGGCGGCGTGGCGGTGGTCACGCAGTTCCCGCTGCTCGAGGTGCCGTTCTACCATGCCAGCGTCGACGGCGTGGAGCCGACGGTCGCCGACAACGCGGACCTGATCTGGCCGGGCTACCGCGAGTACCTGGGCAGCGGCCATCGGGTGCGCTCGAAGGCCGAGCTCGACGCCAAGGCGCGGATCTTCGATCTCCCGCTCGACGACTACCGACCGTACCTCCAGAGCCGCGACTGTCCGGAGTACGTCGAGAGCTCCGGTTTCGGCCTTGGCTGGGAGCGATTCCTCCAGGGACTGCTGGAGATGCCGTTCATCTGGAGTGCGTGTCAGTTTCCGCGCGGCCACACCACCCTGGCCCCGTGAGAGGCATGGAGGTTACCGGACATGAAAGTGCCGACACTGGAGCACCTGCGCGCCGACGACATCGAGCGGATGGACTACAACCAGTTGATCGGACTTGTGCGCGAGACCAACCGTCCGCCCGGCGGGCTCGACAGCATCGTCACCATCGCGCAGCGTGCGTTTGTCCGCCCCGGCTGGCGCGTGCTGGACATCGGGACGAGCACGGGGGTCACCGCCATCGAGCTGGCGCGCCTCACCGGCGCCAGCGTGCAGGGGATCGACATCAATCCGGTCAGCCTCGAAGAGGCGCGCCGGCGGGCGATCCTGTACGGCGTCGATGACCTCTGCTCGTTCCAGCAGCAGGACGCCACCATGCTGGTGGACGAAGACGAGACCTTCGACGTGGTGTTCTGCGGCAACGTCACGAGCCTCATCTCACGCCACGAGCGTGCGCTCGGCGAGTACGTGCGCGTCCTCAAACTCGGCGGCTTCCTCGCCGCCATCCCGATGTATTACGTCAGGACGCCAAGCGAGAAGTTGATCGAGGCGGTGCGCGAGGCGATCCAGGTGCGCATCGAGCCGCTCGACAAGCGCTACTGGACCGACTTCTTCTCCATCACGCCGCTGCAGCCGTTCTTCTGCGAGGACTACACCTTCGACGCCCTCGACCCCGCCGAGGTCGACACGTTCGTCGATCACATCCTGGCGCGGCCGCATCTTGAATCGCTGGATGCGGAGGCGAGATCCGCGGTGAACCGCAAGTACCGCGCGCACCTGCAGCTGTTCCGGGAGAACCTCGCCCACATGGGCTACAGCGTAATGTTGCTCCGCAAGGAGCCGGAACCGATGGATCGCGAGCTGTTCACCGCGCACAGGGCCCACGCGGGGGTGCGCGCGCGGTGATGGCCGGCGCATTCGCGCAGTTGTTCCTGGGGCACCTGCGCGAGTTCCTGCGGGACCGCATGGCGCTGTTCTGGACGTTTGCGTTCGTCCTGTTCTTCGCGCTCATCTTCGGGCTCGTCGTCGGGCAGTCGTGGGAGCCGGTGCGGGCCGTGGGCGTGGCCGCCGAGGGCGGCGGCGTGATTCCGCGGCGACTGGTCGAGGAGTTGAAGCGGCTGGAGGCGTTCGACGTCCTGGAGGTCAGCCGCAACGAAGGCGAGGCTCTCTGGCGCGCCGGAAGGATCGAGGCGCTCATCATCGTTCCGCAGGGAGTCGACGAGGCGGTGTCGCTGCGGCGGCCGGCGTCGATCGCCGTGCGCTACGATCGCGGGCGCCGCTCGTCGCGGACGCTGGTTGCGGTCGTCGAAGCGGCGCTCAGGCGCGCGGAGGCGCCGGACGGCGCGGCATCGGCGCTGCTCACGCTGGCGCCGCTGAACAGCGGACAGCAGCGCCTGCGCCCGATCGATCTCTTCGTGCCGGGGGTCCTGACGATGCTGCTGATGCAGCTCGGCCTGTTCGGAGCATCGATGCCGATGGTCTCCCTTCGCGTGCAGGGCGTGCTGCGCCGTCTGCGTGCGACGCCGCTACCTGGCGTCGTCATGCTGGCTGCTCCCATCGCGGTGCGCCTCGTCATCGTGGCGTTGCAGATGGTCGTCATCTGCCTGATCGCCTGGGGCGTGTTCGGCGTCCGCATGGCAGGCGGGAGCGGAGTGCAGGCGGCGGCCATGGCCGTGCTGGGGGCGGCGGCCTTCATTGCCATAGGGCTGCTGATCGCTGGGATTGCCAGGACGCTCGAGAGTGCCAACGTGCTCGCCTCGGCGCTGCAGGTCCCGATGGTGTTCCTGTCGGGCATCCTGTTCCCGATCGACGCGGCGCCGGCGTTTCTTCGGCCCGTCATGAGCGTCTGGCCGAGCACACACCTCGGCGACGCGCTTGGACAACTGATGATCGGCGCGCCGGCTGCGTACGGCCTCGGCGTCAACGCGGCGGTGCTCACCGCCTGGCTCGTGATCGCGGGTGGTCTTGCGGTGCGCACCCTGTCGCTGGACTAGTCGCTGGACGAAGTGTGAAGCAGGTCATCGACGCGCGCGGGATCGTGAAGAGCTACGGATCGATTCGGGCTGTCGATGACGTCAGCCTGCAGGTAGACGCGGGCGAGATTCTTGGTGTGCTCGGGCCGAACGGCGCAGGCAAGACGACGCTGGTCGAGGTCCTCGAGGGGTTGCTTCGTCCGGACAGCGGCGAGGTGCGGGTGCTGGGTCTCGACGTGCGGCGGCAGGCGCGGGCCGTGCGCCAGCGGATCGGCATCCAGCTGCAGTCCACGGCGCTGTATCAGCGCCTGACGGTCCGCGAGATCCTGGCGCTCTTCGCCAGTTTCTACCGCCGCGCGCTCGACGTGCGAACCGTGGTCGCGCTGGTGCATCTCGAGGAGAAGTCGGGATGCCGCGTCAACGCGCTGTCGGGCGGCCAGCGCCAGCGGCTGGCGCTGGCGCTGGCGCTCGTGAACGACCCCGACGTCCTGTTCCTCGACGAACC